>CDYM01004572.1_pt1 | contig 91639 bp, 82 predicted proteins | sample 554981 | NCBI WGS metagenome assembly CDYM01 (sample SAMEA3182081, study PRJEB8094) | gut metagenome | biome: human; feature: gut; material: Stool; isolation source: human stools | place: Canada | collected 2012-12-04 | reverse complement strand
TATCTATATATTCTTATCTTCTGTGCAGGGATCGTTGCACCCGTCGTTGCAGGGGTCGTTGCTGTACCCATTGCACCCCGTCGATATATAAGACCGATATTCAGGACAATACCCGCATCAAACATCGTTGCACCCTATTTGTGGATAAAATACTCTATCGCCGAATGCACGAGGATAAAATGCGTGGCGGTCTGCCTGCATTGATCCGCCCACGGATTGTATAGGTTCAAAGCCAACGCACGATACAACTCCGGAATTTCGCTTTTGACGCGCGATACCAGCATCCTATAACTGACCCTCCTTGCACCTTTCATAAGGGCCTCCCATTTTGAAGACGGGAGACCCTCGCACGTTGCATCGAGATACATGGCTAAATTCCGAATTGCTCCGACAAGAACCCGACCATCGCCCTGTTCTGCGGCAAAAGGGCCGGAATATCCATCGTATCGGCTTTATACAACTCCGTTGCGCCGTTGTATAAATCCCATACCGTGACCTTGCCGTTCTGATAGTAGCGATACATCATATCCTCGGTAAGCCGCGAGATTTGCGACTGATTGAGCGGATAGGTGCGGTTCTCCCTGATTTCTGCGATATGAGTATCGCATTTAACGCGGAGGGCGGTCAGCATCCCGATCAACGTAAACATCTGCTGCGCGTCGATAGGGATTTGCTTCATCCGCTCGATCTTCTCCCGCTCGGTAACGACGATTCGGCGGGCATCGACGATCCATGACTTCACGATGTCGAGGATTTCGGGAATCGTTACGCCATTGCCCCGTCCCTGTCCTTTCTCCGAATAGGTCGAGATATATTGATCCGCGCAGAGCATACATTGGTTGTGGCAGATCATCACCATATTGCCGAATCCGACCTGTATTCCTTTCTGATGAAATGCGACGGCAAGATTGGTCGTATGATCTGCATCATCGAAATTCGTGATGCGAATGTTGGCGAATACCCGACGGAGGATATGCGCTTCGACGGCCCGCTCTCCGTATTGGGCCTCTACCTGCGGCAAGAGGACGACACCCGGAGTATTGCGGTCTTTATTCTGCGCTGCAAAGAGGTCGTAAACCTCGACATCATAATTCTGCGCGTTGCACATGCCGATAATCTGATTCAGCAAATCATAGTGGTAAATGCCCCGTAGCGGCTTGCCGTAGATGTCGTTCTCCTTGTGGGTTCGCGCCAGTTGATCGAGGGAGAGGGTCTGCACCTTTGCTTTCTCGAAGTCGAAAAATTTGTTGTTCAATGTCGTTTCCATAATGCGTTGAATTTTAATTTATAATCGTTCAATAGTCTTTGCTACTTCCTCACCCCAATACCCGACGATAAGGTCATAGGCTTCTTTATCACCATCCCATGCGATCATGCACTCGTGGTTATTGTATTCGTAGAAATAAACCTCCTGCGGATCGCATTCTTTCGGGATAGCCGCCCGGCTATCGTCGTAGAACTTGAAGAATGCCGCAAGTCCGTCCTTTGTACCGAAAGCTCCCGTGTCCTTATCTTGGCATATTTTATCGCCGTCTTTGATGTGTCCGAGTTCTACCAAATGCTTGTATCCCTCGGCGAACTGTTCTCTGCTAAAAGCGAAGAAAACCCCGCATTTATCAGCATCGGGATGCTCGTTCTTGATCGCCTTGTAGCGGTCGATAGTTTGGGCGTTCAGCATTACAACACCCCCGTCGTAATTACCCCAATCCCGATAGTATCGGAGTTCGCCCCGCGTGGTCTTGACCGTCTTAATATCTTTCTCTTCCATATCTGTTGCGTTGATTATTATTCGTCGATTCTGTCCTCCATGAGCGTAAAGCAGGATTTCGGAGGACGCCGTTTGAATTTTCCCCATGCCTTGCGCCGGGCCTCGGCCGCCGTTTTGGCTTTGACCGTATAGGACTGCGACCACGTCATATCGACCGTAACCTCGTAGGTTCTTGCCGTCTTTTTCGTTGCCATGATCCTACTGCTTTTGAGAGAGCCATAAATCCCGCTTTGCGCGGCAGCTATCGAGGGATACCCCGACGCAGGAGAAAAGCTCGCCGCTCTCCGTGCGGTAGTCGTATTGCCATCTTTTGACCGTTTTCCGGCCGATTTTGGCCGTGAAACTTGTGTAGTTCTCTCGCCCCGGCTGGCAGACGGAACACCCGTTTACGTTGATTGAATTTGCCATTGTTGAGTTGAATTTTTAAGGTTTGCGATTATTGCTCGGCCTCGAAATCATCGACGATCTCGAATGCGTCGGTTTTGAGGGCCGTGTCCGGTTCCCCGTCGAACTCGTTGTTGTTCTTCGTGCAGAGCCTCATATTCTGATGCGAATAGTCCAAACTTATATCCACGACATACGTCCCTTTCTGCGTTTGGAATACCTCCCGATCCCATGAATCGAATCCTACATGCTTGATTTTGATCTTTTCCATACTTGCGATTATTTGAGATTATTTTTCAACCAAACCCTATCGACCTCCCACAAGGGCAGGCCCTTGATGATTTTCCGACGGATCACCTCTTTCATGCCAATCAAATCGGCCGCTTTGATATGGAGGGTAATGTCGCCGAATTTCTGCGCTCTTTCGAGGAGGAAGTCCGCCATTTGGGACTTCCATTCATGCAGGCTTTCCGCCTTGGCCTGTCTTGCTTTATCCATGATTATGCGTTGATTAGGTTCATTATCTGTTCGAGCTTTCTTTCGAGAGCGTATCGCTTTTCGCACTCTTCCGCATATTTCTTGTAAAACTCATCGTGCTTGGCCTTTTCCGCGTAATACTTATCCTGATAGGACGTTGCGAGTTCTACCTGCCGATCATAGCTCTCTTTTTGCACTCTGATCTTTTTCTTCAATTCGGCGATTTCGATCACCATTGACCGGGAAAGATCGAGATGCCCTTTCTTGGTGGCGAATGGTTTGCAGAACTCGTCCTTGTCCTTATCCGAGGACATATACACCCCGTTCCATACCTCAAAAATTCCGTCCGATACATTCAAGCCAACTCTTTCGGTAAACTCTTCTCGTGTCATAGCCTATTATAAATTTTGGTCGTTATTTATTACTTATTAAGTATCTGTTTGATGATGCAAATATATAGCCAACTATTATAGTAAGCAACTTTTTTCGCAGAAAAAGTGCGCTCAAAATCAGTCAAAAACGTGTATTTACGGATAACTATATCATAACCACACAGATAATTTTTGTCGAAATTTTAGATACCTAATAGATATTTTTCATTACCTTTGTCCGTAACGATACGTTTTAACAATTTTTTTCGACTATGAAAAAGAAATTTCGCAAGCTCTTATCCGAAAAATGCAAGGATATGGGACTGACTGACAAGGCACTCGACGACCTCGTAGAGATCGGGGCGGAGGGTCTTGCCGACGATGCCTCGGACGAAGACATCGCCGCGAAAGTGGATTCGCTCGTGCCCTATGCAAAGGCAATGCAGGGGGAGATCACGAGGAAGACGCAACGTCCGAAACCGCAATCAAAGAAACCGCAATCCAACGACGAGGGCGAAGATGAGGGCGGAAATGAAGATGAGGCCCCCGAATGGTTCAAGCCTTTCCAAAAAAAATTGACCGATCTCGAAACCGAGAACGCCGCGCTCAAAGCGGAAAAGGCAAAGACCACGCGACAGGCCGAAATCTCGGCAAAGGCTAAAAAGCTCGGAATCCCCGACTACCTGATGAAGCGAGTCTCATTCGCAGAGGATGCAGACCTCGACAAGGAGCTGGCGGATTACAAGCAGGAGTTAGTCACCAACAACCTCATGCCCAAGGAGCAGGCGCATGAAACAGGAAGTAGCAAGGAGGCAATGGAAGCCGACGCCAAGGCTTGGGCCGAAAGTCTTCCCAACAAGTAACAGCTCCGAATCATTCACCCCTTAAATTGATTGCAACAATGGCTATTGATTTCAAGAAAACGCAGCTATCGGGCCACACGCCCGAAATTTGGCGCGGCGAGTGCAAGATTCTGCCGGGCGGCTTCAAGCCGGTGCAGAACTTCCCCGTCGGAACGGTGTTGCATCGGGGAACTCCTATCTATGTCGATTTCGAGGCGATGAGTGCCGCCGTTTGCAAGACCGCCAAGGTTCTCAAAGGAGGCACGACCACCGCGCCCCGCGTCGCCAAAGGGCATTACTTCGTCGCAGGCGACGTAGTAATGAAACTCGGAGTAACCGACAAATCCCCGATCATCAAGTCCATCGACACGGCCAATGCCGGGTACGATGTCATCACGTTCGCATCCGCCATCGCAGGGCTGGCCGAGGGCGACATCCTCGTAGAGGCAACCGAATATGCCGAAACAGGCGGAGGTTCGGGTTCCGACCCCATCCCTGCCGCGCCTCGCTATACACCCAACATGGTTGTCGGAGCGGCCAAGGAGTTCACCGGAAAGGGCCTCCCGACGATTGATGCCGCATACGAGGCGGTAGTCCTCTATCCGAGCCTGAACTTCCCTTTGCTGGAAGACTGGCTCATCAATCCCGGCAAGGTATGCCTCAAAGCAAACCCGAACATTCTGTTCATTAAACAGTAACGATCATGCCCGAAATTCTTTATAGCTCAATCTTTGGCGCATTGACGCAGCACGTACAAGCTCGCTTCGATGCCGCCTCGAAACTGCACAAGCAGCTTTTCGACAACGTAATCTTCGAGCGTTTCCTCGACTGGGACACCCCGACTATCGGCCTCGACTTCGAGGAGATCATCGGTCAGTACAACATCACTGTTGCTGCTCCGACCATCGGCGATCAGTCGAAAGAGGCTATCCTCGGTACGGAGGGGTTGGAAACCGTGAAAGAGCGCATCCTCAATCATGCCGTAACGCTGCCGATGACGATTCAGGACTATCGTAAGGTTCTGCAAATCCTCGACAGCAAGTCGCTCCCCGACAAGGCAAAGACGGAGCAGCTCATCAAACTGATGTGGGGCAGTTCGACGACGGTCGTAAGTTCCGTTCTCGCAAAGCTCGACATCCTGTTCCTGCGCCCGCTCTCGAACGAGGGTATCGTCGAACTCGACGACAACATCAACCCCGAAGGTGGCGTGCGCGGCACGATCAACTTCAACCAGCCCGCCGAGAATATCGCGTCGTCCAAAACCCCGTGGACGGATGCCAATCTCGACACGGTGGACTGCTTCGAGGACGTGCAGGGCATCATCGACGCCGCACAGGACAAAACCGTATTCGGCAAAATCCTCTGCGCTCCGTCGCGCATCTCCTACATGTGCCGCAGCAAGAAGATCAAGCAGATGATCTGGGGAACCGACAAATCTGCGAAGATCGTGCAACTGAAAGACCTGAACGCCTATATGCAGGAGAACAGCTACCCTGTTTTCGAGCCTATCCGCCGTCAGGTTCGCATTCAGAAAGGCAAACTCCGCGTCCCCTATACGCCGTGGAACGAGAAGAACATGGTTTTCATTCCCGACGGCAAGCTCGGCATCGTCAAAAACGCATGGGCGAACAACGAGCTGAAACAGGAGGCCGGAGTAGCGTACTCCAACTACGGGCGTATCCGCGTCTCGCAATGGGGCGTGGGCGAAACGCAGGGTAGCAACGGCGTTGAGTTCACCAAGGCCGAATCGCTCTCGTTGCCCGTAATTACGGAAATGAACGGCATCTACACCCTCAAAACGCAGCAGTAGCCGTGGATAACCTTACCGCAACGAGGAGTTTGTGCAATGCGATAGCAAACACATTCTATCCTGATAACGCGACCATCGAATTTGCGCTCTTCAACGAGGGCATCGACGCAAAGGCCGAGGCGACCCCGAAAGACCCTATGATCTTTCGGGTTGCCGCCCGCCTTGTCATCGGATATGTCGAAAACAGCCGCTCCGAGAACGGCGTATCGACCTCCGTAATGAGCGAGGAAGCCCTCAAACAGAGCCTTTCGATTTGGTGCGGCTATTATGGTCTCAATGCGGATGAGGTTCTTTCCGACTATATGCGCGTGATCGAGGACGGCACGCATCTATGGTGATATGAGATACAACGGCACATTGCGCTACGAGATACTCACCGAGGGCGGTATCGACGAATGGGGCGAGCCTATCAAGGCACAATCCGCATGGAGCGAGGCTATCCCCTGCTCCATCAAGACCAACAGCGATAACCGCAAAGGGCGTTACGAAGACGGCGAATTTCGGCAGGCTTCGTTTACGATCCTTGTTGAGTGCATCCCTTTCCCCTACAATCGGGTGAAACTCGAAAGGATGGGCGAAAATCTCGGCGAATACCGCGTGATGAACGCCGAACCTCTCACCACCGTAGGCAGAACTCAAATCGTGGTGTGATATGGCGAAAGTCGCTACCTCGCACGGCAAATACAAGGGCGTCATCGTCAGCAAAACGGACATGCGCAAGCTGAAAGCCGGATTGCAGGCCAAGATGAAAGACATCGTCGCCTTGCTCGTGAAGCAACTCTCTTTCATCGGGGAGGAGTGCATACGAATCGCCCGCGAGAGTGGCAGCTACAACGATATTACCGGCAATTTGAGGTCATCAATAGGCTATGTGGTGCTTGTGGACGGGAAGCCCGTCGTGACGGGAGCCTCGAAGCAATACAGCGGCAAGGATGGCAACGGCGAAGCCGGCCCGCCCGCCGCCGAAGCATTGCTCCAAAGTCTGCAAGCGAAATTTCCGTGGGGCGTGGTTCTGATCGTCTGCGCAGGCATGAAATACGCCGCGTATGTCGAAGCAGTCCACCACAAGGACGTTCTCACCTCCGCCGAGTTGAAAGCCGAATCGCTTGCCAAGAAATTACTCAACGGTCTAATCGAATAGCGAGATGATAAAAACGGAGATGCAGATTGAGCGGGATTTCTATTCTTTCGTCAAGAATAGCGACCTCGGAAAGGCCATCAAAGGAAAGGTTTACCGACCCGAAATGCGCCCTGCCAATGCCACGACGGAGGATTTGATCGTCAAGTTCCTCGCAGGACTTGATGAACAGGTACAAACGGGCGTGGTGATCTTCAATCTCTATGTCCCCGATATACCTCATGCCGACGGCCGGATGGTTCCCGACAAGAACCGCATCGGCAAGTTGGAGGAGCTGCTTCTCGCATTCGTAGAAACCGCAGGTGGTACGGAATACTGGCTCGAAACCGATACGACACCGACGACGATGCGCAACGAGGAAATAGAGCAGCATTTCATATACGCAAGAATCAAGTTTAACCGCATAACAGAATAGGATTATGGCAAAGAAAATCATCATGTCGTGGTCGAAGTGCAAAATCGAAGTCGGCAAGACCGGCGACGACGAGGCGATGGCCGCCACTCTGACCGATGTAGGGACGATCAACGACAAATCGACGACGCTTGCCACCGAGGACGGCGAAACGCTGACCGCAACGGCAACGGGCGGGATCGTGGTTGCCGAAGAGGAGGGCGAGCCGGTCGTTACCCTGACGACCCGCGTCAAGGAGATGGACTTCGACAAGGAAAAGATGTTCAACGGGGCAGAGGTCTCGGAGGACGGCGACGAGCTGACCGTCAAGACCAACGTCGTATCGGACGACTTTTCCGTGAAGCTCACGCCCAAGAATATCGGTGCTATCGGCATCAAGATTCGTCGGTCGCATGTTTCGTTCCGACCGGGCAGCTCCGAGGAGGAAGGATCGTATGTCGATCTCACGTTCAAGGTGCTCGCCTGCTCCGACGGGGAGCTTTACAAGAAGTTCCGCGTCAAGGCCGCAGACTGGGCCGCGCAAGCAGGGGCATAACATCGCAAGATGCTGACAAGCGGAAAGACGCCCTTTGCGGTTGGAGGAGAAACCGCAATCCGGAGGGTTGGCAGAGTGGCTGAATGCACCTCACCGCTAACGAGGCAAGCCGTCAGGCTTCGGAGGTTCGAATCCTCCACCCTCCGCAATTTTATTCAGAATATGGAACAGACTACTATCGAAAGCCGCGTCGCATCGGCCATACTCGAAAGAAATGTAGGGAATATCGAGATTGAGGGTGTCACCTACGAAATAGCGCCGCCGTCTATCGCAACGCTCATCGTCGTTTCGGAGTTCATCGCCTCCCTCCCGATTGTGGAGAAAGTGGAGAAAACCGAGATCGTAAATTCCGTACTGCATCATGCGCGGTTTTTCCGGCCTCTCGGCGACATCGCGGCGACGCTTATCCTCGGAGCGAAGAGCCTCACCGAGGAGCGCGTCGTCGTGCAGGAGAAACGCTATTTGTTCGGTCTCATCAAGCGCAAGAGCAAGAAGAAAATCAAGATCGACAAACGGGCGGAACTCGCCAAAGCCATTTTAGAGAACGTCCGTCCGACGGTTCTGTTCAACGTCGTCGTACAACGGCTTCAAGACATGGAGATCAGCAGTTTTTTCGCCATTACCACTTCCCTGTCAGAGGCGAATATCCTCAAACCGACAAAGGAAGTGGTAAAAGGCTGAACGACAGCATTTGGGCTACCGTTCTCGGAATCGCAAGAACGCTCGGAGTAACAGAGAAATACGCTTTATACGACATCAGTTATGTAAACGCGATCATGTATAGCCGTGCAATGCCGATGCCCGGCGACAAAGGCGAGAACGGCAACGCGCCGCTTTACGATGGCAGTAAAGACGCGAATAACCCTGAAAATTTCACGGATTTCACAGATGACGAGGAGATTGTAAGAATATGAAAAACGACGACGGCGCATTAAGTTTCGGCACGGCGATAGATATGTCCGGCTTCGATGCCGGCATCGAGCAGATCGAGGGGAAAGTCGCTGGATTGACCTCCAATGTTGAAGTTGAGACTTCCAAAATCTCTCAACTGCTCGCCAACGTCCCGACCTTGAATATCGAAGTCGTCACAAATGCGTCGCAATCCCTTTCCACCATCGACACCGCATACGCCGAACTCGACCGAGTGATTGACACCAACCGCTCGTCCGTATTGGCGTTGGAGGAGCAATATCGGCAGCTCGGCTCCGAAATCTCGAATCTCGGACGGCAGGCCGCAACTCCCGCTATTCAGGCCGAATACGATGCCCTCAAACAGCAGCAGACGGCGATCAAGGAGAATATAGCGTTACGCAAGAAAATCGTTACCGAGGCCGAGAAAGTCGGCGACGAACTCTATCAGACCGAACAGCGGTTGAAGAAAGAGGCCGCGGCCGCCGAAAAGAGTGCCAACAGCCAAGTATCGCTCCGCACCCGATTGAGGCAATTACGGGAAGAACTCGTAATGATGGAGGCATCGGGACAGCGCGGCACGGCACAGTATCGCGCCTTGCAGGAAGAGGCGGGAAAACTCACCGACGCATGGGCCGACGCCACGGCGCAGGCAACGATCCTCGCCCATGACCAGCGCGGTATGCAGGGTCTTATTTCGGGACTTTCAGGTGTCGCAGGGGCTTTCTCCGTAGCACAGGGCACGATGTCGCTTTTCGCGGGCGAGAATGAGGATTTGCAAAAGATCATGGTCAAGGTGCAATCCCTCATGGCTATTACCATCGGATTGCAGCAGATACAGCAAACCCTCAATAAAGATTCGGCATTCACCCTCGTTACCTTGAATGGTCTCAAAGAGTGGTGGAACAAGCTCACGGGACAGAGTGCCGTCGAGCAGGCCGCCGAAACCGCCGCGACCGAGATCAATACCGCAGCACAGGTAGCCAATGCAACGGCGACGGCCGCCGATACTGCGGCGCAGACGGCCAATAATACAGCTACCGCAGGAGGGACGGCCGCACAAGTGGCGAATACCGCATCGACAACGGCACAGACTGCCGCGACGACCGCCGGAACCGTCGCTACAAAAGCCATGTCCGTAGCAATGAAAGGTCTGCGGGCCGCGCTCATTTCTACCGGCATCGGAGCATTGGTCGTTCTTTTGGGGTCGCTCGTGAATTGGCTGATGAAAGCGTTTGAGGCGTCATCGAAAGCCGATAAGAAATTCGAGGAGCAGCAAGAAATCCTCAAAGCAGGCAACGAAGCCTACATCAAGGCTTCTATGGAGATCGAGAACTACAAAAACAAACTCGAAAGCTTCAAGGGGACAAAAGCGCAGGAGAAAGAAGTTGTCAAAGAGCTGAACTCCAAATACGGGGAGGCAATGGGTTACTATAAAACCCTTGCCGAATGGAAAACCGTCTTAAAGCAAAAGGGCGAGAAGTATTGCGAAATGCTCATGCTCGAAGCACAGGCGCAAGCTCTTTTGACAAAAACGACCGAAGCATATATCAAGCTCCAAGAGGTCAGAGCAAAGGCCGAAAACGGCGATTTCAACAAGTGGTGGCGTGGAAAGCGCGGAGATAATCGTGCAGCGCAAAAGGCCATAAATGAAGCGCAGGAAGAATACGAAAACTGGAAAAAACAATGGGGAGAGATACAGGAAAAAGCATCTCAGTTCAAAAAAGATAACGACCTCGATTTCCATATCGACCCGTCCAAAGACAAGTTCGACCCGAAAAAGGCGGCTCTCACGCAAAAGAAATCCATCGAGGAATGGAAGAAAGCGGTCAAGCAGTATATCAAGGATGCGCATAGCGAGATAGCCGACTATACGATTGAGGCGATGGCAGAGGGACAGTCCAAAGAACTCAATCAGATAGAACTCGATACCGTCCGCAAGCGTAATGCGTGGCGTCAGCAGTTGCGCCAACTCGCCAAGGTTAGGCAGGATGCCGAGAAGCAATATTACATGTCGCAGAAAGGCGCGACGGAGGTCAAATGGGCCAATTCCAAGCGCGGCAAGATGACTATCGACGATTACGTCAAGGAGTTACTCCAAGACCCTAAAATCGCCGAGGAGTTCAATCGCGTATTAACGGCCATCACAGAGCAGGGAGAGCGGGAAAAGGCCGAAATCCGCAGGAAATACACCGACGCGCTGATTGACGAATACGGCACGGTCGAGCAGAGGATCGAGAAACTCAATCGGGAGTGGGCGAAGAAACTATCCACTATGCCGACCGAATACCTGCACAACGCGATTAAGCAGATGAACGCCGAGTTTGCCGCATTGGAATCTGCGGATTTCAAAAAGTCGATCAACTGGGAGAGCGTATTCGGCGACCTCGGAAAACAGTCGTTATCGACCTTGCAATACAACCTCGACAAGATCAAGGCTTATTTCGCCTCGAACAAGGATTCGATGGGCGCAACCGAGATCAAGGACTATCAAGAAGCGATTACCAAGATGGAGGAGGAAATCGCCTCTCGAAACCCCTTTGTCGCCCTGCACAAGTCGATCAAGGACATAGGCAACGCCAAAACGGAGTTCGTCGCCGCATTGCAGGCATGGCACGACGCGCAGGATGGGATCACGACCGCGCAGCGGGAATACAACGAAGCTCTCGCCGTCGAGCAGGCCCTCCGCGAGCAGATTGATTTGGGTACTCTCACGGAGGACAGCGATAAGTACCGCGAAGCCGAAGAAAACCTGAAATTGGCGAAATTCCGCGTTGCCGAAGCGACGGAGCGCAACTCGCAGGCTGAACAGCGGGCATTATCCGCACGTAATAATATCACCGTTTCCTACAAGAATTTCGCAACGCAACTGCGGGCTGTCGGAGGCGTGATTTCCGGGATCGGCGGCCAAGCGCAGAACCTCGCGGCGATATTCTCCGATGATGTCGCAAATGGTATCGGCAAGGCCCTCGATACTATTGACGCGGTATTGGATGCCGCATCGACTGTCATGGATGCCATCGGAGATGTCGGCAAAGGCGTCGCCGAGGGCGTAGAAGCTACCGTTGATGCAACGGCACAGGGTGCAACGGCCGCAGCAGCAGCCGGAGCCGCCTCTATATCAACCATCGAGAAAGCATCGGTTATCCTCGCCGTTATTTCGGCGGCTTTGCAGGTCGCTACGGCCATCGCCAACCTCTTCAACGATGACGATTCCAAGCAGAAAGAAATCGAGAACCTGCAACGCCGCATCGACCAACTGCAATGGGAACTCGACAATGCCGATACCGTCCGCTTGCAGAATAATGTCGGGGATGCCGTGCAGAAATTGAGGGACATCTACGCCGAAACCACGCAGGAGGTATTGCGTCTGCATCTCACATCACAGCAGTACGGCAACTCATGGACACGGATGATCGCCCGGATGCGCTACGATAGCGAGGTATATGAGAAATCCATCGAGAAGATTGCCGATGCGTATGCAAAGGTAGCCTATACCGCCGATAAAGCCCTCGGAGGGAAGAGATACGACGAAAGCCGCAAGCAGCTCGAAAACCTTGCAGAGCAGCAGATACTCATTCAGAAACAGATCAATGAGGAGCAAAGCAAGAAAAAGACCGATCACGGCAAGATCGAGGAGTGGCAGCGACAGATTCAGGAGATCGCCCAAGAGATGGCATCCATCATCAACGAGATGCTGGAAGACATCATCGGCTATACCGCCGCCGACCTTGCCTCGGAACTCGGAGATGCTTTCTTCGAAGCGGCCAAGCAGGGAGAGGATGCGATGGAGGCATGGCGCAAAAAGGTCAATGATATTGTCGCCGATGTTCTGCAAAGAATGCTCGTACAGAAGTATTTGGAAGAGCGTATCGGAGGCATTTTCGACAGATACAAAAAAGAATGGTTCGGCAATGACGGCTCGTTCAAAGGCATCGACGCCGTGATCGGTTCGATGAATGGATTTGCCGGAGAACTCAATCAGGTCGGAGAAGAGTTCAACGCGATCTATCAAGGTCTGTCCGATAGCCTTAAAAATTATTTCACGGGAGATGCCGAGCGCGAGGGAATGAGCAAGGGGATCGCCACCGCGTCGCAGGATAGCGTCGATGAGAACAACGCCCGCCTGACGACCATTCAGGGGCATACCTATACCCTCGTACAAGGCATGAATGACCTGAATCGCACGAGCAATGCCGTCCTCGACAAACTGACGGGCATTGAGAAGAATACCTCCGAGGCCAACGACAAGCTCGATAGGGTCGATAAGAATATCAAGGACATCAAAAACACGGTTGATGATATTGACCGGAAAGGATTAAAACTCCGCAGCTAAATGAAAGAACTCATCAGACGAATACAGAGGGAATGGAGGGCGGCCAAAGATGCCGCCCAAGCCCAATGCGCCGATAGCGGGCAGTATGAAATGGCCGCAAAACTCGAAGCCTGCGACATGTTCAAAGGCGACGAGACATTGGAAGAGTTGATCGGGCTGATGTTCTCCCCGCGAGGGGTCGAATTTATGACGGCCTACAACTTCCCCAACATCGCCACATTCAGACGATTCAAGAAGTACCACCCGGAGCGATACGGGGTATATATCGACAGTGGCGAAATCTCGCTTTTGGAGGCTCGGAAAGTCTTTTTGATAGGAGATACCACCGCCGAGCTGAAATACCGCGAAACCGCCGGAAATCGGCTATTCCTAATGTGCGGAGCAAAAGCCTCCGTCGCGGCATCGGGATATGCGGTCGTCAAGGTCGAAAAGGATAAGGATTCCGAGGTGAGTTACATCGTTCAGGACAACGCGAAAATCCTATGGTAGGCAAGCTGTTCATAGACGGACTGGATGCGTTCAGCGAATACGGCATCTTCGTAGAGCAGTACGGGTACAAGGCACTCGTACAGATGCCGTCATTCAAAAAACTGAATAGCACCGAATGGCCCGAATATGACGGCGAGGAAACAGATCTCTCTAATCCGATCCTCGACAGCAAGACATTCTCGATACCGTTTTGCATCACCGATATTTTGAGCGCGAGCGATCTGTTCGAGGTGCTTTCCGATGGGGCATATCATATCTTCGACTTCGCCGAACTCGGCAAGTCCTACAAACTGCGGCTTCTGACCAATCCCGCATTGTCCGCCAAAATCCAGCTCGGAAAAATCACGCTGAATTTCGCCGATGACTTTCCGCCCGTCTATCCGACCGATGAGACGGACATCGAGAGCCTGAACGAGTACAATACGCTGCTGAATCAAGCTCCCTATGCAACAGCCCCGACGGGCTTCAAGCAAAACGGCTACGAGATGGATGATGTCGATTTTTCCCGCTTCGGGGTCTATGTCCTCGACGGCACGGATCGGAATATTCAGAAAGCCCCGAATGTCCGCGAGAATCTGAAAATTGATGTAACCAATCGGCCCGGAGTGGACTATGACGGAGAATCGGTTTTCTACAAGGCGAAAGACGTTGCGATGAAGCTCTTTATCTATGCCGATAGCATCGCTCAATTTTGGGAACGCTGGTATGCGCTTTTCACCGCCCTGCTGAAACCCGAATTACGCAAATTATACAACGACAACGCTTTGGAGGAGTATAATTGCTACTACAAGAGCAATACGGTAACGCGATTCGATATTCGCCGCAACGGGCGGGTGTGGTGCGAGTTCACCGTAACCCTGACCTTTCCCGATTCGCGGCCCGACGGTAATTACTGCGTATTGGCGACCGAGGATAAGGATGTCGTGATAACCGAGCCGGAAGAGGGCCTCATCGTATTTAGAATTTAACTCTACAAGGATATGATAAAGAAGAAAATATCGGAACTCCCCGAATGCACCTCATTCAAAGGGCTGTGGACTATCGGCGTCGATATATTCAACAAGAGCGTCAAGGTGTCGCTCGAATATATCCAGTCGGTCGTCGAGGGGATGAAGTCGGCGACGAAAAATGCGACCGATGCCACCAGCGCGGCAAACTCCGCAGCGCAGACGGCCGATAATGCCGCGCAAAGGGCGCAGGCTGCTACGACCGCCGCCAATACCGCGACGACGAATGCCAATAATGCCACCGCCGCCGCGATTGAGGCGAAAGAGGATTGCGAGGAGGTGATCGCCGCCGCTGCGGAATTGGAGCCGCTGAACCTCGTACCTACGGCGATGACGGTAGAATACCCCTCGCGCCTGCTGGTCGGCAATATGGCGGAGAATTTCATCCGCGCGACGCTCGCTCCGGCAAGTGTTAAGCCGAATGTGCTGTTCCTCGGCGATGACAAAGCCGTATCGGTAACTCCCGACGGGCGTATCACGATCCTCGCCGCCGGGATTAGCATCATCCATGTCATCCCGACCTGTAACGTAGCCCTCTACAAGACGATTCAGATCAAAGTTTCGGAGCCTACGGTCAGATTGGTAACGCTCTCGTCGATCCGCCTCACGGCAAACGGTAATTTCAGGTTCAATTAAAACAACATCAAACTATGGGAAGACAAGGTTACATCAGCGAATTTATGAACGGCGGGCGCATCCTCTCGCATGGCAAGATCGAAAGCCTCGCAAATGGGTTCAGCCTGCCGAATGACGCACTGTTCTCGCTCTACATCAGGCCCAAATACAGCAGTTCCAGCGTGGATGCCGTATTGAGCGTAAAATGCTATCAGGACGACGAGTTTTCCGACGCCCCGGTAGTTCTCAACGACTGGTCGCCGATGGCGATAAAAGCGATTGCGCCGAATGCGGATTTTCTCAACACTCACGACCTCTATTGGGGTGCTGGAACTTACGTCGAAAAGGTATGATCGCATCGGTATTCATATCCCTATCGCGGCGGTTGCGCCAATGGGCGGCATCCCGTAAGCAGAAGAAAATGCGACTGAATACCGCATCGTCGGTGATGTTCATCGCAACGAAAGGTAAAACGGTTTTCAAATTCTTAAACAACAAATAGTTATGACAGCAGCACAAGAAGCTATCCTCGAACAGATCATCGAGGCTTTTCAGAACGGCAAGCGTTTGAGCGACTTGCCCGACGTATCGGGGACTAACCCGTTCAATCTCATCTGCGAGGTATTGGAGGACGGCGAGAGCAAAAAGGCCGCGCTCGCAACGCTCCTGCCTTACATGGAGGAGGAATGCAGCTACGGCATCGAGTTCGACACCGCTGTATCCTCGCCTGCCTGCACCCGTATCGGCAATCTCTCCCTGCACAAGAGCCTGCCGATCCACAACCGGATGAAAGGCTGCCTGCTCAACGACGACGGCGAGGTCGTGGAATATCTCAATCCGGCAAATTGGACGGGACAGACGCGCGACGGCTCGCGGGGTCAGGTCATGGTCGAACTTCCCATGCACTACCGCAAATTCGAGACTGACGGCACGAAGCGGCGGGTACGCATCAGCGAGTACCCTCTCCCCGGCTATCGTCTCGTCCCAGGGAATAGATACGTTTCGGCGTATCAGGCTACCATACAGCGCAGCACGACGACCCTCTGCTCGGTCGTGAATATGGATGCCGACTACCGAGGCGGCAACAACAATACGGCGTATGACGGAACCTATCGCACGTTCCTCGGACGCCCGGCGACGGGTATCTCCCGTACCAATTTCCGCAATTACGCCCGCAAACGCAAGTCCGGTTCGACGGAATGGAACTGCATGACCTACGACATCCAAAAAGAACTGTATTGGCTCTTCGCCATCGAATATGCCACGCTCAACTCGCAGGCGGCATTCAATGCGGAAAAGGACAGCAACGGTTATGCGCAGGGCGGCCTCGGAGCAGGTGTAACAAACATGTCCGATTGGAGCGGATTCAACGGCTATTATCCGTTCGTGCCGTGCGGCCATACCGACGAACTCGGAAACGGCACGGGCGAGGTAGCATACCCCGTCATCAATGAGGACGGATCGACCCGATGCACGGTCATGGTTCCGCGCTATCGGGGTGTCGAGAATCCTTTCGGTCATGTTTGGCAATGGACGGACGGCATCAACATCCGGATCAGCCCGACCGAGGAGAATGGCGGCGACGGGTTGAGCAAGGTATTCGTCTGCACCGATCCGGCCAAATTCTCGGATAGCGGTTACGACGGCTACGCCCATGTAGGCAACGAGGCCCGCGCAGAGGGATATGTCAAAGAGGTGATTTTCGGCGAGGGAGGAGAGATCATGCCCTCCGTCGTAGGAGGCGGTTCTTCGACCTATTTCTGCGACTACCACTATACCAACATCCCGACGGCCGAAGCATTGCGCGGTGTCCTGTTCGGCGGTGGTGCGTCTAACGGCGCGTCTGCCGGTTTTGCGTTTGCGCATTCGTATAGCACGCCCTCGAATACGTATGCGTCTGTCGGGTCTCGCCTTTGCTTTATCCCCGCATAACGGATAACGCCACAGAAAACACGCTCGGCCAATAATTAAACGATACGACAATGGAGAATAACCATAATCCGATGGAAGATGACGGTTCGCTGGATTTCCTGAAAATCCCCGCCGACGAAACCAACAAGCATTTTAACTGCCCCGAAACAACGCAGCAGAAGTTGATTAACCTCACCTTTTGGGTCTGCGACTACATCGAAGGAGTGAAAACGAAGTTCGGATCAGATCGGACGCTCGTCAAGATCAAGATGAATCGGGACGACCCCGACCGCGACGCACGCAAGTTCTTCACCAATTCGCGGGAAATCAAATATGTCCTCGCCAAGATTCGGGAGATGGACAAATTCCCGCGACGGGTAACGATGCGGGCATCTGGAACGCGGTACTACTTGGAGTAATGGATGTATAAAGGTTGGTTGCTCTTGCGGTGTCCTGTTCAGCGGTAATGCGAATAACAGCGCGAATGCCGGTTTTGCGTATGCGAATTCGAATAACACGCCCTCGAATACGAATGCGAATGTCAGGTCTCGCCAATGATTTTCAGAAAGGTAAAAACATAAATTTTGAGAGCAACGACCCTGCCTCTCGGCAAAAAATATCACCTCAAAAAGGAGTTAGTAGGCGGTTTCGGGCCTCCCGAACTGCCGAACGCCCCGAATATGAAAAGCAAAGCGTCGAAATGAAGCGCATAGGAAACTTATACGAAAAGATCATATCGCTGGATAACCTCCGCCTCGCCGATGAAAAGGCAAGGCGCGGGAAACTCCGCTCGTATGGCGTCTTACTTCACGACAAGAACCGTGAAGCGAATATCCTTGCCCTGCATGAAACGCTGAAAAATCGTACATTCAAAAACTCCGAATACAGCACGTTCACGATCTATGAGCCGAAAGAGAGGATCATATTTCGATTGCCGTATTACCCCGACCGCATTCTGCATCATGCGATCATGAATATCCTCGAACCGATATGGGTTTCGGTCTTCACGAAAGACACGTATAGCTGCATCAAGGGGCGCGGCATTCATGGAGCGATGCGGAATGTCAAGAGGGCTATCAAAGACCGGGAAAACGCCCGATATTGCCTCAAAATCGACATCCGGAAGTTCTACCCGTCGATAGACCACGACGTATTGAAAGCCATCATCCGCCGCAAAATCAAATGCAAGGATACGCTCGCCCTGCTCGATACGATCATCGACAGCACCGACGGCGTGCCTATCGGCAACTATTTGAGCCAATACTTCGCAAACCTGATGCTTGCCTACTTCGACCATTGGATCAAGGAGGAGAAGCGGGTGCGGTACTATTTCCGATATGCCGATGACATGGTATTTCTCGCCTCCACGAAAGAGGAACTGCACATCCTGCTGGCCGACATCAAGAAGTATCTCGCGGCCTTGAAACTGACGCTGAAAGGCAACGAGCAGATATTTCCGATTGCCGAGAACCGGGCGGACAAGCACGGGCGCGGCCTCGATTTCGTCGGGTTCGTGTTCTACCACAACCAAACGCTCATGCGCAAATCCATCAAGCAGAATTTCTGCCGCATGGCCGCGCGTCTGAATAAGAAACTCAATATCAGCGCAAGGGACTACAAGCAGCGATTATGCAGTTGGTACGGATGGGCGAAAGTCTCCAACTCAAAACATTTACTCAAAACCATCATTAAATCACAATTCTATGACACGTTCGTATTATGATGCAAGGCCGTCTAAATTCGAGGCCGTAGGCAACGGCAGCTACATCTACCGTTGGGATATTCAGGAAGAGGCCGCACCGCAGCAGATCATGGCAGAGGGCGAAGATCAGCCCGCCGCCGAAAGTTCGCGCACGCAGTATTCCTGCTATGAGGTAATCGTATGGGCTTCCGTATCGATCAACAAGATCACGGAGGCCGTCATCCGCTCGATGTGGGACGCCAACTACGAGCAGAAGCTCATCAACGAGTACAACGCCGCCAATCTCGGCGTATATGGCGGCTCCAAGTCGAGCGACGAGGCAAAGGCGAAGATCGCCTCGTACAAGGACTTTCTCGCAGCGAGAGCCGCGTTGAAAGCCCAAATCGACGCAGACTGCGCCGAGCTGAACATCGAATAAAATCAGATCATGCTGACCCTGCATTTCAACAACACGACATTGGACGTACAGGAGAGCGATAGCAGCTACCGCTATCGCTCCCTCATGTCCAAGCCGCAACTCGTCCTGAAATTCTCCCTATCGGAATTTGTCGAAATTCCCGTCGGGGCATGGTGCGAGTATCAAGGCGTGAAATACAAACTCGGATCGCCGGAAAACATCAAGAAGAACGGAACCCGCAATATCGAATACACTCTTACCCTCGGAACATTGGAGGACAACATGAGCCTGTATAAGATGCGTAATCCCGTCGATAAACGCCTCAAATGGTCGATGTGCGCCAAGCCCCACGAACTCGTCGAAGCTATCGTCTGGAATCTCAACCAGCGCGACGGAGCCGGAGTTTGGAAAGTCGGCGAATGCCTCGATGCGGCGGAGCAGACGGTCGAGTTCAACCACACCTACGTCGATGCTGCATTGCAGGATGTCGCAAACAAATTCGAGACCGAGTGGGAAATCAACGACTATACGATTTCATTGCATAAAGTCGAGTATTTCAAGGATGATCCCCTGCCGCTCGCATACGGCAAGGGTAACGGCTTCGAGCCGGGTGTCGGGCGCACCACGCAGAGCGATGAATTGCCGATCAAACGGCTCTATGTTCAGGGCGGAGATCGTAATATCGACCGCTCAAAATACGGCTCAGCGGAATTGTTGTTGCCGAAGTCGCAGACGCTCGTTTATGAGGGCCGCATCTATCAATCCGACGCAGAGGGATATTCCATCGAGCGCATCGACAAAGTTTCCGATGCAGTCAAGGAGGACAGCCTCGATTGCTCCGAGATATACCCCTCGCGCGTGGGAACAGTATCGGCGGTCGAGTGCATCGACGCAGGAAAGAATTTCTACGACATCATCGACAATTCCATCCCCGCAGAGCTGAATTTCAACGATTATGTCATCGAGGGCGAGACGGCGACGATCATCTTCCAAAAGGGGATGCTCGCGGGCGACGACAAGCAGTTCGAGTTCAAATACAATCACTCGGAACGCCGCTTTGAACTCGTGCCGCAGGAAATCGACGGGGTTACGATGCCGAACGAAACATTCAGTCCCGCCGTCGGCGACACCTACGCCATTTTCGGTATCATGCTGCCGGATTCCTATATCTGTAACAATACGGATAAGACTGGGGCATCATGGGATATGTTCCGCGAAGCGGCCCGCAAGCTCTATGAGAACGAAGACCCGAAATTCACCTTTACCGGCACTCTGCAAGGACTATGGGCGAAAAAGAATTGGCTCCGTGTCGGCGGGCGGCTGAAAGTCGGCGGATATGTTCTGTTCACCGATGAGCAGTTCGCCCCCGACGGCATTCCGATCCGCATCACGGGTATCAAGGAATTTCTCACCTCGCCGTATGCTCCCGTCCTCGAAATCTCAAACTCGGTTTCGGGCAAGAGCGTATCTTCACAGCTTCGGGAGATCGGGCAAAATGAGGTGGCGACAGATAACAGCATCCGCAACGCCGTAAGCTATACCAAGCGTCGGTTCCGCGATGTCAGGGAAACAATGGCGATGTTGGAGGATTCGATGCTCGACAACTTCACGAACTCCATCAATCCGCTGACCGTGCAGACGATGATGATGCTCGTCGGGGATGAGAGCCTGCAATTCCGGTTCGTCGCCAGCAAGACCGACCTCACAGCGGTAGGCGACGGTATCACCTACGACAACACGGCGAAGCAGTTGCATATCCCGCACGGATTCATCCAGCACATGACGCTCGGCATCGGCACGATCTCGTCCTCTCATGCCGATTCGGAGTACAAGGTTTGGGAGATGAACGAATACCTTTCGCCGTACCTCGACAACGGAGCAAAGAAATATTATCTCTATGCCAAAGTCAGCCGCACGGACACCACCGTAAAGGGCGATTTTCTCCTATCTGACAGGGCGATCAAGATGACCGATGTCGCAGGGTATTATCATCTGCTGGTCGGCATTCTGAACAGCGAATACGACGGCGAACGAAGCTATGTTTCGCTCTACGGGTTCTCGGAGATTCTGCCCGGTCGGATTACGACGGATAAGATCGTATCGTCCGACGGCAAAACATATTTCGACCTGCTGCTGGGAGAAATCGGAGGCAATATCAAATTCATCGCCTCGGATGGAAGCCTGAAAGATGTTGCCGACCTCGAACGGACAGATTTGGATTATCTCAAAGAGGCTTTCAAAGATGCAACGACCGAAATAGACGGAGGTGTTGCCCTTTCGGGATTCGTGGGAGTGAGAGACGCATTGAAAAACGTAATAGCGGCTCTTTGCGGTTATAATCCGACCTCCGAGGATGACTACCCGTTGATATTCGCAGGAGCACAGCAAGGGAATGTAGAGTATTACGGATGGACAAGCAATAGCTATACCCATATCTACACCCAAAGCGCGACGCCGAGCAATGGGGATAATTGTTTCGACAATAAAGGCTCTGTCGTAGGAACTGTAACGAATATCGTAGGGGCGCAAATTTTCGCATTATCCACAACGGGCGAAACCTATCAACGCAATACCGGAATCGACTTTACCGCGAAAACGCCCTCTGCAATGGAGGGCAACCGAGCCAAGTTCCGAGTATATAAGGACGGACGATGCGTTTCCAATTACTTTGAAACGAGCGGGTCATACAAGACGATATACGTGCCGACATATTGTCCGCCATTGGTCTTTACAACCGTTTTGGATGTTTCGGAAAATTGCTACATGGACTTGACCGCCGGAGCGCAATTCGGTGTTTTGATGGAGACGAATGACGACTATGACGGCTATAACTGCTCGCTGTATAATTCCAGCAGATACCCTTGCATGGTGGTTAAAGGGACGAAAAGCTCCTATACGCAAGTCGGGGCATTGTCCCCCGGCGAAATGATGGATTTTGTCAATATCAAAGGAGGATGGGTATTAAAGAATTTCACCAGATATTCAACGAAAGAGTAAAATTATTTTCGCCCATATAGTACCTATTAGGTATTATTCACTACTTTTGTCATAAATCTAAACCTATTATGGAACAGAAAATCGAAAAGGGAATCGGGTGGCTCGAAAAGCTGCTCAAAATGGAGGAAAAATACGGGTTCTTCCGCTTTCTGCGAGTGCTTTTGCTTTTACTCCTCACGGGGTTTGTCATCCTTACTATCACCAATCCGCACTATGTGCTGGATAAAGTCGAATCAATCCAAGCAGAGCGACATGATGAATCGGTAGCCAAGCGCATTCAGGTAGATGCGGATATTCGTCTGATGCTGCGCAAACTCTTATATGCGCTCGATGCCGACCGTACATGGCTCATAGAGCTGCATAATGGGAGCAAAAACCTATCATCAGGATTACCGTTCCTATACGGCGATATGCGAATCGAAGAGGTCGCTGACGGCATCAATAACGTCGATGATGAATATACTGATTTTCAGCTATCGAAATACCCTTTTATCGGGAAAGTCTTTGACGACGGATTTTATTGGGGAGCTATCGAAACGATCAAGGAGATCGACGAACGAATGTATTTCAAGTTCAAGTCGAATAACGTGAACGAGGTCGCCATTCTCGCCCTATATGCAGGAGAAAAGCCGCTCGGAGCAATCGGCATATCATTTTGCGGACAAAAACAGATGGACGCCTCCGCTGTCGGCAAGGCTATTCGCAAGTGCGGTATTCAGGTAGCAACCCTATTATCCAACTAACATCACAACATCATGGAAACTATCAAAAATATTCTGACCGCCATCTTGAAATGGCTGGGGAGTATTCCATCCGACAAACTCCTGCACCTCATTGCAGGTGCGGTAATCGCAGCCTTTTTCGCCCTTGTCATTCCCTATACGGCTGAAATATGCGTCTTATTCGCCGCCATCGCAGGGGTGGCAAAAGAGGCTTTCGACCAATACCGCTACAAAGGATGGGATTGGCTTGACTTGGCCTATACAATGGCCGGAGGTTTCATCATTCAAATTTTCGCGTGGCTATGAAACTACTTTTGAAACGCATCGCATTGAAGCCGACCTATACCATCGGCTGGCTCTACATCGACGGGCAAAAGGTCTGCGACACCATCGAAGATGCCGTGCGAGACCTGAACAAAAACGGGCGGTTCGACAATGGCGAAAAGAAAGTGTATGCCGCAACCGCTATCCCCTACGGGACATACGACATCACGCTGAAAGTCCAATCCCCGAAGTATAAGGATCGGGCGCAGTACAAATTCTGCGACGGCTACCTGCCTCGGCTGCTCAATGTGCCGGAGTTCGACGGCATCCTGATCCATATCGGCAATACCGCCGAGGATAGCGCGGGGTGCATATTGGTCGGCGAAAACAAGGAGGTCGGCAAGGTGCTGAACTCGACGGCGACATTCCGACGGGTCTATGACATGCTCAAAACGGCCTCCGACCGGGGCGAACCAATCCAAATCGAAATCGTATGAGAACGCTGATTTTGTGCCTTATCATCGGTTTGCTGTCGGCCTGCTGCCCGTGCAAACATCTGACGACCTCGACCGGGACGCGGGACAGCCTGCATGTCGAGATCAGGCATCGCACAATATGGATTCCCGACACGGTACGGGTGCAACTGCCGGCCGAGCGAACCGAGCAGACCGTCCGCCAAGATTCGAGCCACCTCGAAACCTCGGCAGCGGTATCGGACGCAAGGATCAACCCCGACGGGTCGCTATCCCACTCGCTCGAAAACAAGACGGACGATCGGGAAATACCGACGCAGCGGCCGATAGAATATCGGGACAGCATCGTTTATCGGGATCGGGAGGTCGAGGTTGAAAAGATCGTCGAGGTAGAGCGCAAATTGACATGGTGGCAACAGACGCAAATACGCGGTTTTTGGGTGACAATTATCATCATTCTCGTACTGCTCCGTAAAAAGATTTTTCCCTTGATTCGGAGGTTTATTTGAGGGCGCAAAGGCGAACAATACAGCCGATTATAATAATAGCTCCAAATTTCAGAAACTTTTTGTACCTTTGAAAAAGTTTTGATATTATAGCGTTTGCTATTGTTTTTAAGGTTTAGGAAATCGCCAATTTCACAACGGACTTAAAAAACAATGGTAAATGCCTGCGTTATGCGTGGGCATTTCCTTGTTAGTCCGTAGGTGTTTGGCGATACCTCTAAACCGACAGGAACGCCCACGCTTTTCTGTGTGCATATCCGGAAACAGCAGCGAATGTTTGATTTACGGATAGCATGAGCGAAAAGAAACCAACAAGGCAGGCGGAGATCGTATTTGCCGCCATGAAAGCAATCGAGGCCAACGGCGGCGAAATGAGGATTTCGGATATATACGAAACCCTCGCATCATCGTTCCCGCTGACCGATTATGAGAAAGAGGAAACCAAGAGCGGTGTCATCCGCTGGAAAGCGTATCTCAACTTCTATTCGATAGAGGTAGGCAAGGTCGGGTATCTCGTCAAAAAGAGCGGGATTTGGCATCTGACGGAAGAGGGTGCGAAAGCTCTTGCCGCCGGAGCCGGAGAGTTCTTCGCCGATTTTCACGGCAAGTTTTCCAAGATACAGAAAGAGCACGCGGTATCGGTCATCGAGGAGAATGCGGATCAGCCCGATGATTTGGATATGTTGCAAGGTCAGGCATCGAAAGGCATTCGGGAGTATATCATCAAAAAGAACCCCTACGAGTTTCAGGATTTGGTCGCCGCCCTGTTGCGGGCAATGGGTTACTACACGCCGTTCATCGCCCCGAAAGGCAAGGATGGCGGCGTCGATATTATCGCCTACCGAGACCCGCTCGGCACGACCGCCCCGCAGTTGAAAGTACAGGTCAAGCATTATCCGACCTCTGCAATCTCCATCGATGTCGTCCGTAGTCTGCTGGGGGTTCTCGTCAAGGAGGGCGAAGTCGGCCTGCTGGTTACATCGGGGACATTCACCAGCGAATCCAAGAAAGAGGCCCGCAACGGGCATCGCTGCCTACGCCTGATCGACATCGACGAGTTCATCGACCTATGGATTCGCTACTACGACCGCATGAGCGAGGAGGACAAAGCACTGCTCCCGATTATTCCTGTCTATTTCCTGAAAGCATAAAACCATCATATTATGAGAAAACTCTTATCTATCCTATTCCTATCCCTTTGCGTCGCAACTTGCTCCAAAGACGACGCCCCACAGCCGGAGATGAACGAAACAGTCAAACAGATTTGGCAGACCCTCAATGGAACCTATATCGGATTCCACGAGGATAAATTATCCTCTGCCGCCTCCTACACGGAAACCATCGCCTTTCAGCCCTATTCCGAGCCGAAAGAGATCAAGCCGACGGTAATCCTTTTCCCTGATTTCACGGCATACGGAACCGCCGTAATAACCGACACCCGATTTGAAGCGATCAGCGGCTCATCGACCTGCTATTACTCAATAGACGTAAAATATGAGGGGGCAACCCCGACGATCTCATTCTTTGAATACGGAACGGATGGCGAAGTAGTGAACCGCGAAGATAAGCGCAATATCAAGGTCATCGACGCCTCCTCTTTCAAAATGTGGGATTATGGCTTGACCGAGGCAGAGAATGCGATAATCTACGCCAAGCAATAGAAATCCAAATAAATCACTATCTTTGCGGTACTGATAACCCCGTATCAGTTGCGTTGAATACCCCTCTCGACAGACCGATAGATCGGGCGTTGAGAGGGTTTTTCATTCAATTCTGTTACCCGTCTGTTACTCGGACGTCGAAGTGTCGTTCATTGGTTGCGAATAAGCCAATATGTAATAGTGAGTTACAACCTATTTTAGAAAGAAGCCATAGATTTTGCATCGGCAAGTAACTAATCACCTTGACATGAATAGATAATAGGCTCTATCCTATATTGTTATTTGGTCGGTCAACAGGTCCTGCATATTATACATGCGAAAATAGAGGAATATTTCTCCCCGCTTTGGTATTTTATATAATTTTGTGATGGCCGACAGATGGCAGTATCTGTAATTATCGCTATAGTCGTCGGTTGCATGATTATTATTCAAGATGCCATGAACGGTACGAATATGGAAAAAGAGGTTTTGCATTCTTGTCCCGAGCTGATAGACTATATCGGCAGGGTAGGGTTCCTCCCGTTATTGCATATGGGAATCAAAGGCTGGTCTGCCGAAGAGGTGCTCGACGATGATTGCCGGTATACCCGTTTGCCCGACGGCGGGTGGGAGTGGCCATTGTGGTCATGGAAAGGTGCGATACTTCATGCCAGCGGTTGCGCCTACGGTAAATTCTTTGACCGTAAGGCCGCTTTTATCAGCCGGGAGTGGTGGCCCGACTTCTGCAACTATCGCCGAAGCATATATCCTCAGCCCGAAGAGGGTAGTGTCGAAGAGGGTATTCTTGCTATCCTGAAAAGTGCCGGCAGCCTTATAACCCGTGAGCTGCGTGCCGAATGCGGATTTACGGGGCCTAAAATGCGCGGCAGGTTCGACGCCTATGTAACACGTCTGGAGATGGGAGGGTATATCGTAACCGAGGATTTCGTCTACCCGCAGGACCGTCACGGCCATGAGTATGGTTGGGGGTGGTCGCTGCTCACGACACCGGAGGCTCTGTTCGGACAAGATGCATGCAGGACACTCAGAACCCCGGAGGAGTCGCGTGAACGGATTGTCGGCCAGTTGCGCAAGATTCTGCCTAATGCTTCCGGGCGATTGTGTGAATCGTTGCTGAAATGACCATACGTATTGGTTGTCTGGTACAAATGTAATGTCCTGAGAGGCTCATGTTAGATGATTGGCCCGTATGGTTGTACCGAAAAATAAATATATGGCAGTCCGAAGGCTGTAACCTCGCACAAAAACATTATCTTTGCGACACGATAAATCTGCAAACAAAATGAGCGCTATCACACGAACCGATTTTGCTTTTGAAGGTCAGAAAAGCAAGTATACGGGTAAAGTCCGCGACGTTTATGACATCAATGACGAATATCTCGTCATGGTGGTTACCGACCGAATCTCTGCTTTCGACGTAGTCCTGCCCGAAGGTATTCCCTACAAGGGTCAGGTACTGAACCAGATTGCCGCCAAGTTCCTCGATGCTACGGCCGACATTCTTCCCAACTGGAAACTTGCCGTTCCGGACCCCATGGTCACCGTAGGACGCAAGTGCGAACCGTTCAAGGTCGAGATGGTCATCAGGGGATACCTCTCCGGCCATGCATGGCGTGAGTACAAGGCAGGCAAGAGGGTCATTTGCGGGGTCGAGATGCCGGAAGGCATGGTCGAGAACCAGAAATTCCCCGAACCCATCATCACTCCGACGTCCAAGGCCGCCGAGGGACACGATGAGGATATTTCGAAAGAGGAGATCATCTCTTCGGGGCTTGTCAGCCGCGAGGACTACGAGCAGCTGGAGAAGTATACGCGTGAGATTTACCGTCGTGGAAGCGAGATTGCCGCCAAGATGGGACTTATCCTTGTCGATACGAAGTATGAGTTCGGCAAGAAGGACGGGGTCATTTATCTCATGGACGAGATACATACGCCCGACTCGTCGCGATATTTCTATGCCGACGGCTATGAGGAGCGGCTCGCAAAGGGCGAGCGCCAGAAACAACTCTCGAAGGAGTTCGTAAGGGAGTGGCTTATGGCGAATGGCTTCCAGGGACAGGAGGGACAGAAGGTGCCCGAAATGACGCCCGAGATTGTTGCCGGTATTACGGACCGATACATCGAGCTCTACGAGAACATAACAGGCGAGAAGTTTGTCAGGAGTGCCGAAGGTGCGGATACGGATACCATTCTCCGACGCATCGAGACGAATGTCGCAGAGTGCCTGAAGAACCTGAAGTAGTATCGTGCTGAAAAGTCAGGACCGCAGCGCGGCCTGAGAAAGCAACTATCCCCGGACTCCGTCATGGCGTCCGGGGATAGTTTTGTAATATGAGCATTGTCAGTGACGCTCGTAATTGCGGGCGAGTCCTCCCTGTGACGTCTCGCGGTAAAGACTCGGCAGATCGTGACCGGTTTCGGCCATAACCTCGACAACCCTGTCGTAGGAGACCAGATGCATGCCGTCGGAGAGTGTTGCGTATATGTTCGCGTCGAGGGCGCGGGCGGCGGCAATGGCGTTGCGCTCGATGCACGGGACCTGTACCAGTCCGCATACCGGGTCGCATGTGAGTCCGAGGTGGTGTTCGAGACCCATCTCGGCTGCATATTCGATCTGTGAGGGTGTGCCGCCGAAGAGCTGGCAGGCGGCAGCTGCCGCCATGGCGCAGGCTACGCCGACTTCACCCTGACAGCCCACCTCGGCGCCGGAAATCGAGGAGTTGGTTTTTGCAACATTACCGAAGAGTCCCGCCGTGGCCAATGCACGCAGTATCCTTATGCGCAGGAAGTCGCGCGAGGTGGCCAGATGGTAGAGTACGGCCGGCACTACGCCGCTCGATCCGCATGTCGGAGCTGTCACGACGATGCCGCCGGAGGCATTCTCCTCGGCCGTGGCAAGGGCATAGGCATATATCTTTGCACGCGAACTGAGGGAGTCGGTGTAGCTTTTGGACTTCACGAAATATGTCGCAGCCTTGCGGGCAACCTTCAGGCCGCCGGGCAATACGCCGTCATTGTTGAGTCCGCGTTTGATGGTGTCGCACATTACGGTCCATATTTCATCGAGATAGTCCCATATTTCAGGGCCTTCGCAGTCATTGACGTACTCCCAGAATGTTTTGCCTTCGCGGTAGCACCATGCCTTGATGTCGGATATGGTGTTCATGGGATATATTCCCTGCGGTTTCTCTTCGCGGGTGGTCTCGTTGGCCAGGGCACCGCCTCCGACACTGAAGATGGTCCACGAATCTATGACCTTGCCTGCCTTTATGCCTTCGAAGAGCATGCCGTTGGGGTGGAACGGGAGCACTATATCGGGCTTCCATACTATCTCCGTGGGAACAATCGGCTGAAGTACCGAACATATGGCGACATCGGTGAGGTGGCCCTTGCCGGTGGCTGCAAGCGATCCGTAGAGCGTTACACGGTATGCGTCAACGTCGTGGCAGCGTGCCGCGAATTGTTCTGCGGCACGTTTCGGACCCATCGTGTGGCTGCTTGACGGGCCGTTGCCTATTTTATACAGTTCTCTGAGTGATTCCATTGCAGTTGAATTTGCGCAAAGATACGTAAATTCCAAAAGAATAGGAGCGCGTATAACTGTATTTTCATGAAGACCTCCGCATATCCCGTCTTGCTGCGTGCAGACCGATGCAGCTGCTGCCATGTGCCGTATGCAAATGCAAGTTTGAAGCAACGTCCTGAACTTCGTAACTGTATGGCATGGGCTGTCCATGGCGCGCAGGTGCGGGCCATGGCTGTACTTGCGAATTAGTATTGTCCTGTCAGTCGAATATCACGCCGGGATTCATGATGGCCGGGCTGCGCCACACGATCCCGTAATCCTCATGCAGTACACGGGCTTTCGTGCTCCAGTATGCGAAGCAGAATCCCATGCCGCGCGGGTGGTCGTCCAAGAGCGAGTCTATCTTGCGCTCGGCTTCGTCGATGATACTCTCGTATTCGGCGCTCCACTCTATGGGGTCATGCTTGAGGTGGCCGCGTTGTTCGATATTCCCGAAATCGCCCTTGTCGGCACGCTCGATATTGCGCCGGTAGAACGAAATCTCGGACATTATGTGCTCGCAGAGGTCAAGGTCATGGCCTATCCGTGCTTCGATCCGCCGCAGTACGCCCAGGTCGAATTCGAGCAGGCGCAGTTTGAGCCCCGGGTGTTCGTATGTGATATCGGCCATACGCGAAATGGCCGTGTGCAGGTTGTCGAGCATGTGGTCATATCCTTCGAGATATGCAGCTATATCAAGCAGTTCCTTGGCCAGCGAGGCGTTTTCCCATGTGCGTCTCTGGTTGCGCATATTCTCTTCGGCGACCAGTACGTCGCCGCAGCATACCTCCCAATAGGCGTCTATGGTTGTCGACATGCCGTCGCGTGCGAGTCCATCGACCGCCTTGCGGGCCTTGTCCAGCTCGTCTCTGTATACGATGTTGTTTTCGGCTTCCATGGTTCTTAGTTTGTCGGTTATTTGAAGGTAAAATGCTTTACTTGCTGCAGAAGGTTTGTCGGCGGAGTCTCTCCCTCGGCCAGCGGGCAGAGGATCGTGGTGTCTGTGCTCGTCTTGCCGTCGGCGTCGAACCGGCCGTTGACCACCGTCTGCAGGAACTTCGCCAGGGCGACCTTGTCGTTGTACATCTGTTCCGTTATGGCCTTGCACTCCTTGAGTACGCTGCCTCCGGCTTTCAGCAGCTTGCCGTACGATATGCCCTTGAACCCGAGTTCGACCAGCCCGAGACCGGCACTTGCCTGTCCGATCGACAGGTCGGTTATGTCGTTTTTGATCTCCTTCAGCGTCTTGATGTCGTTGAGTGCATATTCCAGTTCCCTGGTAATCGAATTCAGGTTCTCGCCACGGGTCGATTCCAGCGTTACGGCCCTGCACGGCACTCCCGCGTCGGTTTCGAGATAATAGGTGTAGATTTCGTATTTGGGCTCCATCTGCCCGACTGCTTTCGACACCTTCTCGTGCAGACGGGTGACTCCCCAGAAAAAATCGTCCACCTCCTTCTGCCCCGACGATGCGGGGCGTTCCCACTGGCTCTGCACCTTCGGCGCATTCCATTCGGGTTGCGTCACCACGGCCTGCGAGAGGCGTGCCGCCCTGGGTATGTCGAGCGGCAGGTGGTCCTTGGTGAGTTTTATGTCGTAGAATATGAACTGTCCCGACCAGTTATCGGTATTGGCCAGCCAGAACATCAGTTGCTCGCAGCCGTCGATCGGGACCGTTATGGTTTGCGGTTCCATGGTCTCGTACAGGGCTATCTGTGCGACGACCTTGTGGTCGGCGCCGATGAGCAATGTCTCCGTGTAGTCGTCAGGGCGGATATACGGGTGGCAGCAGGCAACGGTAAATGTAACGCTGTTGTATTCGCCGTATGTGTTGAATGCCGCGCACGAGTTCTCGAGGGCCTCGCCTCCGGCCGCCAGCATGAGGAATGCCGCCACGCCGATCAGCGTGCTGCCCACGACGGCTCCGCCGACTGCGACACCGCCTGCTACGAAAGCCGACCCGACGGCCGTCCCGCCGATTGCGCCGGCAGCCGCACCGTCGCTCCCAGACAGCACACCGTGGTCGAGCGAGAAGTGTACGCTGGTCTGCAGCATGAATCCCTTGTATATGCGCTGCCCGTTGAGGTCGAAATATTTCTTGAGGGTCGATCCGTCGTAGAATATCTCGTCCTTATGGTCGCTCATGGGGCTTACATAGTGTATGTACGGGGCCCCGAGGTCTATGAGGTCTATGGTGTACGGGCAGTCGGGTTTCGGACGTGCGAACAGGTCGTTCTCCACGGGCTCGCCGCGGTAGACCACGATGTCGCCCACGCCGAAAGCCGCCACATCGAGAGAGCCTACGCCCTGGTTTTCGAAACGCAGCTTGCGGCAGCGGTTCAGCGGCACTACATATTTCTGGTTGGGCTGCGTGGCAACGAGCGGCGCTTCGAGAACCATCTCGTCGTCGGCATATACGCGCAGCACGTCGTTGTTCATGGCTCCGCTCTTGCCGATGTATCCGGCCGTGAAACTTGCGTAGTCGAACTCGTTGCCCAGGTCGAATACGGCGTAGGCCGATGTGTCGTCGTTGAGGATCGAGACTTTCTGGTACAGGACTATTCCTTCGCTGAACTTCTCGCCGCCCATCGAGAAGGTGATGTAATCAGAGCGCCCGTCATATATCTGCTGGCTTGTCATGGCTCCGGCCGTGTATGGCGGAATGTTCGATATGAGCTTGCATACGTCGGGCAGACTCTTCAGGCGCGGGTCTATGCTTGCTTCGGCCCCCGTAGCGACATGCGGTTCGACGCCTGCGGGATAGACCGTGATGTCGGCAACGCCGACGGCCGTCGATCCCGACGACTGCTCCGAATGGAACGACAGCATTTCGCAGCCTTCGACATCGAGAACCACGCCTTCGGCTATGTCGCTGTATTGAATCTCCTTTTCGAATATGATCCTGTCGTCGGCCTTGACCGTCAGCCACCCCGAACCCGTCCTGTTCTCCGTATCGTCTATCGGGCCCGCGATGAAACTAAGTTTCGAGTATTGTTTGCGCAGGTTGAAGTACGACCAGCCGGGATTGTTGCCTATGATGGCCATGCTCATGTCCATGCGCAGTCCGGTCGTATACGTACGCCCGTTGATGGAGATCGATTTCAGTTTGTCCGTCGGCGAGACATTCTTGATGATGTAGTTGTTGAAGTACGGCCTCAACTCCGTGACGAGCCGTGTCGTAACGGGTTTTGCGGTTATCTTGTTGCCGGTTTCGACCGGAGTCTGCCCGGCACTCCACAATGTGGCTTCTGCCACAGCGATCGGACCTGCGCCGACCACGATCGAAAATTTCAACTCGTTGACTCCCCTGACGTCGAGCCTGATGCGTTCGGGAATGCCGTAAGGGTAGATCTTCGTATCGAGTATCTTGCGGCCGTCGGCATGTATCGTGAATATGCGAGGGTCGGTGTCGATGCCGCTGCCGCCTGCCCCGGTGTTGGTGGTCGCATGTCCGAGCACCAGCAGCAGTGTCTCGTATTTGCCTCCGAGTTCGAAAGTGGCGTATCCGGGGCGGTATGGGCCTACCGTGCTTCCGATGGTGAAGCCACCGTACCACGAGAGGCCGCCGCTCATTTCAATCTGTTTCGATGACGGCCCGTTGTATTTGTATGCGGTATAGCACAGCGACGATGTCGGCGTAAGCGTGTTGACGAGATATTTTGTCTGCGCCGTAATTGTGGCGGTGCCGGCCATTAGTGCCAGCAGTATTGCAATGATCTTCTTCATCGGGTCTTATCGGGGTTTTGGTTAAACATTACGGGTCATACCCAGGCATCGTACCTGCCGTCGTCGTCATACTCGTCGTCGCATTCAAACGGCTCGTCGAAACTTACGAGCCTGAGTCCGAGTACGGCCTGCTTCTCCTCGGTGCCTATGGTTATCTCTATTTCGGGACTTTCGTCGAGGTGCAGCCTGAATGTCTGGCCGAACTCCTCTTCGCCTTCATAGTAGGCCCGGAACTCGAATTCGAGTTCCGTACTCTCCACCACGACTATCTCGGGGAACGATATCGCATCGCGGTTGAACCGGCGTTCTCGCATGATGTTGTATCCCGGTTCCAGCTCCCCCTTGTCATACATTATCCTTACGTAAGCCACACGCTGCGGGTCGGTGGAGATGGTCAGCTGCAGCGTATCCCAGTAGTGCCGTGCCATGTCCGTGGTCATTCGTCGGTTATTTCGAACGTGTACCGCCAGTTGTGCCTGCCGTCGAGCGTATATGTGCCCGTACGGTACGGGTCACCTTCGGTGACAATGTATGTCTGGCCCTTGGTAGCAATTACAACTCCGTCAGGGGTTATCCGTTCGAGTTTGAGATTGCCGTCCAGCCATTCGATATCGCTTTGCGGGAATATCCTGTCTCCGACGGTTGCACCGTCAAGTTCGATGACGGCATGTTCGTCGTTGGAGCTGACCTTGCCGGTCACTTCGCATTCGCTGCTGCGGGAATAGGTGGCTTTGAGTTTTCGTGTCATGCGTGCAGTCGGTAGGATTAAGGTTAAGGGGGCGCAGATCCGCAGTGAGTCCGGTTCCCGGCAGCCGCGCGGAACTGTTTTCGCCACAATATAACAATAAATTTCAATAAATAGAGCACTTTAGGCAAAATTTATGAAATGAGGGCTGTGCATATTTGCGGCAAAATGGCCTCCGAATTGTCCGGAGGCCATTTTGTGTGTAGCCGAAATAATATTAGTGCGGATATAACGGATTGCCTGTTTCGTCTACCGTGACCCAGTCCGTGACGCCTACCGACGGGAACGTTACCGTGTTGGCATCGATGACGGCCTGGTAGAGATACGAATTGCCGGCCTGCAGTCCGCCGTCGGGTACAGGTACGTCCACGGAATACTGGTGCGGCGTGGGGTCGTAATTGAGATTGATCGACAGGGTCAATGTCATGGGCGATGATGTTTGCAGTGGCAGCATCGTGTATTGTGCCGTCAATCCGTTTACACCCATTGATACGGGGGTAGTGCCGTATTCGGTTGCGGGGGTTATAACTCCGGTCGTAAGGTCCATTGTGGCACCTGTTTGTGGAGGTGTGATGGTCGCCGAAACAATCTGTTGCAACACTATGCCCGTGCCGGCTGTCAGTTCTATGACTATCTGTGCGCATGAATGGTTGAAAACGATGGGAACGGTAACCTGCGAGCTGTTTATCTCGTAATTGGCACACCCCCACCACAGGTAGTCGACCCCGTTCTGAAGGACGCTGGATACACCGTTGGAGAAGACCGGCGGCCTGTTCGACGAGTTGGTTGACACGGCATAAAAGTCGAAGAGTCCGTTGCTGAGATACATTTTGTAGTTGGAGACGCCCGAAAGCATGCCGGCCTGCTGTGCCACATAATTTCCCCGGGCCATAGGGGCTGTGCTCGATGCGTTGTCGGTACCGCCGTGGAAGGCATATATCGTTACGAGTGTATTGGCGGCTATCGGGGACATCGAACGTGTCATGTTGAGGCTCTCAAGCGTGGCATGAAACCCGACAAGATTGGAGCCGCCGGTATCCGTATCGCCTGAATTGTCGCTGCCGTTGCTCCCGGAAGAGCCGTTTGAAGATTCGACGCTTTCGATGATGATCGAAGTCTTCGAACAGCCGCAGAGAAGCGTGCATGCAGCCGTCACGATCGTGAAAATAATGGGTAGAATGGTCGATTTCATAGGATTTGTTCTTTTCGGTTTTTGCCGAAAGGAGCAAATCCTGTGCCGTGCAGTAAAAAAAATAGAGGTTGATGCAGATGTTATCGTTCGCGGCTGTTGCCAGGGTAGAATTTCACCAGTACTACACCGTGCGGTGCGACCTTTGCCGCGAATTTGTCACTGGTTTTCGTCAGGTCTTTTTGTCTCCACAGGTCCCGTACGGTCTGTTCGCCGCGCAATCCGAGTTGTTGCAGTGTAACTTCCATATCCGCCTCCTGCTCACCTCGGTTGAACAGTCCGACGGCCATCGATCCGTCTTCGAGGTGCTTGACATAGATTACCAGGTCGCCGTTTTCCCATATCGGCCTGGCCTGCAGTCCGAGAGGGTCCTGATTGATGTCGTTTACCTCATCGTTCGTGAGCAGGCTCAATGTGAAATCGTCCATCTGCGCCATGTCGCACCCTATGAGCATGGGTGACGCCAGCAGCGACCATAACGAAATGTGGGTGTACTGTTCGTCGGCCGTGAGTTTCGTATAGTGCAGCGGTTCGCCCCAGGCGCCACCGACCTGCCCGACAACCAGCATGTCGGCATCGGGCCAGTTGCCCGGGCGTTTGAACGCGGCCCACTTGTCCTGCAGGGACCATATGTGCCTGATGCTTGCCCACGTGTCGCGAATGTCGCCAGTTGTGCGCCAGCAGTTGGCATAACGGGCCCATATCGGGGCATCGGCGTACGGCGAGTCGGCCGACAAACTCAATACGATGTCCCGGTCGATTTTGCGCAGGGCGTCGTGCATCTCCTTTGCATGATAACAGGTATTGGGATACCAGTCGTACTTTAGGTAGTCGACGCCCCATTCGGCCCACTGGCGCACGTCGGCCTCGACAAACGAGTACTCCCCGTGGTGGTAGTTGGTGTACCTATTTATTTTCCCCTCCGGATCAGAGACGAAGTAGTTTTCGTCATGCTTGCCGGCCTCGATCCAGCCGTATGTGCCTTCGGGGGTTTCGGCATAGCAGCCGATATGTCCGGCGTACGTTCCTATCCACGGGGTCGAATAGATGCCTAACTTGAGACCGAGGGCATGTATGTCGTCGGCCATGGCCTTCATGTCGGGAAATTTCATATTGGGCTGTATGGCGCCGTTCCTGCCGCGCTTGCCCTGCCATGCATCGTCTATGTTTATGTATGTCCAGCCGTGGTTTATCAATCCCGATTCGACCATTGCCCTTGCGGCCTCGACCACCTTGTCCTGACTGACATTCGGCCCCCAGCAGTTCCAGCTGTTCCAGCCCATTGGCGGGGTGAGGGCTATGCGGTCGCCGACGACGATACGCAGATCGCGTTCATTGCTGCCGAGGGCATTCGTGGCTGTCAGCCGCACGGTGTATTCACCCTCTTTTTTTATGCGGCCGGTGATGCGGCCTGTTTCAGGGTCGAGTTTCAAACCTTTCGGAAGGCCTTCGGCTTCGAACTTCATCGGGCGCTTTCCCGTAGCGGCTACCGTGAACATGAATTCCGATCCGGGACGTACACCGAACACGCGTGCCCCGTTTATGCGCGGCGTATCCGCGGGTTTCGGCGTAAGTATGTATTGCGACATGTCGGGCTGTGGCGTTTGTGTGTAACCTTCGGTTGCCGTAATACAAAAAAGTGCGGCGGCGAGTCCTGCCAGGGTTGTGACCTTGAAGTTCTTCATAATAGATGCGTTTTGGCATGTGGTTGTAAACAAAGATACCCAATAGGTCACATTGCCGCAAGGCAAAAGGTAAAAAATGAACCCGATTGTCCCGGATATGTACGATTATGATAAAATTATGTCCGGAGCGGGCCGTCAATGTCTCCACGCAACTTCGATATTCGTCCGCGATTGGAGATTCGCCATACCTTAAACGAGCTATTGCACGTTGTAGTGCTATTTTCTTGGCGGGGTCCAGGCTCCCGAGCAGGTACATACGTATGCGGCCGTGTCAACGGCGATGCGGTGTGCCTCGGCAATGCTTTTGCCTGCGAGCAGCGCTCCCGTGAGGGCTCCGGAGAACGAGTCGCCTGCACCTACGGAATCAATGACATTGACTTTGGGTGTGGGCAGTGTCGAAACACCTTCAAGCGTATATATCGAACTGAAGACGCTGCCTCCGGTCAGTACGAGCATCTTGAGGCCGAAGTTCTCGATCAGCCGGTGACATGACGCGGCTGTGCCCTCTCCTCCAAGTCCGAACATCGCCTTTACGATCTCCAGTTCCTCGTCGTTTATCTTCAGTACGTTTGCCATTTCGAGCGACCGGCGTATCATCTGTTCGGAGTAGAAGTCCATGCGCAGGTTGATGTCGAATATGCGCAGGGCGTCGTCCGGTACGGCTTCGACCAGTTTTTCGATTGTTGCACGTGATACATCATTGCGTTGTGCCAGCGTACCGAAACTGATGGCACCGGCCGAACGTGCGAGTGCGAGCGATTTTTCGGTCAGCGGTATGTAGTCCCATGCCACACCCCTGCAAATGTCGTATTCTGGTGAACCGTTGTGCAGCGTGACATTGACGGTCCCTGTCGGTTTGTCAATCTTCTCGACCTGCAGGTTTATGCCGTGGGCCTCGGCTGCCGCGACGAGCTCCTCGCCGAGACCGTCCTTGCCGACGGCGCTGACAGCCCAACCTTCGGCTCCGTTCTGCGATGCGTGATATGCGAAATTCACCGGGGCTCCGCCGGCCTTCTTACCGTCGGGCAGCATGTCCCACAGGAACTCCCCGACACCTATTACAATCGGTTTTTTCATAACCTATATATTTTTATTCGTCTACGGCCGGTTCGTCGTAGAGATTGTTTTCGTCGGGCCTGTGCAGCGGCGCCCAGATTTGTGCAAAGAAGGGGTTGTGCCGGGCTTCGTCGTCGTAGTTCCATGGCGTCGGGGCACATTCCGGACACCAGTGCCCGCCGAGCAGTACCAGTGTGGGTGTGGCCTTGAAACGGTGTCCGCATCGGCACTCCCATTCGAGCGGCGTACGCATGTCTCCATGCTCCATTTGCATGGAAAGACATTTTCCACCGCGGAATGCGGCGGCTTTGTGCATGTCGTCGATGCCGAGTTCTGACAAAGGCTTCGATTCGTCGTAACCGTGGTCGAGCACAACGGCCTCTTCCCGGCCGGAAAGACGGACATTTTCGATTTCCTCCCATGACGGGGAGTTCCGCCACTCCTCCATGGACCCGAAGAATGCGGCTACATGTTTCCGGTCGTTGTTCCGGATCCAGTTCATTGGGCCGCGCCTGCGGTCATGAGCGAGCAGGCGCATGAAGGCGCGCATGACAAAGGCCGGGACCATCGGTGTGAGCGCATAATACCACGGCTGGTGACGACGCAATCCGGCGAGATACTCCGCAAGCGGAATGTTACGGCGGAAATGCAGAATGTCGTCGAGTCGGTCGGAGTCGAGGTACCATTGTCCGTGGAAGTTGCGCAGCGCGAACCACTCCGCCTTGAAAACCTTGTCGGGCGGCGGGCATGACATGCACTTCATCATCGCCTTTTCGAATTCGTAGTTGGTCAGCCGGTACTGCTCACCGCTGCCTATGTTGTAGAACCTGTTCCAGAAACTTTCCGGCACATCGTCTTCACAGACGTTTGCCAGCAGAACGCCCGAATCCTCGACCGTTGCCCATTCCAGAACACCCTGGTTGGGTATGTGGAACATGATGGGATCAACCTTCTTCATGATACCGGGGTAGAGAATGCCCGACTGGCGCAGGCTCACCCAGTATTTCAGCCCGGATTCGGCGATTATGCGCTCTGCAGTGCATTTCGACACGGCGTAATAGTCGTATATCGACGGACATATGGGGTCACCCGTACGGCCCCAGTGTACCGGAGCTCTGCGGTCGCCGGTCTGGGCAACGCTGCCTATGTAGACAACCTTTATCCTGTCGGGGTCGGGTTGTGCCTTGACGGCCCTGACGATGTTCTCGGCTGCGGTGATGTTGACCTTCAAGGTCTCGGCCGGGTAACGGTCGGCCAGCGGCGACACCATTCCTCCGACGTGGAGCACGTAGTCGGCCCCGTCGACGGCTGCCAGAACGTCCTCATAGTTGAGAAGGTCGCCCCATACTATCCTTATGTTTTCGGCCGAGGCGTATTTGGCCATCAACCGCCTGTTTTTCCATGATTTGCGTACCAGAAGCGTCAGGTCGAACCTGTCATTGCGCAACAGCAGTTCTTTCAGTCCGGCCGACCCCATGACGCCTGTGGAGCCGGTAAGCATTATTCGTTTTTTCGCCATTTACAAGATTGATTTGCGGCGGCAAATGTAGTCATATTTTTCGCCTTTTCCATCTTTCCGATACGACTAATAGAACATTTTGGCGGGATTTTATCGGCAAAAATCCTCCTTTTGTGATTGAAACGGGAGAGCCGGTGGGCAATATCGGCCTGTATGTTGAAAATCGGGAAAACAGTCGGCGCCGGCTGAATGGGTCCTTACGACAATTTGGTGTTGCTGCGTTTGTTGAAACCGAAATGGCGGCGGTATTCGTTGATGGAGTTCTGCAGGTGTTTCTCGACGGCACGGGTCGATATACCCAGCTCGTCGGCGATCTGCTTGTGCGTCATTCCCTCGATGCGGCTCATGTAGAAGATATCGCGGGTACGTTCGGGGAGTTGCCCGGAGTATGCTATTATCTCGTTTATTTCGGGCATCGTATCCTCTTCAACCTCAGGTATCTGTGCCGTGAAGTCAAGTGAGGCGAGAGTCTCCCAGGCCGAAGCCGTGATGTTGTCGATGCTTATCGACGAGCTTTCGATGTTGGGGCGTGTGACCATGTTGAGGCATTTGTTCTTTACCATGCGGTAGAGATATGCCTGCACCTTGCTTGCCGGGATCTTGATCCTGCGGTCGAGGAATGTGAACAGGACGTCGTGGAATATGTCGTCTGCCTGGACCTTGGATTTCCCCCCCCCGAGAATACCCCTTATATATGCGGTTATTCGAGGGTGCAGTTTCAGAACCAGCTCTCTTACTTCGTCTTCCGTATATGTGAACAATTCGTCGTTCATGGCAGGTGACATGGCAAAGGTACCACATAAAATTTAATATTGTCGGCCTTAACAAAAAATAAACGTAAAAAAATATTTTATCGGTTCGTACTTCGTAAAAAATGTGTCTTAACCAATAGAAGGTAAAGTGTAAAATTTAAGAGTTTGTTTTCTCGTGGAAACAGAGGAGTATATCAGGTTGCTCGTCAGCAGGTATGCGAATGGGACATTGAGTGACGCCGAGGCTGTCTATCTGGCCGAATGGGTGCGTCGGTCCCCTCAGAATGCCGCTGATTTCCGCCGTGAACTGCAGTCGATTGCGGCGGAAGGTTCGACGACGTCCGATGCGGTGGCATTCTGGCGGCGCTTTTCGGAGCGCAGCCGCCGCAGGGAGTCTGCCGGAAGGAGCTGGTGGAGCCGCGGTCGCAAATATGTCGGCGCGGCCGCCGCGACTGTGGCCGTATTTTGCATTTCGATGGTCGCGTCGTATGTGACCGTCGACCGCAAGGCCGAAGAGTTCAGAATCCCGTCAGGAACTGCCGTGACGGTGACGGACGCGGTATCGTCACCGGTGATGTCGGCCGGAGCCGTCTATTCGGCTGCGTTCGGCGAGAGGAAGACGGTGGTGCTGCCCGACAGTACGAAGGTGACGCTCAATTCGTGCGCCAAACTTACGTTGGCCGACGATTTCAACATCTGCGAGCGACGTGTCGAGCTGGACGGCGAGGCCTATTTCGAGGTGGCGAAGAATCCGGCAAAGCGGTTTACGGTACGGTGCGGCGATGACGAGTATGTGGTGCGCGGTACGTCGTTCAATATCGTATCGTACGCCAATGACAGGCTGTCGGTGATAACGTTGCATACGGGACGCCTTGAGGCGCGGGTACGCGATGACGTGATTATGCTCAAGCCTGGCGACGAGTTGCGTATCGACGAAGGACTGAATCAGATAACACGGCAGTCGGTCGACGTCTCCAACTCGATAAGCTGGATCAACGACGGCCAGCTGAGGTTTACGGAGCTTCCGCTGAAGTATGTGGCCAGCCAGTTGGCGCACAAGTACAATGTGAAGATCAATGTCCACAGCTCGATAGAGAATATCGTGTATGACGGGCAGATCGACGATGAATCGTTGTCCGACGCATTGCGCCTTGTGGCGATGACCTCGCCGGTGCCGATCGTGGTTACGGAGTTCGACGGCGAGTTCTATGTATCGCGTCGGTCGGTGCGTGACCGGAGGATGAGTTTTTGACAATTTTTAAGCAATAATAAATGAATAGAAACCTAACAGACTAAAACTTAAAATTATGAGAAGCTTTACACAAGGATTGCGTGTGGCTGTTCTTTCGGTTCTGTTTGCGGTTTGCTGCATGCCCGCACTGCGGGCCTATGCCGCTTCGCCGCAGGCCGACCAGAAGATTTCGATCTCGGTCAAGGACATGCCCTTGCGCGAATTTCTTGCCAATGTCGAGCAGAAGTGTGATTATACCTTCTTTTACAGCAGTTCGGTCCTGGAGAATGCAGGTAATGTAACCGTGAATGCTGAAAACGAGACTGTGGGCGAGATTTTGAAACAGGTGCTCGACGGTACGGGCCGTACCTTTGAAATCGTAGGGGACAAGATAGCAATAAAACTTGCTCCCAAGTCGAAGGGACAGGCCGCTGCGAATACCGACGTCCAGAATACGGCAACAGGAGCCGGACTTCCCGAAAAACCGCATTCGGTTTCGGGTACGATTCTCGATGAGAACGGCCGCCCGATGGCCGGTGTCGGTGTGATCATAGTCGGTACGTTGAAGGGTACCGTTACTGATGTGAACGGTAAGTATACGATCAGCGCTACGCCGAGCCAGGAGTTGCAGTTCAGCTTCCTCGGTTACAAGGACGAAGTGGTGAAGGTCGGAGCCCGTACGGATATAAGCCTGTCGATGACCGACAGCGCCCAGGCTCTCGAATCGGTGGTCGTTACGGCCCTCGGTCTGAAGCGTGACGAGAAGTCGCTCGGATATGCAGCCACGAAGGTCGACGGAGACCGTTTCGCCAATTCGACTACGGCCTCCAACTGGCTCAACGGATTGTCGGGACAGGTTGCAGGTCTGGCAATCGACCGCTCGAACTCAGGTCCGGGCGGATCGATGCGTGTTACGCTGCGCGGCGAGTCGTCGGTGGACCTTACGAACAATTCGGCCCTCTTCGTGATCGACGGTGTGCCGATGTTCAACACCTCGACCGCATCGACTTCGGGTGGCGACGACTCGACTTTCGCCATAGACTACGGTGACGGTACGAGCGACGTGAATCCCGATGACATCGAGAGCATAACGGTCCTCAAGGGCCCGGCAGCTACGGCACTCTACGGTTCGAATGCCGCCAACGGTGCCATAGTCATCACCACCAAGTCGGGTGAAAATCAGGATTCGAAACTCAGTGTATCGTACAGTTCGAACATCATGTTCGAAACGTTGGCCACATCTCCCGACCTGCAGTATGAGTATGGCCAGGGATCGAGTTCCGACTACTACTACTATTTGCGCAGCGGCGATGCGAACCGCGGTTCGGGTTATCACCCTGTTTCAGGATATGTCAACAACGTCAGCCTTGAGTCGTGGGGCCCGCGTCTCGACGGTTCGTTGCAGTACCAGTATTACGACGACCGCTATTCGATCGGCGGTTCGTATGACGAGTTCGGCGATTTCCGCCGTACGGCCACCCCGTATGAAAGCCGCGGCGACTGGTTCAAGGACTACTTCCAGACGGCATATACGTGGGCAAATACGGTCTCGCTTTCGGGACGTATCAACAAGAACAACTCCCTGCGTGTGACCCTCAGTGACGTACACGGCAATACGATGGTCCCCAATACCGACTACAACAAGCAGTTCGTGTCGGTCAAGACCAAGAGCCGCGTAACCAAGTGGCTTTCGGCCGAGACGTCGTTGAACTTCCGCAGCCAGCACTGCGACAACATTCCGACCTCGTCGGGTTACGGTTCGACTGCGGTCATGTACAGCTTGTGGACATATGCGCCCAATGTCGACATGGACTGGGTGCGCAACTACTGGCTCGACGGTCAGGAGAACGTCCAGCAGGATACTTCGCTTTCGGGCGGCAAGAACAACGCCTACTTCATCGCCAACGAGTGCGTCAATACCCAGGCCCGCAACCGTGTCTACGGTAACGTGAAGTTCGACCTTACGCTCTACAAGGGCCTGACCCTCATGCTGCGCGGCGGTATCGACATGAACAAGGATTTCCGTACGCAGCGTCAGGCTACCTCGACGCAGGCCAATCCCGAGGGCTGGTACCGTGAGCAGAACATCACTTCGATGCAGTACACCGGCGATTTCATTCTGAAATATGACCGCCGCATCGGTTCGGAGTTCAATATCACGGCAAACCTCGGCGGAAGCATTCTCAACCAGAGCTATCGCCGCCAGTCGCAGACGGCCGACAAACTCAAGCAGGCAGGCGTATATTCGCTTGCAAACTCCCTTGGCGAGATCAAGGTCGACAACTACGGTTACGAGCGTCAGACCAACTCGCTCTATGCGCTGTTGCAGTTCTCGTGGCGAGATGCTGTCTATCTCGACGTTACGGGCCGCAACGACTGGTCGAGTACGCTTCCGGCCAACAACCGCTCGTATTTCTATCCTTCGGTATCGGGTAGCGTCGTGCTCAACGAACTGCTCGATTTCGGACGTACCAACGGCATCATCAACCTGTTGAAGGTCCGTGCATCGTGGGCGCAGGTGGGTCATGATACGTCGCCTTACCGTATCGAGGATTATCTGCTCAGCACCAAGTTCCCGGGAGGCGTGACGATCCCCACTTCGAAGTCGAACAGCGACCTCAAACCCGAGATCGTGACATCGTGGGAGGTCGGCGTCGACCTGCGCATGTTCCGCAACAGACTCAATCTCGACGTGGCATATTACGACGGCCAGTCGAAGAACCTTATCGCCAACATGCCCGTATCGTATGCGGTCGGTGCCAGCAGCGTCTACACCAATGCCGGTACGATCCGCAACTGGGGTGTCGAGGTGACGGCTTCGGGTACACTTATCAAGACCAACAGCGTACAGTGGCGCGTAGGCGTGAACTGGTCGATGAACCGCAACAAGGTGCTTTCGCTGGGTGAGGGTATCGACTCATGGATCGTGGCACGTTACTCGTCGCACGCCCTGATGACCGCATATGAGGGCAGTTCGCTGACTTCGATGTACGGCAAGGGTTACAAGCGCGCGCCCGAGGGCTCGTATGTGATCAACAGCGACGGAAGCATGCAGGACGTATCGGGCGAGATAATCATGGACAAGCAGGGCAAGCCCCTGACCGATGAGGACCTGCAGTACATCGGCGACTGCAGCCCGAAATGGCGCGGCGGTTTCAATACGTCGGTACAGTGGAAGAACCTGAAATTCTATATCAGCTTCGACGGCCAGTACGGCGGTCACGTATTCTCGTACACCAACTGGGTTCTCAACTATCGAGGCAAGGGCGTAGCCACGCTGGCCGGCCGTGAAGGCGGCATGGTCGCAAAGGGTGTGGTGCTGCTCGACGACGGAAACTACAAGATCAACGACTACGCTATTCCGCGAGCCGACATATCCGAATATTATCACTCGGCATACAGCAACACCAACGCCGAGGCCAACTTCGTAAGTACGCAGTTCCTCAAGCTGCGTGAGGTGCGTATCGAGTACGCATTGCCGAAGAAGATTCTGGCCAAGACGAAGGTGATCCAGGGCCTGACCGTTGCCGTTTTCGGCAACAACCTCGCCTGCTGGAGCAAGTTCCCCGGTTGGGATCCCGAGGGTGTTTCGATGCGCGGCAGCGCGATCGTCCCCGGCTTCGAGATTCTGCAGATGCCTTCGGGTGCGCAGTATGGAGCGAGTCTGAAGATTACATTCTAAACATGCGGAGGATATGAACATGAAAAAACATATAGCAAAAACCATTTTGATGGCGGCGGTTGCTTCGACGGTTGTCGGTTGTGCGAATTTCGACGACATGAACAAGAACCCCTATGCCGTTTACGACGCTCCGGCGGAGTCGTTCGTGCAGCCCATGTTGTACAATACCGAGTACACGCTTGTTACGCGGGCTTACGACCTTGTGGCGGAACTGATGCAGTACAGCCTCAATATCAATACCGAGGTAACCTCGCAGATGAACTACAACTACTCGATAACCGAGTCGACCGACGCGTCGATATGGCAGGGCCTCTACATTCAGGCCGGCAACGCCGAGTATATGCTCAAGGTGGCCAAGACCGAGAGCAATCCTGCGATGAAGGGTGTTGCCCTGATCATGAAGACGCTCATCATGTCGAACATAGCCGATGCATACGGCAACGTCCCATATTTCGATGCGGCCAAGATCGCATTGCAGGGCAACGACATGACCTATACGACCAAATACGATGAGCTCAACCTCATCTATGCCGACATGTTCGCCCTGCTGGAGGAGGCCAATGCCGCCTTTGCCGAGGCCGAGGAACTCAAGAATGCCGGTACCATTACCGAAACCAACTTCAGCCCCCTGTGCGACTACATGTACGAAGGCGATGTCGACAAGTGGCGCCGTTTCGGCAACTCGCTCTATCTGCGACTGCTGATGCGTGCCTCGCTGAAGGTCGAGGAAGAGGGCGGACTCATCAATATCGGTGAGACATACGGTGATCTGAACGTGCGTACCAAGATAGCCGAGCTTTACGACTGTTTCCTGTCGGGCGGCGGCGACTATCCCCTGATGCGTAACCGCAACGATGCGGCTCTGGTAGGTTTCAGCAAGTACAATTCGGCCCTCTACACACCGTTCTATTCGACCACGTCGGGTATATGGAACAGCGTCATAGCGTGCGAGACTCTTGTCAACAAGATGTACGACACCTCGAAAGGCCTTGAGGATCCCCGCTATTACTACTACTTCACCAAACCGATGGGAGCCCCGACACAGTGGCTCAAGAGCGATCTCGACAAGTTCATCGCCGAGAACGTCTCGTCGGCAGGCAACTCCCTTATCGGCCGCTATCCGCGCGGAGCTACGAATCTCAACCAGGTCGGCGACCTTCAGAATGCCGAGCATTACGCATTGATGAATTACTCGGAGCTGTTGTTCATCTTTGCCGAGGCAGGTCAGCGCGGCTGGCTGGGCATAGCTTACCCGGCTGTCAAGCAGATGTACCTGCAGGGTGTGACCGAGTCGGTTCTCGAATGGAATCCCGAGGTTACCGAAGGTAGCGACTCGGTGGTCAAGTTCATCGACATTCTCTCGTCGGAGATCGATGCCGACAATGCGCTCGAAACCATCATGACACAGAAGTGGATTTCGATGTTCTGGGTAGGTATCGAGTCGTGGTGCGACTACCGCCGCACGGGCTACCCGATACTCAAGACCAACGGCCCGGCTGCGGACAACAACCAGATACTTCCCACGCGCCTGCGTTACCCGGCCGACGAGAAGTACCGCAACCCGAATACATACCCCGAGGCTCTGAACAGCTGGCTCGGCGGAACGAACAACATGCAGACCGACGTATGGTGGGCTTCGACAAAGGAGAGTACGGCCCGCCGACTGCTCGGAAGGCAATAACCGATAAACATTAACCTGTCATGAAACGATATATTTATATAGCAATGTTTTTTGTGGCGGCTCTTGTTTCGGGCTGTACGACCGATACGACCGATACCGAGGAGCCGACGCTGACCGACATCGAAGTGATATATACGCTCAACGGCGAGGAGGTGCGTTCGCTTCCGTTCAACTCGTCGAGCCGCAGTGTCAAAATCGATGTGCAGCTCAACAACCAGAACGTATACTGGAAAGTCGAATCCGACTCCGAATGGTGTTCGGTAGTCGAGGGTACGCAGCGCGGTGACGCCAGTTTTACCGTCAACATCATGGCCAACGAGGAGTTCGTCGACCGCGAACCGGCGACTCTGACCTTCGTGGCCGGACAGTACCGCGGAGACGAGATAACCGTTACGCAGTCAGGCAATGTCTTCATCATGAGCCAGATCTATGCCATCGGGTCGAAACTCGAAGGCAGCGCCGACATCGAGGTGTCGGTACAGGAGGGCGTTGAATGGGACGTTGTGGAGGAGGAGTGGCTCACGGCCTCCAAGGGCGAGCCCGTCTCCGGCAACGGAATGATAACTACTCCGGTGCATGTCGAGTGGAATGCCAATACGTCGTCCGCCCGTTACGGCGCCATAGGTTTCAAGCGTAACGGATTCGAGGAGCCCGATTCGCAGTTCAATGTCTTCCAGTTCGGTGACGAGATGACCTACGACGAGCAGAACAACATACTGCTGCCGTCGCAGAACGCTCCCGCCGTGGAGATCAAGGCGCCGACGCACAGTGTCGAGAACATAATATGCCCGGCGTGGGTTACATATACCTCCACTGACAATGCCGACAATACGACCTCGTACATGTTGGCATTCGAGGACAACCCGAGCGACACGCGTACGATCCGTGAATCGGACATTACGGTAAAGATTCTCGACAAGGCCGCCGAGGTGGCCATGCCGGTGGTGATGCAGGAGTATTATACCGTTTCCGGTATTACTACGGCCAACGGACTCAAGCTCTTTGCACAGACCGTCAACGAAGGAGGCGATACGAGCGAATGGCAGAAGGACGGCAAAGTCGTGCTGCTGAACAATATCGACATGTCGCAGCTGACGGGCGAATGGGTTCCCGTCGGAACCGAAGAGCATCCCTTCAACGGGACTTTCGACGGCCAGTACCGCAAAATCATGAACTTCACCTCGTCACAGCCGGTATTCGGAGTGTGCGAGGGGGCAACTCTCTCGAACATACTCATAGACGAAACCTCCAGTTTCGAGGCTACCGAGGAGTATATGACCGAATATACGCTTGCAACGCTTGCCGGACGCCTTGTCGACTGTACGGTTACCGAGTGCTCGAACTCGGCACCCGTGAGCATGAAGGCCTCTACCGGCAACAACTCCACGATCGCTTATGTCAGTGGTCTTGTAGGCCGTGCCGAAGGTTCGACCACCATCTCGCAGTGCCAGAATTACGGTTCGGTCGAGGCGACTGACGCATGCTCGACGGCATTGTCGCAGGGCCAGTTCTATGTCGGTGGTATCGTAGCGTTCAACAGCGGTGCTGTCGACCAGTGCTCGAACAGCGGTGCGGTCTATGATGCAGCCATTTCATATTACCATTATGTAGCCGGTATCGCGGCTTACAACGAGGGATCTGTCAAGACTTCGACGAATACCGGTGCATTGACCGTCGCTCCGTTACGTAAGGTTAACAACAATAACGATGTTTCGCGTTACGTAAATGTCGGCGGTATTGTCGGCGGTAACGATGGCGAGGTTTCGGGTTGTACGAATGATGCGGCCCTTGTTTCCAATTCCGATGTCAAGATACAGCGTTTGGGAGGAATTGTAGGTTATCTGACCGGAGCCACTCTCTCAGGCAATGTCAATACAGCTAATGGAACCTTTGCCGTAAACGGCGCCGCTACGTCGCAGCGTGGAGTAAGACAGCTTGCCCTCGGTGGCTTGTACGGTGAGTTTTCGTGCGATGCCACTCTTGATTTCAGCGCAGACAACAGTTCGTCCGCCGGAGCCATAACAATTTCTGATTATGAACCGTCGAACTCTACGGTGCATATTTATGTCGGAGGCCTGGTTGGCCGTGCCAACGAGAATGCCGTACTCTCGTTCATAAAGCCTAAATGGAATTCCGATATAACTTTCAACCTTACCAGCAAGGATTACGGAGCCTATATATTCGGTGTCGGCGGTGTGATCGGCGGTGTCGGTGTTATGGAACCGGAAAAGGTCTATGGCGCACACCTTACGGTAGAGGGTGCCGAGGTTGGTGGAAAGATGACGTTCAATGCCAATAAGAACTATACCATGTCGCACAAGATAGCCGGTATCGGAGGCGTCGTCGGCTTTGTATCGATAGGCGGAGCAACGTTGCGTGACTGTTCAAGCTCCATATTGACGCAGCTGGCGGTACAATGTAAAAAGTCCAACGGATATGCACACCATATGGGCGGTATTGCCGGTTTTATTGCCGGAGGCGAATCCGAAATATCGGGTTGCACCAACACTGGCGAGATCGACAACGAGCACTATAACAACAACCCGTGGAAGAGCGAGGGACTGCAGAGCGGTTCGATTGGCGGAATCATCGGTGCCTATGCCTACAACAACGATTACGAGGCTTCGATCAAGGTCGAAAACTGCTCGAACACTGCAGGTTTGCGTTCCAGCCGCGGTATGGCCGGCGGTATTGCGGGCTATCTGCGCAACGGCGAGATTTCGGGCTGCAACAATACCGGAACCATGGCCAACGGTACACGTTCGTATGTGGCAGGTATCGTCGGTGTCGTGGAGCACGTCTCCATCGACAATTGTACGGCCGTATGCAACGTGGCCGGTACATCTGCCGGCAGCGAGGTATTCAGCGGCGGCGGTATCGTAGGTATCCTTTATGACGGCTCGTCGTGCACGAACAGCTCCTTCTACGGCAGCATTGTCAGCACAACGACTACGGCCGGTGAAACGGCCGGCGGAATTGCCGGATCCTCGGCAGCAGGTACGTCGATAAGCGGCTGCAAGTTCGGCGGTGCCGTTCGAGGTACAGACATAACCGATTCGAATTACTCCTCCTATGTGGCCGGAGACAGCAATGCACAGGTCTCCTCATGCTCATACTGGGACGGGAAATAACATATTGGCAATAGAATCAACTGACTAAAACTTTGAAAAGATGAAAACCGAAAAGAAATTTATCGACACTGCGGCCTATGTTTCCCCGCAGTTGTATACCGTTCCGGTGATTTTGGATGCCGGATTTGCCCAGAGCGCCGGGGCTGACGACATGGGTGAAGTAGATGACGAATGGTAGAAACATTAACCTTAAAACTTGATTAAGATGAAGAGACATATTTTGAGTGTTGTTGCAGCCGGTTTGGCGCTTACGCTCGTTACCGGCTGTATGAAGGACGATACGTCAGATGTCGTCGTTTCGGGTGGAAAAACCCAAATAAGCGCCGGTATATCCGAAACCCGTACGTCCATAGGCGAGCTTGTCGACGGTTCGCGCAAGGTCTATTGGTCGAACGGCGACCAGATTGCCGTAAACGGTACGGCATCGGCGGCCCTTGAGAATCTCGGCGAGCAGACCGGAACGGCTGTGTTTACATTCGACGGTGTGCTTTCGACTCCCTACAATGCGTTGTATCCGGCTTCGATCTGGACCGATGCCTCGACCGTGACACTCCCGGCTTCGCAGACGCATGTTGACGGATCTTTCGGTCAGAACGCGTCGCCCATGGCTACGTATGTTGCCGATGAGTCGGAACTTCCGATGCAGTTCCATCATCTGTGCGCCGTGGTCAAGCTTACGATCACGCCCGATGCCGATACTGACGAGATCAGCTATATCGAATTCCGCGGCAATGCTTCGGAGCAGGTTTCGGGTGCTTTCTCGATAGATTACCAGAGCGCTGCTTTGACACCGGCTTCCGATGCCGAGGCTGACAAGAGCGTGCGCCTGAATGTGAACCGTACGCTTTCGGCTGATGCCGACAACGAGTTCTTCGTTGTAGTTCCCGAGGGCGAGTATTCGCAGGGATTCACTGTCAAGGTTGTCGATGTGCGCGGCCATTATATGGAGAAGAGCACCACGTCGTCCAAGACTCTGGTTGCAGGTCAGATCAACGCCATGCCGGCATTCGCTTTCGTCCCGACGGATACCGAACTCGGAGTGGAAATTTCTTCGGCCGAGCAGCTCGTTGCTTTTGCAAAGGCCTACAACAACAAGGAGTATGCAGATGTTTCGCCGCTGCTGGTGACTCTGACTGACGATATCGTGTTCGACGATCAGACCAATGCCGACTTTGTGGCCATAGGTAACATCTTCGACGATGGAACAACCAACTATTTCAACGGTTCGTTCAACGGTAACGGCAAGACGATCAAGAACTGGGTGACCAAAAGTCCGCTGTTCGACTATGTAGGAGGTGCAGGTATTGTTACCGACCTTACGATCGACTCGTCGTGTACGTTCGCTTTTGATCTGAGTGACGGAGCTGAAAATTATACATCTTTTGTAGGTTATCATAAAGGTATTCTCAAGAACTGCCACAACAATGCGGATATTGCGATTGACAATGCCGAAATCACGGCTGGTATAAATGTCGGCGGTCTTGTTGGCCGTTGTACCGAGGGTACGATCGAAGACTGTACGATGAACGGCAAGATGTCGTTCGGAACGGGCTTCTCGACTACTGAAGATATTTATGTCGGAGGCATTGTTGGCAATGTTACTAATGAACAGGGTGTGGTAAAACATTCAGCTCTCAACGGATCTATTGACTGGAAGGGCTCGGTGGTAGATGTATATGAGAAAGAGTCTGCCGTTTCAAGCTATAAGGTCCTCTTCCTCGGAGGTATTGCCGGACGCATTACGGGCCGCATAGAATATTGTACCGTTTCAGCAGACGGAGAAAACGTTGTAATAAATATTGTCGGAGAGAATACAAGCGCATTCAGAACGAATGTCGGAGGAATCGTCGGTATTGTAGAGGAAGGTGCAACGGTTGACAATTGTACGAACAACGGCTATATTTATGCACAAATGCAACGGAACGACGATTCTGCCCGTTACGAATGCCTTGGCGGTATAGCTGGTGTCAACAATGGAGTTGTTTCCAACTCGACAAATATTGGCGATGTCGCTACCAGGTCTGCCGTTAAAGATATGAATATCGGCGGTGTGGTTGGATACGGCAATTCAAAGAACGGGGTTATCGACGGATGCCGAAACTCCGGAAAATTGTCGGCCGGTTCCAGCAACATATCTCCGTATGGGGGCCGCTATGTACGGATTGGAGGTATCTGCGGCCAAAGCAATCAAACTGTCTCAAATATATCCAATTCTGGTAATTTCGATGTCTCGAGGGTGGAGAACAGCTCTACATTGACAACTCTTGCAGTGGGAGGTTGTATAGGTTCCACAACAGCTGATATAGCCGGCGATCATAATATTGTGAATACCGGTATCATCAAAACAACTCTTAATGTATCCGGAACAGTATACACAGCATTCGGAGGTGTTGTCGGTAATGCAGAGGCTTCGGTTTCGGGTGTCGATAACAGCGGCCTGATATCGATTGCGCCCCGAGCTTCCATTACCAACATGAGTGCAGGCGGTGTTGTAGGTCGTTTTGCACCGGCAGCTACCGGCTCGATCTCTGATGTCACCAACAGTGGCGATATTCAGATTTCCCCAAACTCTATGGCTTATATCTCAAATATGAATGCTGGCGGAGTAGTTGGAGTAGTGGCATCAACCGCAGAGGTGGCAGTATCCGATGTAGAGAATCGAGGCAACGTGCAATTTGATTATACGTCTAAGAAAGATAAAGATGAAGTACCAGGACATACCGATATCCATATGGGAGGTATAATCGGAGCATCGGAGAATACGCCTTTGACAGTTTCAAATGCTGTGAATTATGGACGTGTAGACAAAAATAATGATGTAAAAGCTACTGGTAAATCATTATACATAGGAGGAATTGTCGGCTATTTGGCCAATGCCAAAGTCTCAGTTGCCGATAGCCATAATTATGGTACTACCTATAATGGACATTGGAGCAATACGTTGGCATTGACCGGGTCGGTGTATGTCGGCGGTATTGTGGCCTGCGCTGTTGGTGCAAGTGAGGCGGAGACGGTCGATATTACCGGTTGCAGCAATGAAGTGGCTGTCGAAGACGATGCAGCTGCCACCGACGGCATATATGCCAAACGTGGTTATGCCGGCGGAATTGTAGGTTACGCAAAATATGTCAAGGTAGAGAATTGTTTAAATACTACCGATTTTACGACTGGCAATATTGCAGGCTTTGATGGCGGTATAGCAGGATATCTCGAGTCTTCATCGGTAACAGGCTCCACAAATACCGGTGTGGTACGTGCTTCTTCGACTCAATCCCCGAGTTCTGGAGGTATAGCCGGTTATGTTGATGCCATGTCGAGTATCTCGGCATCGAAAGCGTTCAGCGACATTGTCGGAACGGCTGGAAAAGTTGGCGGAATAGCCGGAACTTCAGTCGCCGGAGCGTCAATATCCGGTTGCGGTTTTGGAGGTACGTTGAATAGTACGGCAATCACCGAAGTGTCACAGGTCTGCGGCGACACGAACGGAACATTTACGGACAACTATATCTGGGACGGCCAGGAATAATCGCTATTGCTGACGCAGATTCGTTCGGAGAGCCGCCGACAGCGGCTCTCCGTTCGGGTCTCGTCACGGTTTTGTCGGATATCCATGCAATACATGCCATTTCGGGGCCCATGTCGTGAATGCCGGCATATGCCGTAATTGGAAATGATAATGTCGGAGGAGGTTTCCGGCCGGCTCAACAAATAAATAAACAAACCTGAATTACTGTTGATGAACAAATCGGAACAGGCTCGGTACAATCGCAACAAATGGGCGATTTTTGCAGCCGCCACGATCGGTTACGGACTCTTTTACGTGTGCCGTTTGAGCCTCAATGTAGTAAAGAAACCCATTGTCGATGCCGGTTATCTGACCGAGACGGAACTCGGTATCATCGGCTCGGCCCTCTTTTTCTCATACGCCGTCGGCAAATTCGTGAACGGATTCCTGGCCGACCGCGTCAATGTACGCTACCTTATGGCCGGCGGCCTGCTTGTGGCTACGCTGGTGAATTTTGCTTTGGGTTTTGCCGTGCCGTTTTGGGCTTTCGTCATACTGTGGGCCGTTAACGGTTGGGTACAGTCCGTGGGCGGGCCGTGCAGTGTAATCGCACTGAACCGTTGGTTCGACAGCCGGCAGCGTGGAACCGTATACGGTTTCTGGAGTGCAAGCCACAACATAGGCGAGGCGCTGACATTCATATTTACATCGTTTGTCGTAGGCCGACTGGGCTGGCAGTACGGATTCATGAGTGCAGCCTGTCTCGGTGCAATAGGCGTGGTGCTGATATTCATGTTCCTCAAACCTTCGCCAAAGGGCTATGTGCCGACGCCCGAAACCGCTGAATCCGCAAAGGAAACCGGCAATTCGGTCAACAGCAAACAACTTGAGGTGCTGAAAAACCCATTGATCTGGGCCCTGGCTTTGGCGAGCGGGTTCATGTACATAAGCCGTTATGCGGTGAACAGTTGGGGTGTCTACTATTTCGAGGCTGAAAAGGGATATGATCTCGTGACGTCGAGTTCGCTCATATCGGTCAGTTCGGTGTGCGGCATTGTGGGAACGGTACTTTCGGGCCTTGTATCCGATAAACTGTTCCACAGCGACCGCAATGTTCCGGCCTGTCTGTTCAGCTTGATGAACCTTGTGGCTCTCGCATTGTTCCTGTTCGGACCCAAAGGGTCGCATACGCTCGATGTCATAGCCATGATCCTGTTCGGTATATCGGTGGGCGTGCTCATATGTTTCCTCGGAGGGCTTATGGCTGTCGATATTGCCCCGAAGGAGGCTACGGGCGCAGCTTTGGGCGTCATTGGAGTGTCGAGCTACATGGCTGCGGGTTTCCAGGACATAGTCAGCGGCTTTTTGATCGAGTCGCGTAAAACAATGGTCGACGGTGTGGCAGTATATGATTTCCATGCCATTCGTGTCTTCTGGGTGGCCGCCGCAGCCGTATCGCTGCTGTTGCTTGTAATCATACTGGCTGAATCGCGTCGTCGCAAAAACAAAATGATATGACGGATATGAAAAAAATATTGATCCCGGCGGTATTTGCACTCTGCCTGCTGGCCTTCCCGTGGGGTGCTGAGGTGCAGGCGAGGCGCCCGCGTCCGTGCGACGTGCGTTTGTGCACATACAATATCCGCGGCGACATGCCGCGTGACCGTGAGACGGTCAATGCATGGCGTCTGCGTCGCGATTCCCTCTGCAAGATCATCATCAGCCACGATTTCGACGTGGTCTGCATGCAGGAGGTGCTGGCCAACCAGCTTGAGGACATACAGCGTATCACGGGATATGCCTATGTGGGCAGCAAGGGTTTCTACAACCCGATTCTTTACAGGGCCGACCGTTTCGAACTTCTGCATACCGAGACCTTCTGGCTTTCGGAGAGCATGCAGCCTTTTTCGAAGGGTTGGGACGCAAAATATGACCGTTACTGTACATGGGCGCGTTTCCGCGACCGCCGCAGCGGCATGGAGTTCTGCGTTTTCAATACGCATCTCGACCATCGCGGTGCCGTGGCGAAACGTGAAGGTGCTGCCCTCGTATGCCGTGAGGCTGCAAGGCTGGCTGCCGGAGCTCCGCTCTTTATCTGCGGTGACATGAACAGCCACGACGATACGGACGCCTATGCGGAGTTCACATCGCATTTTGCCGATTCGCGCAAGGCTGCCGCCACTGTCGAAGGTCCCGAGGGTACGGCTCACAATTTCGGCGGCGTGGAACCGGTACGCATAGACTACATCTTTGTGAACGACAGGGTGCGTGTCGATTTTTACGATGCCGACGACGAGAGTTATCCCAACGGCATGTATCCTTCGGACCACTATGCCGTATATGTTGAAACCAAACTTGAATAGAAGATATAATGGAACAGAGTATATTTGAACAGGTGCACGGCCGGTTGATAGTGTCGTGCCAGGCCGAGGAGGGCTCTCCGTTCAATTCGCCCGAGGGTGTGTGTGCATTTGCCGAGTGTGCCGTTACAGGCGGCGCAGCAGCCATACGTTCGTGCGGCGTCGAAAAGACGGAATATATAATAAACCACATACAGTTGCCGGTTATCGGCCTGACCAAATCGCATTTCGACGACGGTTTCGTACGTATAACCGGATCGTTCGCCGAGGTGGAACAGCTGATAGCGATCCATACTCCGCTGATTGCCGTTGACGGTACTTTCCGCCAGCGTGAGGGGGGATTGACCGGTCCGGAGTATATCCGTGCCATCAAGCAGCGCTATGCCGGAGTCTCGATCATGGCCGACATCTCGACCGTTGAGGAGGCCGTAGCCTGCCGCGAGGCCGGTGCCGACTGCGTCTCCACAACCTTGTGCGGATATACCCCGCAGACGGCCGAAGAGTCGAAACACGGACCTTCGGTCGAGATGTTGAAACGATGCGTCGAGGCTCTGCCCGGCTGCCCGGTCTTTGCCGAGGGACGTTACAATACCCCCGTCGAGGCTGCTTCGGCCATCGAGGCCGGCGCTTGGGCGGTAGTTGTCGGATCGGCCATTACGCGACCGCATATTATCACTCAATGGTTTGCCGATGCCGTGCGCGGCGCGGCCGTAAAATAAACAGGAGGCTGGTATGGAGATATTTTTCGGAACCGACGGCTGGCGGGCCCTGCTCGATTCGCAAATCAACGAGGAGAGCGTTGCCGTAGTCGCACAGGCTTTTTCGGACTTCATAAACACCGGCAATGTCGGCGACTGCCGCCGTGTGGCACTGTCGTATGATACGCGCCGCAATTCGCGCCTTTTTGCCGGGATATTTGCCGAGGTGCTCTCGGGAAACGGCATCGAGGCATTGCTGTCGGACAAGGTGACGCCAACGCCGGTGTTGTCGTTTACGACCATGCACGAAAAATGTGCGGCCGGAGTAATGATCACGGCATCGCATAACCCGCCGGTCTATAACGGTATAAAGTTCAAGTCGTCGCTCGGCGGCCCGTTCTCGCTCGAGCAGACCCGCGAGGTCGAGAAATATCTCGGCGTCTCGGCCGTGGTCCGTTCGACGGAGCATGTATCGCAGGTCGACATGATGCCGGCGTATATCGGACAAATCGAACGCCTTATAGATTTCGACTCCATTCGCCGTTCGGGCATATCGGTGTTGGTGGACAGTATGGGCGGCGCTGGACTTGAACTGACGCAGAGCCTGTTGCGCAAGCATGGTTGCAAGGCCGATACCATTTTCGGAGAGGCTTCCGAAACGTTCCACGGCCGTCTGGCCGAACCGATCGAGAAGAATCTCGGCCCGCTGATGGAGACGTTGCGCAAGGGCGGATATTCGCTCGGCGTAGCAACCGACGGCGATGCCGACCGCCTGGGCGTATGTCTCGATACCGGGGAGTGGCTGTCGGCCCAGAAGACCATTCTGCTGATAGTCGATTACCTCAAGCGCGTCCGCAAGGCCCCGGGAGGTATAGTCAAGACCTCTTCGGTTTCGGACCGCATACGTGTCGACTTCGAGTCGGAGTCGACGCCGGTCTATGACGTGCAGGTTGGCTTCAAGTATATCGCCGACATAATGTATGCCCATGAGGTGGCGTTCGGCGGTGAGGAGAGCGGCGGTTTCGGTTACGGCATGCACATTCCCGAGCGCGACGGTGTCTTCTCGTCGCTGCTGATGGCCGAGATGCTGGCCGTATCGCCGTATGCCAAATTGTCGGAATATGCGGCCGACCGTCTGCGCGAGTTGGGCGACATATTCTATGACCGCATAGACATGCACTACGACCGTCCGGACAAGAACATGCTGCTGCCCTGGCTGTGCGAGGACGAGCCTGCGGCGCTGGCAGGTTTTGCCGTACGCAACATCGTGACCTTCGCAAGCAGCCGTGGCGTGGTGAACGGCGTGAAGATGATTCTCGAAGGCGATTGCCGCTGGCTGCTGATTCGCAGTTCGGAGACGGAAAACATCATAAGGTTCTATTCCGAAGGCCATGATGACGCCGAGGTGGCTCATCTGCTGGATGAGGGCGTGAAATTGTTGGAGCATATTTCAAAAGTCAGAAACATATGAAGCGTTTTTATTGGATATTGATATTTGCGATGATCGCTTCGTGCGTCGTATCGTGCACGAAGGAATCCGCTTCCGGCTCGGACAACAAGGAACCGATGGGGGAGATCACTGTCCGCGGAATCATCTACGACAACAGCGGCAGCACCATGTCGGGTGTTGTCGTTTCCGACGGCTACAAGTGCGTCAAGACCGGCGGAGACGGCCGTTTCGAGATCGACAGCGACCTTTCGAAGGTGAAGTTCGTGTATGTCGTCCTGCCGTCAGGCTACAAGGTGCCGGTTGAGGGGGGCAAGGCCCAGTACTACAAACGTCTCGGCGAGGGCGATGCCCAGCTGATCAACGGCGTATACCAGTTGCGCTTTACGCTGGAGAAGATACAGGGCAATGCCGACCGTTTCACCATGATTGTGGCGGGCGACCCGCAGCCCCGTGCGCGTACGGCCGGTTACGACAACTTCGCATACCATTCGCTTGACTGCTGCGACGACATGTGGCGCGACATGAAGGAGTATACCTCGACGATCACCGACCGTCCGGTTTACGGAATGATGCTCGGCGATCTGGTACACGAGAACATGAATCTCTACGCCGACTATCTCGCAGGCATAGCCCAGCTCGACTATCCGACATACAGCGTCATAGGCAACCACGACAATAATACGAAGGCGGCCGATGACGATGCCGGTGCCGAATATTTCGAACAGAATCTCGGCCCGCGCAACTACTCGTTCAACGTGGGCAAGTTCCATGTCATAGTTCTCGACAACCTGATCATGAAACTTGACGGCTCGAACCAGCTGAAAAGCTATGACCAGGGTTTGACGGACGACATATGGGAGTGGCTGCAGAGCGACCTGAAGTATGTTGACCGCTCGACGCCGCTGATCGTGTGTGCGCATTCGCCTATGTTCATGCTGGCATCGGGCAGCGACCGTTCGCAGTCGTCGACCACAAAACACGGAGCGGACTATGCTCTTCTGTTGTCGAAATACAAGAAGGTATATACCCTGGCCGGACATGTCCACAATTCGTTCAATTACATTTACGGCGAATCGGCGCAGTTCCCCAATGTGGAGGTGCACACGCTGTCGCGCGTGACCGGTGCGCTGTGGATAAACGAATGGCTGTGCGATGACGGAACGCCGCGCGGCTACATGGTCTTCGATATCGACGGTGAAGACGTGGAGTGGAAGTTCAAGCCGATTGCATACCAGACGGGAAGCGCCGCGGGCGAGACTCCCGAATACAAATACCGCGACATTACCTTCAACGAGGAGGGTGTGGGCTATGTCGGCGGCAAGCGCCTGGACGAGTCGTACCAGCTGCGTGCCTATCCGCGCGGAGCATACGGCGACAACTATGTCTATGCCAATGTATTCATGTATGACGACAATTGGGGACAGGTAAAGTTCACCTCGTCGAAGGGCGGCACGACCGTTATGACCAAAGTGACCGAGGCCGGCAAGAAGTACGATGCAGCCTACAAGGAGGTATTCGACTTCTACAAGGCGAATGTGCCGACATTGAATGCAAGCAGCGATTTCTTGATGTTTGACGAGAAAACCGGAAATCCGGTCAATCCCGTACCACATCTGTTCCGGTGCCATTCTGCCGAGGAGTCCGACAGCGGAACAGTTACCGTTACCGACCGTTTCGGCAACGAATACTCGACGACGGTTTCATGGTAGAAAATTAAAATCAGCCATATATGAAGAAAATATTGTTAAGTCTGCTGCTCTCGTTGTGCGTGCTGGCTCTCTATGCGGAGGGTATCGGTACGTCGAAGGAGCTGCTTGAGTTTGCCGCGGCATGCAATGCCGGGCAGAGTATAGACCAGTGGAAGAATGCCGACGGCGCCGTATGCCTCGAAGCCGATATCGACATGTCGAAGGTCAAGAAGTTCGGCGGTATCGAGTCGTTCGGCGGGGTGTTCGACGGCTGCGGTCATGCCATTCTCAACTGGAAGGCGCAGAAGGGACTCTTCGGAGAGATCCTTGCCGGCGGAGTCGTGCGCAACCTGCGCATCGATGCTTCATGCTCGATGAAGGCCGCAAACAAGACCGAGGAGTATGCCGTCGGTTTCATCGCCGATGTCAACAGCGGTACGGTCGAAAATTGCGAGAACCACGGTTCCATATCTCACAAGTCCAACTACACCGAGCAGAACGTGTCGGTGGGAGGCCTTGTCGGAGCCAACCGTTTTGCGATTCTGCGTTGCCGCAATTTCGGAAATATCGAGTCGCAGGGCGTATTGACCGGCCAGGGCGGCGAGATATCGATACATATCGGCGGTATCGCCGGCAGTGGTGCGCTGAAGACCGAACAGTGTCCTGTTATCGCATGGTGCGAAAACAGCGGCAATATCAGCTACAGCGGCGATTTCCCGGCATGCAATGTCGGTGGTGTCATAGGCTGCGGCTTCCGTGTTCCGGTCAAATTCTGCGTCAACCGCGGTAATGTCGATGTGGTAACCGTTCAGGGAGAACCCCGCAATCCGAAGGTCGTGCCGCAGGCTCGTATCGGCGGCGTGGCCGGATTGACCAAGGGCGACGTTATGTGCTGCGACAATTTCGGATCGGTTACCTCTTCAGGTACGCATGCCCCCAACGTGGGCGGAGTATGTGCCGTGCCGCATGCTGCGGTTGTCGTAGGCGACTGCGTGAATTACGGTACGGTCAAGGTGTCGAACGATACGGCCGGAGCACTCGGCGGTATTTCGGGAGGCGTGAACCGCCCGGCACGCATACGCGGTTGCATCAATCACGGCGAGATCATATACGAGGGCTTCAGCCCCGACCGCCGTTCGAGTGTCGGAGGTATCGTGGGAGCCGTGACGGTCAAGCGCGATGCTACGGCCGGAACCTATGTCCGCAACTGCGCCAACTACGGCAAGGTTACGAGCGGCCCCGGCGGCAATAAACTCGAAAACAATGACAATGCGATACATACCGGAGGCGTTGCCGGCTGGATGTCCGGCTCGGATCAGGCTGTCGTCATCATGCGCGACTGCGAGAATTACGGTGAGGTCGTGGCCGCCGGCGGACGCCGCGGCAATATCAGCGGAGCCTGCGTCGACATGCAGACCGGAGGCGAGTACCTCAACGACTGGGCCGAATCATCGGAGCCGATGTCGGACGGTTCGACCATCTTCGGCCGTGTGACTACGGTAAAGGGCGAGCCTGTTGCCGGCGTGGTTGTCAGCGACGGCGAGCAGTGTGTGGCTACCGACGGGTACGGCTACTACTCGATGAAGAGCGATATGGCCGAAGCGAAGTTCGTCTACATATCGCTGCCGGCCGATTATGAGATCCCGTCGGTGAACGGCGTACCTTATTATTACCGCCGCATTGCCCGTTACGAGAAGGCCGTGATGGCCAATTTCAAACTGCAGCCGCGTGCCGAACGTTCGGACAAATATACGTTGCTGATGGTTGCCGACCCGCAGATGCGCCCGTACGGATATGACAACTCGGCCGAGACCTACCGTGATTCTGTTATTCCCGATGCCGAGGCAGTGCGCAGTGCGACCGAGGGCGAATGCTATGCCATAAACCTCGGCGACCTGGTCTACAACTACATGGTGGCCTATGACGACTATATCGACATAACGTCGAACCTCAAGTGCCCAACTTTCAACGTAATGGGCAATCACGACTATGACCAGACCACGCTGTTCGATTCCACTCTCGGAACCATGTATTTCGAGACTTATCTCGGCCCCACGAACTATTCGTTCAATATCGGCCGGATACACTTCATCGTACTGAACGACATTGTTTACAACCGTGCGACTGCGTCCGGGAAGTATCGTTCGGGCCTTGAGGAGAAGGCTCTGAAATGGCTTGAGAACGACCTGAAGTTCGTGCCGAAGAGCACGACCATCGTCGTGTGCGCCCATTCGCAGCTCTTCAAGAAGCGCGTCAGCCACTCGACGCGTAATCTCAACTACGACCGTTACCTGGCCCTGTTGTCGCCTTACGCCAAAGTCTACTCGTGGGCCGGCCACAATCACGAGAACTACTACTATGACTACAACGGCAAGGAGTTGGGCAAGGACAACATCTCGTGCATTACTGTTTCGCGCTCGACAGGTGCCCTCCGTCTGAACAAATATCTCAACCATGACGGTACGCCGCAGGGTTATATGGTCGCATCGGTCGACGGCGACACCATGACATGGTATTACAAGTCGGTGGGACGTGACCGCGATTACCAGATGCGCGTATATCCGCCGCTGCGTACGGACGGATTGTGCGTCGTGGCGAACATATGGAACTACGGCGACGGCTGGAGCAAGGCCGAGTGGTGGGAGAACGGTGTCAAGGTTGCCGACATGCAGCAGGTCGAGATGCTCGATCCCGACTATGAGGCCCTTTACGCCACCGTCACCAACAAGACCACACGCAAGTACTGCAAGCCGGTCAAGAGTGCCAACATGTTCAAGGTGGTGCCTTCGGAGAACGTCCGTTCGGGAGAGGTGCACGTAACCGACAATTTCGGCAATGTCTACGTGTCGAAGATAGAGTGGTAATCTGAAACCAGTATGTCGAAACGGCCTTCCTGCATGGAAGGCCGTTTTTTTTGAACCGGGAGGTTGCGCACGATTGCGTGAGTTGTGACGATGGCGGTTTGTTACGTCTTTGCTGCGAAAATGTGGCGGAAAAGAACGATATTTGCAATAGTACTTTTGGACCGCACCGAGTGTGGCCGGCTGACAAATTGACAATTAAACAAGTTCGGATATGGAGAGGAAATTCAGAATCATCTGCTTCGGGACACAACCGTATGACAGGGAGTCGTTCGATCGCAACAATACATACGACAACCTGACAATAGATTACCATACCAGCCATCTCAATGCCCGCAACGTGGCATTGGCCGAGGGGGCCGACGCCGTGTGCGTCTTCGTGAACGACACGGTCGATGCCGAGACGATCGAAGGACTGGCGGCTCATGGCGTAAGACTTATAGCCTTGCGCTGTGCCGGTTTCAATAACGTCGACCTGCAGGCGGCCGAGCGTTGCGGCATACCTGTAGTGCGGGTGCCGGCATATTCGCCGCATGCCGTGGCGGAACATGCCGTGGCTCTGATGCTGGCTCTAAACCGCAAGGTACACCGTGCATACTGGCGTACGCGTGACGGCAACTTCGCTCTGCACGGGCTTCTCGGCTTCGACATGTACGGCAAGACGGCAGGCATTGTCGGCACCGGCAAGATAGCACGTGCACTGATAGGCATACTTCGCGGTTTCGGCATGGAGATACTCGCCTACGACCTCTATCCCGATGAGGAGTATGCCCGTGCGGCCGGTATCCGTTACGTGACGTTCGATGAACTCTACCGTAATTCGGATATCATCTCGCTGCACTGCCCGCTGACCGATGCCACACGTTACATGATCGACGAAGACGCCATCTCGAAGATGAAGCGCGGCGTGATAATCATCAATACGGGCCGTGGTCAGCTCATACGGAGCGAAGCCCTTATCGAAGGGCTCAAGAACAAGACGGTGGGGGCTGCGGGTCTCGATGTCTATGAAGAGGAGGCTGCCTATTTCTACGAGGATACCTCCGACCGCGTCATGGACGACGACATGCTGGCGCGCCTGCTTTCGTTCAACAATGTCATCATCACCTCGCATCAGGGATTCTTCACGCGTGAGGCTTTGGACAATATTGCACGTACGACGCTCGACAATGTCGAGGTTTTTGCCCGCAGCGGAGAACTGCGCAACCGCGTCGGCTGTGACCGCAAGTGATCGTCGAGCAAACATTGGAACGTATCTTTGACAGATGCGCCCCATTGTTTTAAGGAATCTGTGAATGTCGTAAATTGTAAGCATGTGGGACGATATTTGTAGTTGCAAATTGATTACTTTTGTGACTGGAAACTCTTTTGTATTATGTCAGGTATTAATTGCCGTACGGCAATAGCCGTTATGCTTGTACTGATATTGTCCCCGCTGGCGGCGTTGGCCGAAGGATATCCGGTGCGCGGACGTGTCATAAACCGTCTGACCCGTCAGGGCGTACCTTATGCGGCCGTGGTAATCGACGGCCGTGAAGAGAAGGGTGCCGCAGCCGATTCACTGGGTGTATTTACGATCTCGGGAGTCGAACCGGGTATATGCCGCCTTTCGGTATCGTCGCTGGGCTACATTTCAGCGGTCACTCCCGAGTATATGGTGTCGGCGGCTACGCCGTTCATCGAGATCGAGATCGACGAGGACCCTTCGCAGCTCGATGCCGTTACCGTACGGCCAATGCCTTTCCGGCGTACGACCGAAAGCCCGGTCAGCATGCAGGTAATCGGGTTGCGCGACATCGAGAAGAGCCCCGGCTCCAATCGCGATGTCTCACGCATAGTGAGGTCGTATCCCGGTGTGGCCTTCTCGCCTGTTGGCTACCGCAATGACCTTATCGTGCGTGGCGGCGGACCTTCGGAGAATGTCTTTTTCATGGACGGCATCGAAATACCTAACATCAACCATTTTGCTACGCAGGGTGCTTCGGGGGGCCCTGTCAGCATTGTCAATTCCGATCTCGTGCGCGAGATCAATTTCTATACGGGTGCATTTCCCGCCGACCGTGCCGGGGCGTTGAGTTCTGTGCTCGATTTTGCGTTGCGCGACGGCAATGCCGAGAAGCAGACATTCAAGGCTACGCTCGGAGCCTCCGATGCGGGAATCAGCGGCAGCGGGCATATCGGCAAGAAGACCACATATCTCTTTTCGCTGCGGCAGTCCTATCTCCAGCTGCTGTTCAAACTCCTCGGGCTGCCTTTCCTGCCGAACTATATAGACGGACAGGTGAAATTCCGGATACGCCTGACGGAGCGTGACGAGTTGAACTTCCTCGGGCTGACCGGAATCGACAATATGAAACTCAATACTTCGATCAAGGGCGAGTCGGCCGAGTACATGCTAAGCTACCTGCCGCAGTTGAAGCAGGAGACGTTTACGCTCGGGGCCACCTACCGCCACTTCTCCTCGCGCGGGGTACAGTCCGTGTCGTTGAGTTACAGCTATCTCAACAACCGCAACATCAAATATCGCAACAATGACGCCTCGTCGGCCGAGAACCTGATACTGCGCCTGCGGGCGGTCGACGGCAAGGCGGCCCTGCGTGCCGACAACCGTACATATATAGGACGATGGACATTGCGCGAGGGTGTGGAGTTTACCTATCGCCATTACGTGAACAACACGTTCCAGCGTCGTTATCAGGTCCAGAGCGAGCGTATCGATTACCGTTCATCTCTGGGGTTTGTCGGCTGGGGACTCTTTTTTGCCGCCGACTACAAGTCTGACAACGGCCGTTTCACCTCGTCGCTCGGCGTGCGTGCCGACGGCAGCAGCTATTCCGACCGCATGAGCCGCTTCTGGCGTCAGACATCGCCCCGTGCTTCGGTGTCGTATGCCCTGAGCGACAGCTGGTCCATCGGGGCCAATGCAGGCATGTATTACCAGTTGCCGCCGCTGACGGCCCTCGGATTCAAGGAGGAGGGTGCATTCGTCAACAAGTCGCTCGATTACATGCGCGTGGTCTCGACTGCCGCGGGTGTGAACTGGCGTCTGCGCGACCGGCTGATCGTTTCGCTCGAAGGTTTCTACAAGTACTACACCGACATACCGCTCTCCGTGGCTGACGGTATCCCGTTGACATGCAAGGGGAACGATTACGGCACCGTGGGTGACGAACTGCTGGTCTCATCGGCCGACGGACGTGCATACGGCGTCGAGTTGATGGTACGTTGGCTGTTGCCCGACAGGGTTAACATCGTCGGCTCGGCCACTCTCTACAACAGTGAATATCGCAGTGACCGCCATTCGAAATACATAGCTTCGGCGTGGGACAACCGCTTCGTCGTCAATGTCAGCGGAACCTATGATTTCCCGCATGCCTGGAGCGTGGGATTGAAGGTTAGCGCCGTCGGTGGAGCTCCCTATACGCCGTATGATGTCGAGAAGTCATCGCTCAAGGAGGCATGGGACGCAACAGGACGGCCCTATTACGACTATTCGCTCTACAATACCCGTCGCCTGAAGGCTTTTGCACAACTCGACCTGCGTGTCGACAAGGTGTTCTATTTCCGGCGCTGGATGCTGGGCCTTTACGTCGACCTGCAGAACATAACCTTCAGCAAACTGAGGCAGCAGGACGCGCTTATGAGCACCGGCGTGGTGGAGAACCCGACCGCACCAGAAAGTGAACAGCGCTACGTGATGAAATACATAGCCCAGAGCAGCGGAACGCTCGTGCCGACTTTGGGCGTTACCGTCGAATTTTAGATAAGAGCAGCCATGAAGAACAATTTTTTGAGCGAAAAGCTGACGTACAATGGAGATGAGCGTACCGCAACGCACGTGCATCTGGTAAGTTACAACAGTGCAGGTATGACCGTATCGGACAACGCCGAGATCGATGCTTCGGCTTTGTCGCTCGACCCGGCATCGGTCAGCTGGGTGCGTGTGCATGGCCTGAAGGATACAGAACGCATACGTGCGCTGTGCGCTGCTTTCGGCATTGATTTCCTTGTGGTTCAGGATATACTCAATGTCGACCACCCGAGCAAGGTCGAGGAGTATGAGCGTTACAATTTCGTGGTTGCGAAGTATTCGTGCCACGGGGAGATGGCGCATATCAGTCTCGTACAGGGCGAAAATTTCGTCCTGAGCTTTTCCGAGACCGAAACGGCGCTTTTCGACGGCGTGCAAAAGGCGATAACCGACAATGTACTGAAGATTCGTACGCGGCCGACGGATTATCTGCTTTCGGTCATGATAAACGGCCTGGTAGCCGATTATGCATCGCTGGCTTCCTCCATTGACGATGACATGGACGATCTGGCTTCGGAGTTGATAGCTGCGGTCGACGCGCGTGACATAGGTGCGCAGATACTCTCGCTGCGCCGCCGGTACATGGATCTGAAACGGACGGTCATGCCGCTCAAGGAGCAGTTCTCGCGACTGCTGCGTTCCGATTCACGGTTGATACGCAAGGGAACGAGGCCGTTCCTTAACGATGTGAACGACCATCTGCTGTATGTGGCCCAGTCGATCGACAGCTGCCGTGAAACCCTTGCCTCGCTCATGGACCTGTATGTCTCGAACAACGACCTGCGCATGAACGACATAATGAAACGGCTGACCGTCGTGTCGACCATATTCATTCCGCTGACATTCCTCGTCGGGGTGTGGGGCATGAATTTCCGCAACATGCCCGAACTCGAATGGAAGTACGGTTATGCCGCAGCATGGGGTGTGATGATCGTGATAGGCGTTATCGTCTATCTCTTTTTCAGGACCAAGAAATGGAGGTGATGCCCGTATGCGTCATCTCAGCTTGTGGGCTTCGAAATGTGGGGTCACGTAGCTGACGAAGAGCACGAGCGATATTACGGCCAGCACGGCGCCGACGGCATAACACATGAAGAAGTGTATCTCGGACAACATGCCGCCGAGCAACATTCCGCAGCCTATGCCCACGTCCCAGCCCGTCAGATATGTGGCATTGGCCGTGGCACGGCGCGAATTTGGCGCGAGGTTGATGAACAGGGTGTTGAATGCCGGGAACATCGTGCCGAACCCGTATCCTATCAGCAGCGCCGAAGCGAAATATACCATGTAGCCTGCCGTGAGATTCCATGATGCCACTGTCGAGAGCAGTGCCTCGGCCGCTATGCCGCAGATGGCAATCATAATTCCGGTCCGTATTGTCTGCGTCACCAGACCGCGGTCGACACGCTTGCCCGAACTCAGTCTCGAAATTATAAGGCCTGCGGCCATTACCGTGAAGAATAGTCCCGAACTCGATGTTATGCCCGACTCGGAGGCGTAGAGCGCAATGTAACTCGTCGTCATTCCGTAGGGTATCGAGAGCAGGAACAGCGACAGGCATGCCGGTATTCCTTCGATGAGGAAGAAACGGTCGATGGATATTGCCGGGTTGGGATTGGGCGCGGGCGCACGGTTCGGTACCCGTACGAGCGAAGCGAATACCAGACCTATCGCTCCTGTTACGAGCGAAGTGACGAACAGCGCCGTGAAGTTGCCCGACGATATGATGAAGAGTCCCGTCATCGGGCCGAAAGCCATTGCCGTATTTCCCATTACACCGTAGTATCCGAGACCCTCGCCGCGTCTTGACGACGGCATTACGTCTATGACCAGCGTGTTGCCGGTCGTGGAGAGCGCGCCGAACGTAAATCCGTGGAATATTCGCAGGGCGATGAACATGCCCAGAACCGAGGTGATGCCGAGGTAACCCGTGAATGAACATACGAACAGTATGTAGGCTATGATGTAGACCTTTTTGCGGGGATATGTGTCGGCGATGAAGCCTGCGAACGGTCGTACGCTCAAAACAGCTATGACATAACACGACAACACGAATCCGACCATTGCCTGGCCTATGCCGAACGTCGAGCGCAGATAGAACGGTAGTGTCGGCACGAGCAGGAAGAATGAGAACGACATGAGGAATGCCGCTATGCATACGAAAATATAGTTCCGGGTCCAGAGTTTGTCTTTTGTCACGTTTTCAGTTGCTGTCATATGGAGATTAACCTTGATATTTAGCGTGGCAAAGTTACACAAATAACCATGCGGATATTCTGCGGCGCTGCTTAATTGTGAACCTTGAATTTATGTGATGCGTGAAGTATTTGTATTTCAGACTGTTGCGTGTAATGTTCCGAAAGTACGAAAATATGTTCTGATTATCCGGACAAGGCGCAAAAGAAACGTGGCCGGCCATTTACGGCCGGCCACGTGAGCCATGGCACTACAGTGCCTGTCATTCAATGACTTCGGCGTCGACAAATGTGTCATATTTGTCGGCTCTCTTGTTGAACCTGCGCCATTTGAAGGCCACTACCGAACGGAATATTCCATACAGTATGAATGACAACCCGATATATACGAGTATGAATATTCCGCCATAAACGGGTGCGGCCATGAATATGAACGAACATATGAGGCTCAATATGTTGCATGCCAGAAGCCAGCCCCAACCGCTGATCGACAGCTCGGCCAGGGCGCATGACTCGCATATGCCCGTAATGGAGTTGAACAGCATAAGGAACCCGATAAGGTAGATGAGCGAAGTGGTGACGGCCGGCAGCGGCAGCATCAGCAGCCACAGTCCCAACAGCAGTTCCATGATGCCGCGGGCGAGTCCCCAGCCCCATGTTTCGTTCCATTTGCGGTTCCTTGCGGCCCAGACGATGTTGAAGATGCCTCCTGCGATGAGTATGACTATGAAGAACCATGTCAGTATTGCGAGCGAATCTGCCGGTACGGCGAAACAGCATACGCCTGCGGCGATGCTCAAAATTCCGGTAATGAGCGATATCCACCAATGTTTGAATACCCGTCTCGTATTAGAAAATCTGTTGGTCATATATATATGTTTTGATGGTTGCGGCAAATATAATCGGTTGCGTTTTCATAGTTGTTGCCATATCATGCTGAAAAATATGCATTATTTCGTATATTTCGGATAAACAATTGTCGTGCCTTTTTATGGATATACGTAGAATACGTGCTGAAGACCTGAAGGTCAGAAATTTTGTCTTTATGGAGATGTCGGCCGCGGTCTCGGTCTCGACACTCTCTTCGAGGTCGGCTGTCGTGACGCTGTCTCGACCCATTCTGACGGCACGCAGAGCCGCTTCGTTCACGATGTTGGCCAGTTCGGCTCCCGATGAGCCTGCCGTAGCACAGGCTACGATACCTATGTCTATGTTGTCATGCTTGACTCTCTTGAGGTGTACGCCGAGAATGGCTTTGCGGCCCTCGAGATCGGGCAGCTCCATCTGTATGCGGCGGTCGGAACGTCCGGGTCGCAGAAGCGCCTTGTCAAGGCTTTCGGGACGGTTCGTGGCTGCCAGTATGACTACGCCCTTGCGGCCGTCGAATCCGTCCATTTCGGTCAACAGCTGGTTGAGGGTCTGCTCGCGTTCGTCATTGCCGCCGAACCCGGTGTCACGGCGTTTGCCGATGGCGTCGATTTCGTCGATGAATATGATGCACGGGGCCTTCTCGTTGGCCTGCTTGAAGAGGTCGCGTACCTTGGCGGCGCCCATTCCTACGAACATCTGCACGAATTCCGATCCCGATATGGCAAAGAACGGTACCTTTGCCTCGCCGGCCACGGCACGGGCGATCAGCGTCTTTCCGGTTCCCGGAGGACCTACGAGCAGCGCTCCTTTTGGCAGCGAGGCGCCTATGTCGGTGTACTTTTTCGGTGAATGCAGGAAGTCGACTATCTCTTTGAGGGTCTCCTTGGCTTCGTCCTGTCCGGCCACGTCGGCGAATGTGGTCTTGACGTCGGATTCGGCGTATATCTTGGCCCCGCTGCTTCCGAACGACATGAAATTGCCGTCGGTTCCCATACGGGCCCTGATGCTCTTGCTTGCCTGACGCCATATCATGTAGAAGATGAGACCGGGCAGTACCCACATCAGCATGAAATTGAGTATCGGTGAGTTTTCCTGAGGCACGATCCTGCTGAACGATATCCTGCCGCTCTTGTTAGGACTCTCCGCGTTGAGCAGCCGGTGACGAGTTCGGGGTCGTATATCTCTCCAGTACGGTAGGCCGTTGTCTTGCCGCCGCTTTCGGCCGTGAAGTAGATCTCGCCGTTCTTGATCATGATCTGTTTCACCGAGCCGCTGTCCACTTTGCCGATGAACGTCCCGTAATCGGTCTCGACGATGCGCCGCCCGTTGAATGACGGGAAAACCAGTCCGTTCAGCAGCAGTACGATCAGAATGCCCCACAGGAAACCCATATAGGGATTGCCCCTCCGGGTGTTCTGGTTCTGTCTCTCTTTATGTTCCATACCATAATGTTTTTTCAGCTGCGCAAGATCGTCATTTGCGTGCATTCCTGACTTAACATAACAGGATAAAAAATGTGCATGATTTCCCCAAAGTTGATTTTGCTTGCAGTCGTACGTGTCGTGCGCTTGGGTTGCGGTGCATTCTGCGTCAGTGAGATAATGCGTACGTGTGCAATATTGTCATGTCGTGTCGTGACGGATTGTCTTCGCAAAATGGACAATATGTCCGCAAAATGCCATAATGTCCCGGTTTCGTGCATGCCGGAACGTTGGCACGTACTTTGCCCGGTTATAGGGTGAATTCGCTGAAAGGCGGGTTCGGAATTGAAAGAGTGTTTAATTAAAATATTTAGGAGGACAAAACTATGATGCCTGTAATGAGAAATCAGAATTGGTTGCCGAGTTTGTTCAATGACTTCTTCGGTGACGAGTGGTTGGTAAACCGTGCAAATCAGCTCACATCGCCTGCTGTAAACATTATCGAGAACGAGAATGACTATCGTATCGAGGTGGCTGCGCCGGGTATGACCAAGGAGGATTTCAAGGTAAATGTCAACGATCGCGACGAGTTGGTGATCTCGCTTGAGAAACGCGTCGAGAACGAGGACAAGGACCACAAGGACGAAAAACATGCCAAGAAAGGCACATATCTCCGTCGCGAGTTCTCGTACAGTTCGTTCCGCCAGAGCTTCGCTCTGCCCGATAATGTCGAGAAATCGAAGATCGAAGCCAAAATGGAGCATGGCGTCCTGACGATCGACCTGCCCAAGAAGGAGGAGACGAAACAGGTGCCTACGGCCCGCTGTATCGAGATCAAATAATCTTTGCCTTCTGCAGCGAGGCTGACAGTGGGGCGGGGTGCATCGCACAAAAGCGGTGTACCCCGCTTTTTTTGTTGTGCGGTGTCAGGTTACCGAACTTGTGCAAGGCCGGTGTTTGTTTATTTCGTATCTTTGCGACATATGGTACGTCAAACTGAATTTACATTGCGCCCCAGAGGCCGGGGCTTCCATCTGATAACCGATGAGATTGTGGCGGCACTGCCTCCGTTGCCGCGTTGCGGCCTGCTGCATCTGTTCATAAAACACACCTCGGCGGCCTTGTCGATAAATGAAAATGCCGATCCAGATGTCCGCCGTGACCTCGGTGCGGTGTTCGACCGCCTGGTACGTGACGGCGAACCCTATTTCGTGCATACGTTCGAAGGTCCTGATGACATGTCGGCACATGCCAAGTCGACCGTCGTGGGAGTGTCGGTCACGGTGCCCGTAACCGACGGCCGACTCAACCTGGGAACGTGGCAGGGCATATACCTGTGTGAGTTCCGCGACCATGCATCGGGCCGCCGTATCGTTGCAACGGTAACAGGGGAGTAGGGTTGTCATGCCGTATATTTCAAGATACATATCGCCGTTGGGCCCTATGACCATAACATCTGACGGCTTATATCTGACCGGTTTGTGGTTCGACGGGCAGCGCTATTCCCCCTTGGTAACGGGAACGGAGAACCCGGACGGCACTCTGCCTTCGGTCATTACAGAGACTGCTGAATGGCTCGACTGTTACTTTTCCGGTGAAAGGCCGGATTTCCTTCCGGCATTGAAGCTCGAAGGGTCGGCGTTCAGACGCCGCATATGGGACATGCTGTTGGCAATACCTTACGGCCATACGGTGACATACGGAGAACTTGCCCGCGAATATGCACGTATGAACTCTTTGCAGGCCATGTCTTCGCAGGCTGTCGGAGGTGCCGTAGGGCATAATCCTGTCAGTATCATCGTGCCGTGCCACCGCGTTGTCGGCAGTGGCGGCTCTTTGACCGGATATGCCGGAGGCGTAGAACTCAAAAGACGATTGCTTGAGTTGGAACATGCAATATGAAAATCGACGCGGCATGAGAGTATCTCTGCCGCGTCGATCTTATTCTACGGAATGGTTCTGCTATTTGGCAGCCAGCGGGGCCGGGGCGCTGTATGTACGTGCCGCAAGTTCCTTGTCGATCATGTAGAGACCGAGCTTGCTGTCGCTGACGTGTTCGAGCGAGTTTATGATGTCGAGGGCGCTCTCTTCCTCCTCGATCTGCTCGTCGATGAACCATGCGAGCATGTTCGACGTGGCGAAGTCCTTCTCTTCCTCGGCGATACGGGCTATGTTGTCGATCATGGCCGTAACCTTCTTCTCATGGGCGAGCGTATCCTTGTATGCGTCGAGAATCGAATCCCACGATGTACGCACTTCGGCGATAGGGGCGAGCTTGACTTCGCAGCCGCGCGAAAGCATATAGTTGATGAATATCTGGGCGTGGTCCTGTTCCTCCTTGAACTGTACGGCGAACCAGTTTGCTACACCCTTGTAACCTTTGTTCGAAGCGTCGAGCGACATCGAAAGATAGAGGTAAGCCGACCACATCTCGGCGTTTACCTGCGCATTGATTGCGTCTTGAAGTTTTTTGCTTAACATAGCTTTGGCTGTTTTATATTGTTTGTGATTTTTCTGTCTGTTGCTTTAGCAAACTTACTATAAAAATACGAAATGTCATCATAAAATCTATCGGAAGTTTTTACACAGTCATAAGTTTGGCTTATGATGTGACGTATCGGCATTCTTTTCTTAATTTTGCAACCGTTATGGAACTTCTGGACATAGTGGACGAGTCGGGTGAACCTACCGGTACGGTGGCCGACCGCAGTGTGGTGCACGCTTCGGGACTCCTGCACCGCACGTCGCACGTATGGCTGTTGCGATGCCGCAATGGTCGTGCCGAAGTATTGCTGCAGCATCGCAGCGCGGCCAAAGAGTCGTGCCCGTCGTGTTATGACATATCGAGTGCCGGACATATCCCTGCCGGCTGCGGCTTCGTCGAATCGGCCCTGCGCGAACTTCACGAGGAGCTCGGCATCGAGGCATCGGCCGACGAACTCATATATTGCGGCCGCAGGCGGTTCCGCTATGAAAGGGTAGAGCGCGGCCTTCCATATATCGACAATCAGATAAGCAACATATATGCCCTGTGGCGTGATGTCGAACCTGAGCAGATGCATATCCAGCTTTCGGAACTCGACGGAGTCATGTGGCTGCCTTTCGACGAATGTGTCGCGGCTGTAAGGTCAAATTCGATAGGGCACTGCATAGTCCCCGAAGAACTTGAGATTCTCGGACGGGCACTTGGACTGCCGGTCAATGAATAGAACAAGGGCGCCGATTATCGATCGGCGCCCTTGTTGTTGGATACTATTCCCGTTAGAGGAATATAAGCTGCATGACGATGTATGTCGGAAGCAGTACTATCAGCGAGAACTTGAAGATATATCCGAAGAAACTGGGCATTGCAATGCCGTTTTCCTCGGCAATCGACTTGATCATGAAGTTGGGTCCGTTGCCTATGTAGGTCATGGATCCGAAGAATACCGATCCGAGCGCTATGGCACGCAGGAGCACTTCGGGAATGCCGGCCACGTACGGAATGCCTTCAACGACGGGAAGTCCCGATGCAATGGTGTAGAATGCAACGGCCGTCGGAGCATTGTCAAGGAATGAACTGACGGCGCCGGTGCTGTAGAAGAACTGCCACGGGGCTGTTAATCCAAGACTGCTGGCATTGGCGTTGAGGTAGATCATTGCCGGGGTCATGGTAGCAAAAATACCGATGAAGAGGACTGCCACCTCGATGATCGGCGACCATGAATAGTGGTTTGCCTCGCGCACGCTCTTTTTGGTCGTGAACCACGACAGCAGAATAACTGCTATGAGAATTATTTCACGCAGATATTTCATGTATATCGGGGCATCTTCGGCTCCCATCGCCGGAATTCGGCCTGCATTGACGAAAGCAACGGCCCAAATGATTATCAGCAGGTATATGCCGTTGATGGCGCCCTTTATTTTCAGGCCGGTACTCTCGGCCTTGTCGGCCTCGATGCACTCATGCGGCTCGCGCTTGTAGTAGTAGCGGTCGGTGAAGTAATAGATAGTCAGCAATACGGCTCCTACGAACAGCCATTCGGGGAACATGTTCATGAACCATGAAAAATCCGCACCGCGCAGGTAGAGCAGGAACAACGGGGGGTCGCCCAGAGGTGACAGCAGGCCGCCGCAGTTGGCTACGACTGCCGTGAAGAAGAGTACGGTGTGTATCTTGTGTTTGCGCTGTTTGTTGATTTCAAGGAGCATGCGGATAAGCAGCATGGCGGCACCCGTGGTTCCGATAAGCGAAGCAAGAACGAATCCTATGGCCAGAATGGTGGTGTTGATCCACGGTTTGGCTTCGATGTCGCCTCCGCGGTACAGACCGCCCGTAACCACAAAGAGCGAGCACAGGAGTATGATGAACGGAATATAGTCGTAGAGCATCTGATCGGCGATCTCGGCTCCAAGACCTTTGGTTATAAGATATATCGCTGTCGGAATTCCGAGTACCAGCGAAAAGATGAGTTTATTGGTGTTTTTCTCCCACCACTTGCCGATTATGAACGGGAATACGGCGATACCCAACAGCATGATTGCAAATGGAATCAATGCCCATATTTCAACTTCCTGCATATATCATATATGTTGTACGTGCAAAAGTAACAAAAGTTTCGCTATGTTGTAACCCTCACAATAGCGTAAAACAGCAAAAAAAACTCCTGTTTACACATTTTCGATAACGGTATTGAACCCGTTAATATTTTCTCCGACATGTCGGTTTTCAGGGATATTTTTTAGGGGTACGGCGTGGTGCGGCTGTGTTGTTTTTGGCAGTCTGCGGCTTACGGGAGTCTCCTGATCCGTAATAAAAAAGCATCTGCTTCGTATGAAGCAGGTGCTTTTTCGTTATGATGTTCTGTCGTTAGTCCTTGAATTTGGCCGACAGGAACTCGCGGTTCAGACGAGCAATGTGCGTGATCGAGATGGCCTTGGGGCACTCGGCCTGGCAGGCACCCGTGTTGGTGCAGTTACCGAATCCGAGCTCGTCCATCTTGGCAACCATGGCCTTGGCACGGCGTGCTGCCTCGACGCGGCCCTGCGGGAGCTTTGCCAGCGACGATACGCGTGCGGCTACGAACAGCATTGCCGAACCGTTCTTGCATGTCGCTGCGCAGGCTCCGCAACCGATACATGCGGCAGCGTCCATACTCTCGTCGGCATCGGCCTTCGAGATGGGTATTGCGTTGGCATCGGGTACCGAGTTGGTGCGTACGGAGATGAAACCTCCGGCCTGGAGAATTTGGTCGTATGCCGAACGGTTGACAACGAGGTCCTTGATTACCGGGAATGCGGCCGAACGCCACGGCTCGATGACGATCGTATCGCCGTCCTTGAACTTGCGCATGTAGATCTGGCAGGTCGTAGCGGCCGTGCCGGGACCGTGTGCGCGTCCGTTGATGTGCAGCGAGCACATGCCGCAGATACCTTCACGGCAGTCATGGTCGAATGCCACCGGCTCCTCGCCTTTGTGTACAAGGTCGTTGTTGAGAATGTCGAGCATCTCAAGGAACGAGGTGTCGGGCGAGATGTTGTCTACGGTGTAAGTCTTGAATCCGCCCTTGGCTTTGGCGTCCTTTTGACGCCATATCTTTAATGTGAATTTCATTGCCTGAGTTTTTTATTAAAGTTCAACGTCAAAATGATCAATCCTTGTAGTTACGCTGTGCGGGGTGTACGAACTCGAAGTTGAGCGGCTCCTTGGTCATTTCGGGAGCATTGTCCATGCCCTTGTATTCCCATACGGCTGCATATGTGAAGTGTTCGTCATCACGCTTGGCCTCACCCTCTTCGGTCTGGTGCTCCGAACGGAAGTGGCCGCCGCACGACTCCTCGCGGTTCAGTGCGTCGCGGGCCATCAGTTCGCCCAGTTCGAGGAAGTCGGCCAGACGCAGTGCCTTCTCAAGTTCGACGTTGAAGCTGTCGGCCGTACCTACGACCTTGACATCTTTCCAGAACTCTTTGCGCAGGGCCTGTATTTCGGTGATTGCCTTTTCGAGCGATTCCTTGGTACGGGCCATTCCGACGTTCTCCCACATGATGTGGCCGAGTTTCTTGTGTATGTCGTCTACCGACTGCTTTCCGTTGATTGAGAGCAGCTTGTTGATGCGCTCCTTGACAGCCTTCTCGGCCTCGTCGAATGCTGCGGTCGTGGTGTCTACCTTCGGGGCCTGGATCTTGTGCGAGAGGTAGTCGCCGATGGTGTACGGAAGTACGAAGTATCCGTCGGCCAGACCCTGCATCAGAGCCGAAGCACCCAGACGGTTGGCGCCGTGATCCGAGAAGTTGGCCTCACCGATTGCGTAGAGACCCGGGATCGTGGTCATGAGGTTGTAGTCAACCCAGATACCGCCCATGGTATAGTGTACGGCGGGGAATATCTGCATCGGCTGCTCGTAGGGGTTCACGTCGGTGATCTCCTCGTACATGTCGAACAGGTTGCCGTAGCGCTGTTTGATGGTCTCCTTGCCCAGACGCTCGATGGCGGTCTTGAAGTCGAGGAATACGGCCAGACCGGTCTCGTTCACGCCGTAGCCTGCGTCGCAGCGCTCCTTGGCGGCACGCGATGCAACGTCACGCGGTACGAGGTTTCCGAATGCCGGGTAGCGGCGCTCCAGATAGTAGTCGCGGTCCTCTTCGGCGATGTCCGACGGTTTCTTTGCGCCCGAGCGGATAGCCTTTACGTCCTCCAGTTTCTTGGGAACCCAGATACGGCCGTCGTTACGCAGAGACTCTGACATGAGCGTCAGTTTCGACTGCTGGTCGCCGTGAACCGGGATACATGTCGGGTGGATCTGCGTGAAGCAGGGATTGGCGAAGCCTGCACCCTTGCGGTAGCACTGGAATGCGGCCGAGCCGTTCGATGCCATGGCGTTGGTCGAGAGGAAGAATACGTTTCCGTATCCGCCGGTTGCCAATACTACGGCGTGTGCACCGTGACGCTCGATTTCGCCGGTGATGAGGTTGCGGGCGATAATACCGCGGGCCTCACCGTTCTCGATTACGATGTCGAGCATCTCGTGACGGGGATAGCTCTTAACGGAACCTGCGGCGATCTCCTTGTTCAGAGCGGCGTATGCGCCGAGCAGCAGCTGCTGTCCGGTCTGGCCGCGGGCGTAGAACGTACGCGAAACCTGCGCACCTCCGAACGAACGGTTTGCCAGCAGACCGCCGTATTCGCGGGCGAAGGGAACACCCTGTGCGACGCACTGGTCGATGATGAGGTTCGAAACCTCGGCCAGACGGTATACGTTTGCCTCGCGTGCGCGGTAGTCACCTCCCTTGATAGTATCGTAAAAGAGACGGTAAACCGAGTCGTTGTCGTTCTGGTAGTTCTTGGCAGCATTGATACCGCCCTGAGCTGCGATCGAGTGTGCGCGGCGCGGGGAGTCCTGAATGCAGAATACCTTTACGTTGTAACCGAGTTCGCCGAGCGAAGCGGCTGCAGATGCACCGCCGAGTCCTGTTCCGACGATTATTATATCGAGCTTGCGCTTGTTGGCGGGGCTCACGACCTTGATGGCGGCCTTGTGGTTGCTCCATTTCTGCGACAACTCGCCGGCCGGAATTTTGGAATCTAATTTTAACGCCATATCCTGTGTATGTTTTTAAGTTCGTAAATTGGTGTTTAGCAGCAGCCGCAGAGCGATTTGATGAAGAATACAACTACTACCGCAGCGAAGCCGAGGAATATGAGTGTAGCGATGATATTGGCGAGACACTTGAGGCGGGGATACCACGTGTCGTTGGCCCAACCCACGCTCTGGAACATCGACCATACGCCGTGTGTGAGGTGGAACCACAGGGCTACGAGCCATACGATGTAGAGGGCTACGAAGTACCACTGCGAGAAGGTGTATTCGATCAGAGCGGCGCCGTCAACGGGCGAATATCCGAGCGAGTTCTCATGACCGCCCATGATCTCGACGAGCTGCATCTTCGACCAGAAGTTGAAGAGGTGGAGTGCCAGACCGCCCAGAACGATGAATCCGATGACGAGCATGTTTTTCGAAGCCCAATCCACGCCTTTTTCCTGGATCGTTACCTCGTAGCGGATATTGCCGCGTGCGCGACGGTTCTGTACCGTCAGCAGGAGGGCATAGACGAAGTGTACGACCACTCCGAGTGCGAGTACGGCCGTACCTGCAAGTGCATACCAGTTCGCACCGAGGAATGCGCAGATCGCGTTGTAGGCATCAGCCGACACGAGCGCCGCGATGTTCATCGACATGTGGAACAGAAGGAAGAGTACCAGAAAACAGCCCGAAATGGACATCACGAGTTTTCGGCCAAGAGATGAATTGACTAAAAAACAGCTCATAATTTTTCAGATTTGATTATATTTGTTCTTGAAAATTTGGTTTTTCGGTAGCACAAAGATATATATTGTTCGCGGAATAACAACATAAAACGCCTATTTTTTGCACCTTGCCGGTGCCGTATTCCGGAAGTGCATGTTTCGTACCGATTTGCATGTCGCGGTATCGTTGTGCCGCGGTTTGTGGGGCAGGTATGAATGTCTCCGAAAGCCATCGATCGTTTGAACCTGGAACAACATGGAAAAGAAGGATATCCGTCGTGAAGTGCGCAGCCGTCTTGCGGCGCTGCCGGAGAGCGGGCGCATGGAGGCGTCCGCAAAGATATTCGGCCGTATGGCCGAAGATGAGGGGTTCCGGAGCGCCGGGGTCGTGGCGGCCTTTGCGTCGCTGCCCGACGAGCCGTCGACGGCCGGGTTCCTGCGTGAGTGGGGCGGCCGCAAGCGTATTGTGCTTCCGAGGGTCGAGGGTGACGGTACGATGAACTTCTATGACTATGTCCCTGGATCCATGAACGGCGGTGCGTACGGCATAAGCGAACCGCTGCCCATGAGTCTTTGCCGTCCCGAAGAGATAGATTTCATGATAGTTCCGGGAGTCGCATTCACGTCCGAAGGGAAAAGATTGGGGCGCGGAAAGGGCTTTTATGACAGATACATGTCCTTGCCCGGTTTCCGCGCCCGTACTGCTGGCGTATGTTTCTCGGTGCAGATTGTCGACGACCTTCCGACCGAAAAGCACGATCTTCTGGTCGATACGGTTCTGCACGCCTGATATTTCAGGTTATTTTTTCTTGTTTTTCACCTTGATGCGTCCGGCCTCCACGTCGTCCCTGTATGCCTTCGAATACTTGGCGCGCCCGAGCGAGAAGCCGAGACCCATATAGACGTTGGCCGATTTCATGGCTACCGGAACGGGAATCTTCCGGTCGGCTACGGTCAGTTTTCCGGCTTTCAGTCCTATGAAGTCCGCTCCGATAAAGAAGTTGAAGCCCGTCGGGTGAAGGTTCAGCGCGAAACCGAATACGCCCAGTTCGTTGTGGTTCAGGAACGTGTGGCTTACCGTAGCCGTGATCCAGTTCACGGGTTTGAGGTTCACCGATGCCGTCAGCTCGGTGTAGTTCAGCCCGTCGGCAAACTTGGTGTGCGACAGCAGACCGAAACTTATGCGGTTGCGCAGTATGGCATACTCGGCGCCGAAGTTGAGCGACATGTTGAGGCGTTTCATGTAGCTGCCAGTCGACTCTTCGGTCTGCATTTTGAAATCGCTTGCGCTGATCGCCTCGCCTTCATTGAGGTCGAAACCTTCGTATGAGAAGTTGCCGCTCAACGACCCGTTGATCGTGCCCGCTCCGTTCCATTTGATGAATCCAAGGTCGGTCAATGCGGCCGATACGCGCAGATGGTCGTCCAGAAATCTTGCCTCGGCGCCGATGTCGATACCGACACCCCAGTTCTTGAGGTTCAGATCTGAGATGCCGTTTATATTTATCATATCCGAGAAATCCAGGTCGGTTCCGGGCTGGTAGGACGATTTGACGACTGAGTTGGCACGGACCGAACCGCTGAGTTCCGCGGTGACCTTGTCGTCATTGATGCTGACATTCATGCGGTCGATGTTCATGTTGGCCTGGGCTAAACCGATGAGGCCCTTCACGCGGAAACCGATGGTCATGAAGTCCTTGATAGGTATGGCGGCCCCGACGTATGTCTCGAGATATGTGTTCAGGCCGACGCGCATGTCCGACATGTCGTACGAGCCCTGCTCGAGCGTGGTGAGCAGCGAGAAGAACTCCTTGGGAATATTCACGTCCGTCGTGGCTCGCAGATTGATTCCCGTGTTCCAGAAAAATTTCTTTGTATGGCTGCCTATGGCCATCAGCTGTACCGACGCATTGACGTCCAGAATGTTGTTGTTGGGTAACTTGTTCAGGAAGTCGTTCTTGTCCACGGCCTTGTTCAGGAACGTTACCAGACCGTTGTCGGTGGGGTATAAAAAGTTGTTGACCGACAGGAAGTTGTTGTTGATGCCTACGCCGATTCCTCCGACTGCCGGTAGCATTACATATCCGCGTGTCGGTGCAAGGGCAGGGTTCATGTCGGTGCGGAATGTCGAACCTTCCATGAAGTACGACGTCCGCATCTGCGCTGCCGCCGTGAAGGTTATGACTGTTGCTGCGAGTAACGAAATATATTTTTTCATGATGGCCGTTGTTATTTTGTAAATTCGTCGATGTCCACGGTTATGCCGTCCTTGACACGGACCTTGAGCAAGCCCTTGATTGTCTGTGTCGAGTTGAGAGAACTGAGCGATGCCGAGTTGTTGCGCAGGTTTATCTTGAATTTGAGCACGTCTATGTCGTTGATTAGATTCAGGTTCCCGTCTTCTCCGAGATCGATCTTTATCTCGATGGTCGAGGTCGTGCCTTTATCGCCGTCGGCCGGATTGTAGCCCTTGATTATGCAGTTGCTGTCGAGCACGGCCTTCGCTTCGGTCTCGTTGCCTTCGCTGTCGAAGAAGGTCGCCGACAGCACCATGTCGAGCGGTATCGTGGTGGTGAATTCGGCCAGCAACGCAATCTCGCCTACCGATATGTTCTTGCCGCTTATTTCTGAAAATGTGCCGCTCAGATCATCGAATGTGGATTCGTAGGAGATGTCGAGCGAACTGTCGAACTCGAGCGGAATCTCTATCGAATAGTCGTATGCTATCGTGTACGACGACTGCGTGAGGTCGATCGTATGGGTTTCGTCCTGTGCCGACCTTGCCTCCATGTCGATTGTTATGCGCGATGGGATGCTTCCCTGCAGCAGTTTGTCGATGTCCGCCGCAACGAAAGTCACGCTGTTGTCGCCTTCGAAATGGGCGCGGCGCTCCTCCGTCGATATGACGATGTCGGTTGCGGCTTCGGCCTCCATGCGAATGCCTCCGATCATCACGGCGTTGTCGGAGATGGGATTGTCCTCGGTGTCGTAAGGTGTCAACATGATGTCGGCCTCGAACGGAACGCCTACCGGGTTGTCGACCGTAACCTTTATGATGGGGTCGACGCCGAGGTTGTCGAGCTTGAGCTCGTAGTCGGCAATATTGCCAAGGTCTATCTCGGCCGGAGTATCGAGAGCCGTCTCATATGCCACTTTACCCGTGAATTTGGTGACTGCGGCATCGTCTATGTTGAAATCTATGTTTATGACGCTGCCTTCGGCTTCAAGATTGACATCGGCACCGGCTGCCGTTGAAATACCTCCGGAGACGATCAGCGTCTCGTCTATATCGATCCTGTTGCCGCCTTTACCGCCGGTTATTTCGGGCAGGTTCTCGATGGCTTCGATGACTACCGATGCAATGTTGAGTTTCGGGTTGTCGTTGGGACGCCATTTCAACTTCTCGATCGAGAGTATGCGGTCGCCGTTCTCCGCCGTATAGATGTTGGACTGGCCGGCAGCCGGGCATATCATCTGCCTGAGGTTTATCGACAGGTTGAGCTCGACCTCGTCTATGGGGAATACCGTGCCGTCGGGAATGGAGAGCATGATGTCGGCCGTGACATCGCCTCCGTCGACAGCGGCGAGATCCACCCTGTCGATCTCCACGATCTCTTCGGGAATCTCGATGACCTTTTCTATTTTGGGGTAGTTGCTCTCGTTGAGGTTGAAGTCGAAGTATTGCTCGCGCATCGAAATCTCACACTCCGCAAGGTCGAGCGTGAATCGGGACTCGTCCATGACCGTAGTCATCGTTACCGGATCGGTGTCGGGTGTGATTGAAGACAACATGACGCGTTGTCCGGCCGGAAGGTCGTTGATGCTGGAGTATATTTCGGTACTGAGGGTCATCTGTCCGCCCTTGAGTTCGGCCTGGCATTTCGTGCAGTCGATGGAGGTGAGCATGAAACGCAGTCCCTTTTCGAGCTCCCTTACGGGTGCTGTGACCGTATTGGTCGAAGTGTCGAGATACCCGTTGGCGTCAGGCTCGAAACTGAAGCCCTCGGGCAGCTTTACCGTCATGGTTATAATGTCGCTTTCGAGCCATTCGATGCCTTTGGCCGAGATGCTTACCGGCGCATTGTCGAAGGCGAGGAGCCTGACTTCGGAGATGCTCTCCGGAATACCGTCAAACGTATATGTCACGGGCGATGTCTGCGACGCGTTTTCGATATGTATCAGGTTGGTGACGACCTCCATGTCGTTGTACTGGATGTCGGCCTTCATCTCGAATGCCGGTTTGTACGAGGCGTTGTAGTAGCCTTCGACGGCCTCGAAGTCGAAGTTGCATTCGTATTCGAAACGGTCGCTGATCCTTGTCGTCGCACCCGAGCGTGCGCGGTCGGAGATGTTGATCGAACGGAGATAAGCCGTGAACGTTACTTTCTCGGTGTTGGGGGCAACGTCATATCCGTTTACGGTGAACCTGTTGCCGGTCGAGGCCCCGTTCGCGTCCGTCAGTTCGTAGCTTTCGGGGAAGGTTATCGACAGGTCGAGTCTGCCTCCGCCCACTATGCTTTTGAGTCCGTTGAGCGACAATGTTATGTTTACGGGCGAGCCGATGGCAGGATCGGCGCCGAAATATACCCGGTTCACGCTGCTTACCTCTTCGGGAATGTCGAACGATGCCACAAACGTGTCGGATCCCGAAATCTTGAGGCTTTGGCTGCCGAGTGCCGGTATGTTGCCGGACGGCAGCTGTATGCCGGTGTCTATCTCGCTGCTTACCGATATCGCGTCGATACTGGCATGGGGGTCGATGTCGGGATAGTCGAGTGTGAACGATGTCTCAGTGCGGCTGAAGTCGAAAAAATCGGGTACGGCCGGTGCCGAAAACGATATCGGGTCGATATTCGGCGACAGGCCCGTAATGTTGTCTATCGTTATGCCGTCGATGGTAAAGGTGTCGCCTTCGCCGGTATACTTGATCTTGTAAACGCCGTCCTCGTCGACGAGTTCGGTGTTGGCATCGCCGATCAGTTCGCCGAGGCTCTTCTCTTCGAGCTCGCCCAAAGGAAGTATCACGACGTCGCCGCCGACGGTGACCTCCTTGGATATGTTGTCGAGGTCATAGGCATTGTCTATACATGACGTGACGGCGATTGCTGCCGAAACGGCAACCGTGCCTCTTAAAATCGTATGTGCAAGTCCGGAGCAGAATTTTCTCATGAAAAATCCAGGTTTAGTTATACATATGAAATTGCACCGCAAATGTAATAATTAATGTTTGAAAAGAGCAAAACGGCACATTAAAAATATGTTAACTTCAAAATCTGCCGTATGCGGATTGGGCTGCCGGCAAAATTAATTGGTCGCGGACCATGCTTTTTCTCGTCCATAATTTTTATTTTTGCGATACCATGCCGAACAAAGAACAACTTTCGCTGAAAGAGCAGGTGGCCATGCTTCCGTTGAGTCCGGGCGTATATCAGTTTCTCGACGCCTCGGGCAAGATCATCTATGTCGGCAAGGCAAAAAGCCTTCGCAAACGAGTCTCTTCATACTTCGTGCAGAGCAAGGAGCACAGCGCCAAGGTGCGTGTCATGGTGCGGCATATCGTCGAGATACGCCACATAGTCGTGGGCAGCGAGACCGATGCTCTGCTGCTTGAAAATTCGCTTATCAAGACCCTGCAGCCACGTTACAACATATTGTTAAAGGACGACAAGACCTATCCGTGGATCGTCGTTCGTAACGAGCCGTACCCGCGGATCCAGTCGACCCGGCGCCTGGTGCGTGACGGGTCGCGCTATTTCGGCCCTTACGGTTCGGTGGCCATGCAGCACAGTGTGCTGGAGTTCATACGGGAATCGATACCTCTGCGTACGTGCGGGCTGAACCTTACGCCGGCATCGATAGCGAAGGGTAATTACGCTCCCTGCCTGCAATACCATCTGGGCAACTGCAAGGCTCCGTGTGTCGGGGCGCAGAGCGAGGCCGAGTATGCCGAACTTGTCGATATGGCAGTATCTGTGCTCAAGGGTGATCTGCGTCCGGTACGGGCATACCTCGAAGGGGAGATGCAGCGTGCCGCGGCCGATCTGAAATTCGAACAGGCACAGCGTTACAAGGCGCGTCTCGAAGCACTGGACAACTATCGCAGCCGGTCGGTCATTGTCAGTGCCCGTATTGTCGATGTCGATGTCTTCTCTCTGCTGGTCGATGACGATACGGCCTACTGTAATTTCGTCCGCATACGCAACGGTTCGGTTGTGGGTGTCTTTACGGTGCGTCTTTCATGCGGTATCGAGACCGATGAGGCCGAGATGCTGACGCTCGGCATACAGCATGCCGTCGAAAATGTCGCCGGAGAGCTGTCGCGCGAGGTCATAGTCCCGTTCATGCCGTCGGCGGCAATGCTTTTCGACGGGGTGACGTTCACCGTGCCCAAACGTGGCGAAAAACTCGAACTGCTGGAGTTCTCCCTGAAGAGTGCGCGCATATACCGTGCCGAGCAGCTCAAGAACCTTGAAATAAGGAACCCTGAGCGCCATACCGACAGGCTGATGAATGCCATGCAGAAGGAACTGCGCCTCGACCGCCAGCCGCGTCACATCGAATGCTTCGACAACTCCAATCTGCAGGGAACGAATCCCGTGGCATCGTGCGTGGTGTTCCGTGACGGCCGGCCGTCACGCAAGGAGTACCGCCATTTCAATGTCAAGACTGTGGTCGGGGCCGATGACTTCGCGTCGATGCGCGAAATAGTCTACAGGCGTTACCGCCGCCTGCTCGACGAGGGTGCCGAACTGCCCGACCTGATAGTTGTCGATGGCGGCAAGGGTCAGCTTTCGAGTGCCTATTCAGTCTTGTGCGAGCTCGGCATAGAGAAGCGGGTGCCGATAGTCGGCCTGGCCAAACGTATCGAGGAGGTGTACTATCCTCACGATCCGATGCCCTATTATCTGAGCCGTACGGGCGAGCCGTTGAAGGTGATATGCCATCTGCGAGACGAGGCACACCGTTTCGGCATAACATTTCACAGGCAGAAGCGCAGCAATGCCTTTATCCACAGTGAACTCGAAGATATCAAGGGTATAGGTGAAAAATCGGTGGCATCCCTGCTTAAACGTTTCCGGAGCGTTGCCCGTATCCGCAAGGCGAGCAGGTCGGAACTGGTTGAGGTAGTGGGAGAGTCCAGGGCCGATGCCATTATTTCCGCATTTGCAGGAAAACAGGCCGAGTGACCGGCATTTTATCTTTTATTGATTTTTATTAAAATTTTAACATTGCGTCTTGTCAGGTGCAATGCGTTGTGCTATTGTATTTTAGCTGTAATGCTTTTTACGTTGTGCAATAGTTTGCTTGCTTTTTGTTTGTTTTTATGTGATAGTTTAGTATTTTTACAAGCGTAAAACGAAATATATCAACAGCTAACCTTTATAAAATCTATGAAGAAAGAAATCTTTGGAGGAGATGTTATGCACTCCTATTCGGCGCCTGTTTTAAAGGTGCAGACAGTATTTGTCGAGCAAGGTTTTGCCGTATCTGAAGAAGACGGCACCGGGGCAGACGGAGATGAATGGAGCAAGGACGACGAATCGTATTTGTAGAACCTAAAAACGCTAACCTGAACAATATGAAGAATAGATTTATACTCATTGCGACTGCGTTTGCAGCGCTTTTATTTGTCGGTTGTGCAAAAGATGCGACCGAGGATAATCTGTCAAACGGAAACGGAGTGGCGGCAGGCACGGCAACGGTTTATGCCGACATTGAGTCCATGACTCGAACATCGTTGACCGATCCGGAAGAAGGCACAGCCCAGGTTCTGTGGAGTGCAGGCGACGAGATCGGCGTAGTTACGACAGATGGAACTGTCCGCAAGGCGGTCATCGCGGACGGAATAGGAACGGCGAGTGCGACCTTTACGGTTGAGGGAGCCGTTGAAGGCGAGAGCTATGAATGTGCCTTCTATCCCTATGTTTACAATGGCAATACTGAAACCACGTTTGCATACGAGAGTCCGACATTGTCGGTAAAGCTTCCGGTCTATCAGACCTACACGTCAGACGGATCGGTTTTCTCGTCGTCGACCAATACGATGGTTGCGACTGTAGAAGAGAACGGCCGTTTGGCATTCAAGAGTGTCATGGGCTGCCTTGAGCTTAAGATTTCGGGTTCACAGGTGGTCAAGGGTATCACTGTCAAGAATTCCGTCACGAAGATCGCTGGAGATGCTACGATAGACCCGTCCACGCAGACCCTGACGCTTGGCACAGCCAATACGTCGTTCAGTTTCGTGTATCTGGAGTGTCCGGAGCCCGTTCAGTTGAGCGAGACCCCGACGTCGTTCTATGTGCTTGTACCGGCTGACACCTATGATTGCCTGCAGATAGGTGTTATGACGGAGGACGGTTCGTACGTACGGTCGTCGACGGCATCGCATACGGTGAAACGGGCCGTGATCAAGCCGATCAACTGCGGCAACCTCGACGATATGATCGACACGTCGTCGGCCGTTGACCTGTCGGCAGCGGGTTATGCCAACTGTTACATCGTGTCGCCCGGCAGCGGTGAGCAGGTATGTTCTTATGAGATTAAAAAGGTGGACGGAAGCGAAGTCTGCAACTCGGTAGTCACGGGTGATGACAAATCACCGGCATATGCGCAGTTGTTGTGGGCCGAAGAGCTCGGTATCGCATATGACGTGCGTTTCGACAAGGCCGCCGGCAAGATCTATTTCAAGTATGACGGTTCGACCGTAGGCAATGCCCGTATTGTTATTTGCAATGACTTCTTTGCTTCGGCCGCACAGAGCAGCGGTGTCAAGACTGCGCAGAACTCCATAATATGGGGCTGGCACATATGGGCCACCGAGGCTCCGGGTATGGGTATAGCTGCCGACGGCAACTATGTCAAGGACATGAACGGCGATGGCAATGTGACTACCGAGGACGTAGCTCTTTCTACCAAGATACGCCTCATGGACCGCAATCTCGGTGCTACGTGGACAGCGAAAACCATAAGTGATGTCGATAACATGACCATTGAACAGGCCACGGCCGCTACGGGTTGCTTCTATCAGTTTGGCAATATCCATCCTTATCCTCGTCAGAAACAAATAGGTGAGAATGTCAGCAATTTTGCATACAGCGCAGTAAAATACCGCTTTGGCTTTGCTCAGTATGTTCAGGATTGGACTGCATCGAGCGGTTCCAAGGTCAGCGTAGAATACAATATGCTCTATCCCATGTATCGTTATGCCAAGACATTCGTACCGTCTGTAACAGGGCAGAACGAGGTGTCTACGGAAAAAAATGCATATAAGGATAATCAATGGTTGCTTGCCGATATTATCGGTGGCAACAGTTCGACTGACGAGGCTGATCCGGAAAAGTGTTTGTGGGGAGGTCAGGGTTCGAAAACCAATTACGATCCGTGTCCGGCCGGTTGGGTCGTACCGCACCGCGGTAATATGTACCAGGCAGTAATAGGTGCTGTAAAGACTGTGGACGGCGAATCCGGCAATGTCAACAAACGATATTTCCATCTTGGCCGTCAGGAAGGTAGTGTGCTTTACGGAACATATCTTACATATGACGGTGAGACGGTTGACTGGTTCCCGGCTTCGGGATATATGGGAGCTGGCAATATCGGAAGTTCTGGAATGCATGGTTATTACTGGTCGTGCGGATACTACGCAGAGAGCTATGGTGTATCGTCGACCAAACTGCAGTACAATATGGCATCGTATCAGCGTACAGCCAATACATTGTCGAACGGAGCTACCGATACTCAGTGTGCGTTGTCTATCGGTTATCAGATCCGTTGCGTGAAACGCGATTGATACGGATTGTGTGATGTGATGGTGTCTGGGCTCTGCATTTGGCAGGGCCCAGACATGTTTTTTTGCCGGAAAATCGGTATAAATACATATCGCTGTCTGTAGGCAATGTGTTACCTTTGAGCCGCATGTATAATTCTGAACAATTTTGTTGAAATAATGAAAAAACTGATAGACTCTTTCAAGACCGAGGACTGGGTGGTGACCTTCATCAGCATTCCCCTGCTGGTGTTGGCCGGATTTGCTTCATACCTGCCGGGCAAGGGACCGTCGGTGCCGTCGGATCTCTCGAATGCCGGGGCGTGGCTTAATATCGGAGTGCTCTTCCTGATAGCCCTGGCCGTGCTGTATGCCGGCAACCGTATGTTGAACCGTCCGTTGCGCGGCCTTTTCGTGTCGTTCGTGGCTGTGTTTGCCGTCTCTATACTGGCGCAGTGGGTGGCGAAACTTCAACTGGTGAAATACTACGGTTTCGAGGCCGTCTTTTTTTCGGTGATCTTCGGACTCATCATCAGAAACTGTTTCCGCATACCCGAATGGCTGAAACCGGCAATTCAAGGCGAGTTTTTCATCAAGATCGGTGTGGTTTGCCTCGGTGCCACCATACTCTTCCGCGACGTTATGCGTTCGGGCAGCATGGGCCTTGTGCAGGCTGCGGTGGTAGTGACGCTGGTGTGGTTCTTCGGATACCTCCTGGCCCGCCGTCTCAAGGTGGACCGGAGTACGGCCATGACGCTCGCCAGCGGAGTCTCCATATGCGGAGTCTCGGCCTGCATTACGGCGTCGCGTGTAGCCGGTACCGACGACAGGAAATTGTCTTATATTGTATCAGTAGTGCTGATCGTCGTTGTGCCGATGATCTATCTTATGCCATGGCTGGCACATATGGTCGTGCCTTTGCTGTCTGAAGATCCGGCCGTGCAGCAGGAGATTGCAGGCGCCTGGATCGGCGGCACCATCGATACGACCAGCGGTGTGGCGGCATCGTCCGAAATGTTCGGCGAGCAGGCCAACAAGGTGGCGGTGATCGTCAAGGCCACGCAGAATGTGCTGATAGGCGTCGTGGCGTTCTTCATTGCCCTTTTCCTCTCGACGCGCGGCGAGGGCGGAACACGGCAGCGTCCGTCGGCCGCCATAGTGTGGGAGAAGTTCCCTAAGTTCGTACTCGGCTTCGTGGCGGCATCGCTCGTATTCAGCCTGTGCCAGTCCTACGATGTTTTCCCCGATGCATCGGCTTCGAAACTGGCCGAAACGGGACTTGCGAAGACCTTTTCGACCTTCTTCTTCTCGCTGGCATTCGTTTGCATTGGGCTCGATACCCGCCTCAAGGATATCGTGTCGCGTGAGAACCGTAACGTGCTGTATGCTTTCCTCGGGGCGCAGACGTTCAATATCGTTGTTACGTTCCTGCTGGCATGGTTGCTTTTCGGCGTGCTCAAGCCGATGTTTGCATAGCGGTGCATATGTGTGACAGCGGTTCGGCATAGTCAAACATTGAAAACTTTGTTTTCAGTTTGCCTCTGCGCTCACCTTTCACTATATTTGTTGTAATCAGGTAGGTTTTATTTGACTATCAACAGATTGGATAAAACTCGCACGAGAACGGGCAATGGATAAGAAAAAGCCGGACTGTTCCGAACCGCCATATTTCTCATGCTTTCAAATAACTCTTTATCTCACTTGCAAAGATAACACCTTTTTTCTGAAAAAACAGCAAAACAAGTCACAATCAGTCTGGATACATAATCACGAGTCATGACTAAACCTTTAAAATAACAACCTGTTCAATAACTTTATTTTGATACGCTCAAAATATTATTTATGAAAAAACTGTGCTAGCAAAGTTGAAATTAATTCTTTACTGGCACAGTTTAATATACATCCTTCATCATTAGTATCCAATGACTAAGAATAGACGCTATTAAAAATAAAATGTTTTATACTCAATGATCATATACTGCTCATTAAAGTATATACTGTCCTCACGCAAAAGATAACCTATTGCGATAAGTACCATTTCATGCGGATAATGAATTGTTTTCATTATATCATTAATACTTATCCGGTTTTCTTTATATAAAAGCCTTTTTATTTCAGCAGTTATTGTTTCAATTGAATCTGATTTCATAAGCCACCAATAGAATTTAAGTATTTAGATTTTGCAATATGGTAATTGATTTTTGCAGATATAACCTCAAAATATGCTTTCTGCCAACTGGCTTGTGCTTCCAGAAAATTAGCCAATGTTTCCATACCTGTTTCAAAGCTTTTGCTGCTTTCCTGCAAATTCTCCTCTGCATAACTGAAAGCATTTTCAGTAAGTTCAACCTCCAGTTCAGCTTCATTCAGAATATTATAGTTTCTTGTAACTTCCAATTGCATCTTTTCAATCATTTCATCCCGCATGACCTCTGCTTTCTGCAATTCAATTTTTGCAGATTTTATTTTTCCGTGTCCTTCTCCCCAATGGAAAAGAGGAATCTTTACAGCCAACATTACAGAAAATATGTCATCTTTCAGAAACTTATGTCCGTTCATTCTAACTCCATCTATATAATTATATCCGGCTTTTTGCTGTGCTGCTCAACAGGGGAAATAATAAATTGATGTACCTTGTTTGATTGTCGCTTCGGGTGTCCTTTGGTAGCAAGCAAGCAGATTTCCGCATTTCCTCGCGTCCAAAAGCCCAAGCCATAAAACCAAGTGGGCGATTTCCGATTTTGCTTTAACCATACAAAGGCAACGGATTTATAGGTAAATCCCCAAGCCTTGATTAACTGCAACGCTTCTTTAAGCTGCGGGAACGTCGCCCATAGGAATAAAATACAGTCCTTATCCGCAATTTCTTTGACGGGTAAAGCGCAAAGTTCCTCAATACTCATAGTGGGATAGTGCTTTTCCGCTGCGCCCTGTACCTTGCTTCTCGCGTATCTCCAAGGGGGATCGGCGTAAATGATTTTGTATTTCTTCATCTGCACCCCCTTAATGCGCGCTGAATACGGATTTTGCAAGGCTTCCCGT
>CDYM01017921.1_pt1 | contig 105175 bp, 81 predicted proteins | sample 554981 | NCBI WGS metagenome assembly CDYM01 (sample SAMEA3182081, study PRJEB8094) | gut metagenome | biome: human; feature: gut; material: Stool; isolation source: human stools | place: Canada | collected 2012-12-04 | reverse complement strand
CGTTCACGGGCGACTACATCGGAAATGACGATGCACGCGACGCCTTCTTCGGAACGGCTCAGGTCATCTCCGACAAGTCACAGGCCGTAAACGTCGAACTGAAGCGTCCCTTCGGTCAGCTCAACGTCAAGACACTCGACCTCGCAGAGGTGAAGGCCGCATCTCCGGCCCTCGAACCAAAGAAGGTGAAGATCGAGTTCAAATCGGTCCCCACCGGCATAAACCTCCTCACAGGTGAGCTCACCGACGCAAAGAGCGCCGTGGCTTATGCCGATGCGGCTGCCGTTGTCGACGCCGAAGGACATCTCTCGTTCGACTACGTGCTCGCTCCCGCAGGCACCGAGCAGTTCCTCGCAGACTTCACAATGTCGTTCCTCGACGAGAACGGCGCGGAAGTGGCCGGGGCGTACGACTTCTCGTCGATACCCGTACAGCGCAACTACCGCACAAACGTCTCGGGTAACCTCCTTACCAAGAAGGCCGACATAAACGTCGAGGTGAAACCCGGATTCGACGGCGATATCGACAAAACCATAACCGAAGTGTCAAGCCTCAAGGATCTCAACCTGTTCCTGAACGCAGGCGGCAACGCGAAACTTATGGCCGACCTGACTGTCTCGAACATGTCGATGTTCATGCCCTTCAAAGATGCCGATCTCGACCTCAACGGCCATACCCTCACTTTCGAAAACCAGAACGGCACGACCTGCGGATACAAGATTTACACCGACACTTCGATCCGAAACGGCAAGATCGTCGCCAAGATGGACTCCAATGTCGACGCAGCCATTGTATGCGGTACGGGAAATTCGCTGACACTCGACGGCGTTGAGTTCGAAAGCGAAGCATCATGCGTAGGTCCGGTAACACAGGCTTCAAACTGCACGATAACAATCAAGAACTCGACGCTCAAATGCGGCACCTATGCCGTATCGACGTCGGCAAACACTCCCGTGGGCGAGAACCTCAAGATCACGATAGAGAATTCGACACTGGAGGGTTCGACTGCAATACTCGTAAATGTCCCCTGCGAACTGACGATCGACAAGTGCGAGATTACGGCCATCATGCAGGCCCTGCTTCTGCGCGGCGGTACGGCCAACGTCAGCAACAGTACGTTAACGTTCAACACGACGGACAGCTTCTCGAACCAGGAGGAGGCCGAATCGTTTGCCAACTATTTCGAAACAGCCAACTGGGGTTCGGGCAACATGGTCAACCTGGCCGCCGTCACTGTAGGCAACAAGCTTGAAGGATCGTACCAGTATCCGACAGTACTCAACATGGTAAACACCACCGTTCAGACTGTCGGAACATACGCTTCGCTCTTCCCGGCAATGTACGTACATGCAAACCAGGGCGAAGGTCTCGGCGTCACGATCACGTATGACGACCAGTGCACCTTCACGGGCGACATGACGTACGGAAGTTCGAATATCATCGTAAACGGTGAAGCCAAATAGCAACATCATAACAATCGGTACGGGCATGACAACCCGTACCGGTACAAAAAACCAAAACCCGTTTTTTTAATTTATTAACCCGCGACTTATGCCCCCCGACAACATCGGGGAAGGTGTAGCCTGCAACAAAAACATCAAAAAAACAAATGAAGAGATTATTTCTATTTGCGGCCGTTGCCATGCTCGGAATGACCGCTTGCCAAAAGTCGGAGTCATTTGACGCCGTATCCGGAGACGTAGACATCACCGTATCGACGTCGCTGCCCGCGCAGATGGACCAAACTCGTGCTGCAGGCGACGGTACAACCGTCAACCGTTGCATCATGGAGATCTATCTCGACGGCGAACTCTACGGCGAACGTCAGGTAGCTGCCGTCGAGAACCTCTCGGCAACGTTCTCGGTACGTCTCGTGGCCGGCAAGACTTTCGACCTCGTCTTCTGGGCCGACAAGTCGGGCGCCGACATCAACACGGACCTTCACTACAACACCGCCGACCTTGCGAACGTTGCGTTCACGGGCGACTACATCGGAAATGACGATGCACGCGACGCCTTCTTCGGAACAGCACAGGTTGCAGCCGGAGAGTCGCAGGCCGTCAACGTCGAACTGCGCCGTCCTTTCGGCCAGCTCAACGTCAAGACTCTGGACATGGCCGAGGTGGCAGCAGCTTCCGCCGCACTCGTTCCGTCAAAGGTCAAGATAGCCTTCGACGAGGTTCCGACCGGCATAAACCTGCTCACAGGTGAACTTACCGGCGACGCCGAAGCGGTAGCCTATGCCGACGCCGCAGCTCTCGCCAACAACGAGAACAACGCCGGAGAACTTTCGTTCGACTACGTCTTCGCCCCGAAGGCGGCAGGCGAACAGCGTCTGGTCAATTTCACAATGTCGTTCCTCAACGATGCCGGCACGGAGGTAGCTTCGGCCTACGAGTTCTCGAACATACCCGTACAGCGCAACTACCGCACCAACGTATCGGGTAACCTCCTGACAAAGAAGGCCGATATCAACGTCGAGGTGAAACCCGAATTCGACGGCGTGATCGAGCCCTGGGACGGCGAGTCGCTCAAGGCCGTAACTCCCGTAAGCAAGGAGTTCGACGGCGCCGTACGCGACGTGTACTGCATCTACAGTCCCGCCGAGATGGCTTGGATCGCCGACCAGCTCAACGCCGGAAACAACCAGATCAAATATCTGGAGATCGAAAACGACATAGACATGGGCGGATATGCCCTCGCCATCACGCGCGCAAGCAACATCGTACTCGAAGGTCAGGGATACACCCTCTCCAACTACTCGGTCGAGAAGAACACCCAGTCCGCAGGCCTCTTCTGCGATGCCGTCAGCGTCACGGTGCGCAACCTCACCATCGAGAACGCCAACGTCAAGGCCGTGAACGACGGTAACGGAAACGCATACGCCGGAGCCCTGATGGGCCGTACCTACGGAACGATCGTCCTCGACAACGTACACAGCGTCAACTCCACGGTCGAGGGTGTAAACAAGGTCGGCGGCCTGGTCGGCTTCGTAGCCGAGAACCATATCGAGGCAACCAACTGCTCGGTATCGGGCGGTAGCGTCTCAACTTCGTATGTCGAAGGCGAATCGGGCCAGATCGGAGGCCTCATCGGATATCTCGGCTCACTCTTCGGCTCCGAATGCGTTATCAGAGACTGCTCCGTCGAGAATACGGTCATCAACGCATACATGACCCGCGAAGACCGCACCGTCAGCAAGTTCATCGGCTGCTTCCAGGGTAACCAGGCAACCGACGTGGTAACCATCGACAACTGCCATGTAAGCAACGTTACGTTCAACGCACTCGACGATATGGCCGCATCGCACTTCTCACAGTACGGCGACCTGCTGGGCGGACAGCGATATGGAAATGGCACCGTCAATATCACCAACAGCGAAACCGCCAACCTCATATCGACCCGCACCCAACTGGAGAATCTCGCCGCAGCCGTAAACAACGGCAATAATTTCTCCAAGATAGTCTTCAGACTCGAAAACGACATCGATCTGGAGAACGAGCCCTGGACACCGATTGGTAAAAGCGACAAGACATTCAACGGTATATTCGATGGCAACGGCCATACGATCAGCAACCTCATGATCGACACCCCCAGCAAGAGCGACGTCGGATTCTTCGGATTTACGCAGCAGGGCGAGATCAAGAACCTCAATTTCCATAACGCCACTGTCAAGGGATATCTCGACGTAGGCGTGGTTGCCGGTACTCCCTATACCTCGAAATACTCCGATATCACGCTTACGGGTACGATCAAGGTCGACGGATACTCCTATGTCGGCGGAATGTTCGGCAAGAACGCATACGCAGACCTCACGGACCTCACGATCGATGCCGACGATGAAAGCTACGTCAAGGCCGAAAGCGAAAACTACCGTACATACGTCGGAGGCGTAGTGGGATTCATGGGCGAAGGCTCGATAGATGTAACCAACGTCGTCTCGAACATCAACGTCACCGGTTCGACATGCGACGTTGGCGGCATATCGGGAAACATCCACTACGGCAATACCTTCACCAACTGCTCGTGCTCGGGCGACGTTACACTAACCGGAGCCCAGGACGAAGGCGACCAGCTCGAGATCGGCGGTATAGCCGGAACATGGGTCAACACCCAGTCGCAGGTAAAGTTCTCCGGATGCTCGTTCACCGGCAAGCTGACGACATTCCTCAACGGAGAAGACCGTACGGGCGACCTCACCGAAACACACAAGACCGTAGGTCGTCAATGGTCCACAACAGGCTCGGGTACTCTCATAATTGAATAAACATCCATAGACACACTGCCTGCAGGAGGCTGATCCCTCCTGCAGGTACAACATAAACACTTAACTCAAAACAATCGTTCAACAGACTGCAACCCCGCGCACCGAAGCCAAATCCGTACGCAAGGTTCAGCCGGCAAAAAACAAACACAAAAATGAAAAGACTGTTTTTATTTGCAGCAATCGCCCTCTTCGGCATGTCGGCATGCCAGAAGGCGGAATCGCTCGACCCCGCTTCGGGCGACGTTCAAATCACGGTCAACGCATCGTTCCCCGCACAGATGCTCGAGACGCGTGTCGCAGGTGACGGTACGACCGTAGACCGTTGCATCATGCAGATCTACCTCGACGGCGAACTCTACGGCGAACACCAGTACGCTCAGGTTCAGGGCCTCAAGGCTACATTCTCGGCCCGTCTGATCGCCGGCAAGACTTTCGACCTCGTGTTCTGGGCCGACAAGTCGGGCGCCGACATCAACACGGACCTCCACTACAACACCGCCGACCTTGCGAACGTATCGTTCACGGGCGACTACATCGGAAATGACGATGCACGCGACGCATTCTTCGGAACGGCTCAGGTCGTTGCCGACCAGTCAAAGGCCGTAGACGTGACGCTCCGCCGTCCCTTCGGTCAGCTCAACGTCAAGACCCTCGACCTCGCCGAGGTGAAGGCCGCATCTCCGGCTCTCGAACCCAAGAAGGTGAAGATCGAGTTCAAATCGGTTCCCACCGGCATAAACCTCCTCACAGGTGAGCTCACCGACGCAAAGAGCGCCGTGGCTTATGCCGATGCGGCTGCCGTTGTCGACGCCGAAGGACATCTCTCGTTCGACTACGTGCTCGCTCCCGCAGGCACCGAGCAGTTCCTCGCAGACTTCACAATGTCGTTCCTCGACGAGAACGGCGCGGAAGTGGCCGGGGCGTACGACTTCTCGTCGATACCCGTACAGCGCAACTACCGCACAAACGTGTCGGGTAACCTCCTCACCAAGAAGGCCGACATAAACGTCGAGGTGAAACCCGGATTCGACGGGGAGATCGATTTCGACGCCGATGCCGTTGAAGTATCGACTTCGGAGGGCCTGGCAGACGTCATCAGCGCCGGCGGCGCCGCACGTCTCGCAGGCGACATAACCCTCACGGCCGCAGAGTCTCTGATCGACATCGAAGAGGGCAAGGAGGTGACGATCGACCTCGACGGACACAAGCTCGCCTTCGAGGCAGGAACCGCAATCGACGCAACGAAATCGACTCTCTCAATCGTGAACGGTACGATCGAGGCCAACAACATAGAAAAGCCGACACACTCAATCTTCAATGCCGGTGAAAACGGCACCGTTACCCTCGATGGCGTTACGCTCAACACCAACGGCTCGGGAATAGGCCCCGGTACGGGCGTCGACAACTCGACGGTAATCGTTCGCAACTCCACGCTCAACTGCGGCGGATACGCCCTTGCGACCAACGCATCCTCGGCAGGCGACAACGTGGTGATGATCGTCGAGAACTCTACGCTCAAGGCAAATACCGCTGTCTGCGTCAACGTTCCATGCTCGCTCACCATCGACGGCTGCACCATCGAAGGCGATACCCAGGGCATGATGCTGCGCGGCGGTACGGCTTACGTCAGCAACACGACCATAACCCTTACCACCGACGGTGAATACAACAGCGAAGAGGAGGCTCAAGCGATAGCCGACTACTTCAACTCGAGTAACTGGGGCAGCGGAAACATGGTCAACGTCGCAGCACTGACCCTCGGAAACAAGGGCGGCAACGCATACCAGTACCCCACCGTCATCGACCTCAAGAACACCAAACTTACGGTCACCGGTGAGTACGCCTCGTTATTCCCCGCCCTCTATGCATGGGCAAACCAGGGCGAAGGCCTCGGCGTAACGCTGACATACGATGACCAGTGCGTATTCAACGGCGCCGAAACATACGGCAGCTCGAACATCGTCGTAAACGGCGTCGCAAAATAATCCCGACAAAATCCGACCGGTAAACCGGTCTTCCCAACCGCGCCTCCGCATCCGTCTACAGAATAGAATGCGGAGGCGCGATCTTTTGCCGACATCGCACATGCGCATGCTTCACCGATACGGAAACTACAGCCCGCAAAACTGAAACCGCACACGATCAGGCCTCCAGACAAAGCCGGAAATTAAAAAAACAATGACGTTTTTGACGCATTACGAAAAAATAGTTATTTTTGTGTACGAATTTTTAATCGACGCAAAAACCATGGACGATGGCGGTAACCCCGAAAATAACAGCAGTATCGTATCTCAATACGATACCATTCATCTATGGTATCCGACACGAAGGTAACTTCAGTGCCGACCTGCTGTTGTGCCCGCCGGCCCAATGCGCCGAAAACTACATGGCCGGAAAGGCCGATATCGCACTGCTCCCCACAGCCGTTGTTCCACAACTCCGCTCAACCGAAATAATCACCGAATACTGCATCGGGGCGATACAGTCGGTACGTACGGTCGAACTCATGAGCAATTCGCCCGTCAGCGAGATCAAACGCATATTCCTCGACGCACATTCGCGTACCTCGGTACAGCTGACCGGATACCTCGCCAAAAACCTGTGGAAAATATCGCCCGAGTGGTACTCGCTCGACTCGTACGACGCCCTGGCACAAAACGCACGCGAGGGAGACGCATTCCTGCTTATCGGTGACAAGGTATTCGACCACGAAGGCGAATTCCGTTACAGCTACGACCTGGCAGAAGCATGGCAGGGCATGACCAAACTGCCGTTCTGCTTCGCCGTATGGGTCGCCCGCAAGGGCACGCCGTACGCCGTCACCGACGCCCTCGAACATGCTCTGACGTTCGGCGTCGAGCACATCTACGAGGCTATCGTCGAAAACGGGTTCGACAAAAAACCGTACGACGCCTACGGCTATCTTACCAGAAACATTGACTATCTGTTCGACGAACAGAAACATAAAGCCCTGCAGAAGTTCTGGAACTCGGGCATAAAGGTCGAGCCCAGAGCTAACCCGGGTTGAAGAGAGCAGCGGTAACCCGTGTCGCCGCTGCGGCGCAGGCTACACCCCGTCCGCACGTCAAGTGCGTAAGTTCACCAAAAGTGTAATACCGTTAAAAGGGAGGGTGCAGGCATGATTACCATTTACCTCAAGCAATACAACAAGATCATACGTAACGCCGACGTCGACCTCTTCGACGATCTCGGCTATGACGACATTCTGTGGATCGACATGATCTCCCCGTCGATCAAGGAACAGAAAGCCGTCGAAAACTTCATGGAGATCAGCCTTCAGACCAAACAGCAGGTCGAAGAGATCGAATCGACCTCGAAATACTCGGAAACGGAAAACGCCATCATCTCGAACTCGAACTTCTTCGTCCCCACGGGCGAGAGTTTCGTGGTCGAGCCCGTCTCGTTCATCATCTCGAACGAGGGTGTGCTCGTGTCGGTGCGCAACGCCGAGTTCCGCACATTCCGCGAAGCCGAAAAACGCCTCCAGATGAACTACCGCGGCTATTCGACCGGATACCACATATTCATATCGCTGCTCGAGGTGAGGATAGACTTCGACGCCGACCTTGTCGAGATGGTCTCGAAACAGGTATCGTCGCTCAGCAAGGACATCAACTCCGAGGATTCGATCGACAAACAGGTGATCCACCGCATCAACGCCCTGCAGGAGAGCACCATGTTGCTGCGCGAGAACATCTTCGACCGCCAGCGCGTACTCTCGGGAATATTGCGAAGCGAACGTTTCCCGAACGATATATACCCGCGCCTGCAACTGATGATCAAGGACGTGAATTCGCTCATCAACCACGCGGACTTCAGTTTCCAGCGTCTGGACTATATTCAGGACGCGGCCCTCGGCCTCATCAATATCGAGCAGAACGAGATCGTAAAGATATTCTCGGTGGCCGCCGTGGTATTCATGCCCGCCACGCTCATCGCAAGTATCTACGGAATGAACTTCAAGACAATGCCCGAACTCGACTGGACCATCGTCCTGCAGAACGGGACCGTTATCCCGGCAGGATATATTCTGGCAATAACACTGATGATATTCTGCTCGGGCCTGACTATCTGGTACTTCAAGTTCAAGAAATGGCTCTGACACAAACCGGGCACCGCTTCGGCGGAAACGGATAACAAGGCGGCCGGCACAACCATGAATGTGCCGGCCGCAGCCGTCATTGTACCCGCCGCTCCCAAGAAAATTGCGTTTGCGGCAATATTCCGCGCACTGCAACGTTGATGTATCGTATGCAGCCCACCTTCCCGACGCAATGCCCGCATTACAATAAAAAATTAGACAATGTTTTGAAAAACAGAAAATAAATCCTATATTTGGTATATTAAAACAAATCAGACATCTTATGTTAAGCATTGCCGAAAGACACAAGTACATTCTTGACAGCCTTGAAAAATACGGTTTTATCCGTATAGCCGATGTCGCCGACGAACTCAAGGTCACGAAAGTCACAATACGCAAGGACGTCAAGATACTCGAAAGTCGCGGACTGCTGTATAAGGTTCACGGCAGCGCCCGGCCTGCCAACCCTCATGTGGCCGATCGAGACCTCAACCTGAAAAGCAGCCTGAACCGCGAAGCAAAAAAACTCATAGCAAAACGCGCTGCTGAAATGATCGAAGACAACGACTCGATCATGTTCTCGGCCGGCTCGACGACATATGCCCTCGCCGAGGAGATCCACAACAACCAGCCGCAACGCTCGCTCAACGTCGTAACCCCGTTCCTGAAGGTCTCGGTGCTGCTCAATGAACTCGAAAACGTGCGCGTGGAACAGCTCGGAGGCAAAATCCACAAGAAATCGTGCGCAACGCTCGGCGAAGGTGCCGCCATCTCGCTCACCAACATGGTATGCTCGAAATTCTTCCTCGGTGTCGACGGAATAGACCCCGACTACGGAATCACGACATCGACGATCGAGGAGGCTCTGCTCTCGCGCAAGATGATGGACGTGGCATCGAAGACCGTCGTCCTGGCCGACTCGTCGAAATTCGGACAGCACGGTTTCGGACGCATCAACTCGCTCGACGAGGTCGACATCATCATTACCGACAAGGGCATAGCACCGCAAATGCGCAAACTGGTGGAAGAGGCCGGCGTCGAACTCATAATAGCGGAATAACGCATCGGCGGGCAGCCGCACGGAGAGATCTCTCCGTGCGGCTGCCGCTTTTCGGATTCATGGAAAAATCATCATATAAAGCATGCTAGCTAACCCATTTTGTCATTAACAGAGAGTAAAAAATAGGCAATCAACCCAACAACCCACAGCATCTAACATCAATGAATACGACATTGCGTGTTCTGATTATAACCAAGACTATAAATATCGTTATGCAGGCATGTCTGCCTCCTACGATAATAAATTGCCCCAATGCTACTAAGGCTACACAACGAAGCGCACCAATATGGAAACCGAGACAACTTGCCCGAAACAGTACGGCAACATACCGAAAGTCATCACGCATATCGGCGCGGACCTCAAGAACGTAATATCAATACAATGAGGCACTTCACAATTTGCGCAAATCAAAACACTACTAACTACCTAATATTTCGTACCTTTGTGGTAAAATAGATTATTCAACAATTATGGGAAATGTGCATAATATAAAATGTGCTGAAGATTTGGTAACATCACACGAACAAACAAGGGCGGGTTTTATAGAAGCAGCTTTAGCCAAAAATTATAAGGCTAAACCTTATATCGAACAAGCTAAGACCTTAAAAAGTTTGGCATCACATGCAGCTACTCCTACCGAATTGTTGAACATTCCAGAAATCCAGAATTGTTTACTTGCCGCTTCCGGTTTGTCTGATAAGTCATTGAAATATTTTACAGAAGAAGACAAGAAAGAAGCTATTAAGAAACTGATCTCCGAATTTCTTGAGCCTGCCGGAATGACATTCATAGATGAATTAGTATATCGTTTCTTGCTTATAAAGGGGGATAGCCTTGGTGGTTCCATGCGTAATTATGTGGGATTGATTGCACAAATGAAACTTATCCGTAAAGTGCTGTCTCTTCTTTCATTGCAAAGGATTGCATTTATGGTTCTTTTTAAGAACAATAAAAAGAAAAGCGAGTGGCAGTCACTGGATTATGAGCTTATTTTTGATAAAGCAGATGAAGTAGTAGCTATCCAATGGAATAATAAACAAGGAAATCGCATATTATTTTTCAATGCAACAATTCCTCTTGTAAAAAACAATATAGACATTTGCCTCTACCAAGGAAACATGGAAGATTTTGATAATGGCAATATTATAGAAAAAGATAATAAAGCCATTTTGTTTGGAGAACTAAAAGGAGGCATTGACCCTGCCGGAGCAGACGAACATTGGAAAACAGGTAATTCAGCATTGGGTCGCATAAGGGAGGCTTTTGCAGAATATTCTATAAAGACATCTTTCATAGCCGCAGCCATTGAGAAGAAAATGGCAAAAGAAATCTATGCTCAACTACAAGACGGTACATTGCAGAATGCTGCAAATATAACTAAGGATGACCAATTAACTGCATATTGCAACTGGATGATTAACCTCTAAAATTTACATGTATGCAAGATTTATTCCCTGATTTGGAGGTCATAGACACAAAAGGATGGCGCGTTACCAATTTTTCTGCTGACAATTGTAATCCACAATTCGCACGTATAGCTATAGAAGAAAAGTATTGGCCAATTACAGAGGTTACAGACCGTTTTAACAGACAAAGTGTCAGCTACCAACTAAGCAAAAAAGATTGCTTGCACAGGTGGTTAAAGTACAAGGAAGGCTTCTCTGCCAATCTTGTGAAAATACTTCTTGATGATTTTGGTTTGAAGAAAGGGGACATGGTGGCAGACCCTTTTATGGGGTCGGGTACGACAGCTCTAGTTTCAATCTTAAATGGATACAATAGTATTGGCTTTGACATTTTGCCAATGACAAAAATTGCAATTAAAGCAAAAACATTGATATACAAATATGATCTGCAGGAACTTCAACAAATGTTGAATGAAATCGCACTATTGGATGTTCCACAAGAATACAGCAAAAAAACGCCTGAAGTCAGCATAACAAGAGACGGCTATCCAACAATGACTTCACACGAGTTGGCCTACTACAAAGAATATTTTTCAAAATCGGCTTACTCAGACGAAGCCAAGACTTTACTTGAACTGTGTACGCTTAACTCATTAGAACGTATAAGTTACTCAGCAAAGGACGGTCAATATCTCAGATGGGATTGGCGCTGCCCAAAAATCATAAAGGCCTCCAAAGCAAGGGAAGAGTCAGGGAAAAAACCTTTTGTGGTAAAACTTGACAAAGGAGAACTACCCTCTTTGAAGCAAGCCCTCTCCGAAGAATTCAGTTTGGTAATTGAGGATATCAAATCCTTGCAAAGTAATGAAAAGAAATCATTTAATGCTCAATGCAAATTCATTGAGGGGAGTGCCTTGTTTGAATTACCTAAAATAGAAGACAGTACAATTAGTGCTGTTATATCTTCTCCTCCATATTGCAACCGCTACGACTATACCCGTACATACGCTATGGAGCTGGCTTATTTAGGCATAACCGAAACAGGCATCAAGCAATTGCGCCAAAACCTACTTTCGTGTACTGTGGAAAACAACCCTAAAACAAAACAATTGAAAGATTTTTATTCTAGTATAGGACGGGAGGATGCATATGAACGGATTATGGAAGTTATCCAAAATAACAACGCCTTACAGGAAATCAATCAAGCTCTCAGACAGCGCAACGCAAATGGTGAAATAAACAACAAAGGTGTATTGAAAATGGTAGAAGGTTATTTTACGGAATTAACCTTTTTATTCGCAGAGTTATACCGCACATGCAAGCCTGGTGCTTATGTAGCATTTGTCAATGATAATGTAAGATACGCAGGAGAAGTAATTCCCGTAGATTATTTAACTACAAACTTGGCAGAACAACTGGGATTCAAGCCAATAAAAATATACACATTACGTCACCAGAAAGGGAATAGTAGCCAGCAAATGAAAAAATATGGACGTATTGCATTGAGAAAAAGTATCACGATTTGGCAGAAATAAGTTTTATTTTTCCATACAATATGTATTAGTACTAAGTCTGCTCATTAATCTATTCACTAATATAGTATATCAAGCATTTTCACCGTTTTGATATACTATATTGCGTTTTTCCCATTTAAGTAGTCAAATGACAGTACGGCAATTAACGAAACTTCGACGGATATAGCGTCCATGTATGCAAAATAAAGAAAAAATAACTTATCTGTCTAGGAGTTTCACTATTTTCGTAGAATACAAGAAGCATATCAACACAGCCAATCTAAGAAAACTTCGTTCGCGGCTTGTCTCTGCGCTCTCCTTTCGCTATATTTGCAGAAACAGTAAGCCACTACGCCCCTAACGAAGAACCTCGAAACACATGAACGACCCGTACCTTACAAATCTCGCCGAGCAGATCAGCCGCGGAAGCCACAAGGCGTTCGACGAAGTCTTCAGACAATACTACGGACGCGTGAGCAACTTCATACGCTCGCTCATCAAGTCGCAGTCCGTGGCCGAGGACATAGCCCAGGACGTATTCGTAAATCTCTGGAACTCACGCCATGCGCTGAGCGAAGTACGGTCGCTCAACAGCTACATCTACACCATCGCCCGCAACGCCGCCATCGACCACATGAGGCGGATACACACCTACAACGTGCCGCTCGAACTATCGGACGAACCGCAGGGCGAACTCACCGACGAACAGTACTTCGCCATCGAAAAGGAGCTGATGATAAAGATGGCCGTGGAGAATTTCCCCGAACGCCGCCGGCAGATCTTCTCGATGAGCCGGTTCGAGGGCCTATCGAACGACGAAATAGCCAAAAGACTCGGAATATCGAAGAAAACAGTCGAAAACCACATCAATCTGGCAACGCACGACCTGCAGAAAATCATCGGCGCAATAGTGCTTTTCATGCTCGTCAAATAAAAATCCGCAAAACGCTTGGGTGCAACGGCTCTTTTTTGCGTCTTATAAGTAAAAGCCGAGCATATGACCAAGCACAAACGCATAATCGAGTCGTTCGCCCGCAACGACCAGCCGCTGTCGATACGCAAACTCTTCACCCGCTGGCTCTCGTCGCCGACGGACGCGCAGGAGAAAAACGAGGCCCTCGCCGAACTGTGGGAACAGACCGAAAGCTTCTCCGAACACACCGAACAGGCCCTCAAGAAGACAAACGAACGCCTCTTCGGCGAACAGCGCGTGGGCATACGCATACCCTCGGCCCTGCGCTGGGCAATAGCCGCCGCAATCATAGCCCCGCTCATAACCGTAGCCCTCTCGATACTCTACGTCCACGACGTGCGCACCTCGCAGTCGGAGTGGGTGCAGGTGACCGTACCCTGCGGCGAACGCCGGCAGCTCGCCCTCGGCGACGGCACCCAACTATGGCTCGGCGCCGGAACTCGGATAATCTACCCCGCAACCTTCACCGGCAGGGAACGCAAGGTCTTCATCGACGGCGAAGTCTTCGCCAAAGTCGCGCATGACCCCCGCCACCCATTCATCATATCGACAAGCGACGCCAATGTCCGTGTCCTCGGAACCACATTCGGCCTCATGGCCTACAACGATGACGACGACATCGAACTCATGCTGGTCGAGGGAAGCGTCAGCTTCGATATCGACAGCCCCAAATATTCGGGCGAAATCCTGATGAGCCCCAGCGACATGGTCCGTTTCGACCGCCGTTCGGGACAGATCGAACGCAGCCGGTTCCTGCCCGAAAACTACCACTCGTGGGCCCACGACGGCAGCATATACTTCTTCAACGAATCGCTCGACAACATCACCACGCAACTCTCGCGACGCTTCAACCGGCAGATCGTCATAACCGACCCCAAACTGCTGTCGCTCAAGTTCCACGTCTTCCTCTCGAACGACCGTACGCTCGAAGACGTGCTCGAAACATTCAAGATGAACAAATCCATACGGATCGACGAACGTGACAACATAATATATATCAGCAAAAAATGATCTGAAACCGCAAAAACCCAACTAAAATCAAAAACCTATGAAGAAAACTTTACACCGGCCATTACGGTCCGTTGCATTGTTGCTCTTTGCCGTGGTGCTCATGCTCCCGCTGACAGGCGCGGCACAGAACATCAACCTGCAACTCTCAAACGTAACGGTAAAAGAGGCTGTCGCGGCCCTGAACCAACAGGAGAACTACTCGGTGGTTATCCAGTCCGACGGCATCGACATGATGCGTCAGGTGAACGTATCAGTCAGGAACGCGACGATCGAAGAGGTCCTCGACAAGATTTTCGCAGGACAGAAGGTCGCCTACACCATCAACGGACGAAACGTCTCGGTCGTCAAGGCTCAGACAGCAGCCCAGTCGCCCAAAAAAGATGAACTGCCGCCCGTCATCAAGGGCGCCGTCAAGGACATCAAGGGCGAACCGGTCTACGGCGCAAGCGTCACCGTGGACGGAACTCTCATCGGAACCACAACAAACATCGACAGCGAGTTCATATTGAGCAACGTCGAACTCCCCGCCGTGCTGACCGTCTCGTTCATCGGCTACAACGACTCGAAAGTCAACGTGGCAACCTACTCCACGCAGAACGTCATACTGCGTGAGGCAGCCACGGGCATCGACGAGGTGGTAGTCGTGGGTTACGGATCGCAGAAGAAGGTCAACGTCACGGGCGCCGTGGGCGTGATCGACGGCAAGGACCTCAACAACCGCCCCGTAACAAATGCCGCAGGCGCTCTGCAGGGTGCCGACCCCTCGCTGCTGCTCACGATGGGCAGCGGTTCGATCGAGAGCAAGAACTACTCGATATCGATCCGCGGTTCGGTTTCGCTCAACAGCGGCGACCCGCTCATTCTGGTCGACGGCGTCGAGGCCGACCTCGCCCAGGTAAACCCCAACGACATCGAATCGGTCTCGATCCTCAAGGACGCATCGGCCTGCTCGATCTACGGTGCCAAGGCCTCGGCCGGCGTCGTGCTGATCACCACCAAGAGCGGTTCGGAAGGCAAACTCAAGGTCAACTATACGGGCCGTTACGGCGTGTCGTGGAACACCACGTCGACCGACTTCATGACCTCGGGTTACGACTACATCAACTTCACCAACGAGTTCTACAACGCCTATCGCGGACACAACGCATGGACATACACCGACGAACAGATGGCCATGCTCTACGAACGCCGAAACGACAAGACCGAAAATCCCGACCGCCCCTGGGTCGTGAAGGATGAAACCGGCAAGAACACATACGTCTATCTGGGCAACTTCGACTGGTATGACTACTTCTTCAAGCGCCACCGCTCCGAAACCGAACACAACGTCTCGATATCGGGCGGTAACGAGAAGGTCGACTACTACGTCAGCGGCCGCTACCTCTACCGCGAAGGTCTGTTCAACGGCGGTGCCGCCGATACATACAACAGCTACTCGCTGCGCTCGAAGGTCAACGCCAAGGTGACCAAGTGGCTCACCTACTCGGGCAACATAAGCCTCGAATCGCAGGACTACTCCTACGGCGGTTACTGGGAACAGGACGGTTCCGAAGACCTCGTGTCGTCGGGTATCCTCTGGAACGTCACCCAGAACATCTCCCCGACCTACGTACCGTTCAACCCCGACGGCACGGTGAACATGGTGCCGGGATTCATGGCCGACGCAACGTCGCCACTCGGTTCGGGACGTGCCGGCGTCTTCATGGACGGCCGCAACAAGAACGCCCGCAAGAACAACTACTGGATCGTGTCGAACCGTCTGACATTCGACATCACCTCCAACAAGGACCTCAAGCTCATAGCCGACTACACCTACCGCCGCCGCGACCGTCTGGGCACATACCGCTCGCTCCCGACGGCCAACGCATACGACAACGTCAACAAGCGAATGTACGTGGGCAACGGACTCTCGAACGGCAGCTTCACCAACGGCTCGATCTACGACTTCTATCAGGAGGACCGCTTCTACTACAACGGCCACGTGGCAAACGCCTACTTCCAGTATGACCACTCGTGGGGCGACCACAACTTCGCCGCAACCCTCGGAAGCAACTTCGAGGATTACAGGCAGTCGACCCTCTCGGTACGCCAGAAGGGTTCGCTCAGCGAAAACCTCGGATTCATAAACATGGCTCAGGGCGAAATCGAACGCGCCATCGAGACCAATTCGGCTTACCGTACGCTCGGCTTCTTCGCCCGCGTGAACTACGACTACAAGGGCAAGTACCTGCTCGAAGTCTCGGGCCGCTACGACGGCTCGTCGCGCTTCGCTCCCGGACACCGCTGGGGCCTCTTCCCGTCGGCATCGGCCGGCTGGCGAATATCCGAAGAGCCATTCTGGAAAGACTCGGCCCTGAACCGCTACTGGAACAACGCAAAGGTGCGTTTCTCGTACGGTTCGCTCGGAAACCAGCAGGTGTCGAACTACTACTACTTCGACAAGATCTCGACAGGTCAGATGAGCTACACGTTCGACGGTATCAACAAGGCAAACTACGCCTCGATCTCGGCCCCGATCACCGACGGCCTTACGTGGGAGACGGTCATAACCTATAACCTCGGTTTCGACTTCGGATTCTTCAACAACAGGCTCAACCTCTCGGCCGACTTCTATATCCGCGATACCAAGAACATGCTCACCACTTCGCTGACGCTGCCCGACGTCTACGGCGCAGCCTCGCCGAAGTCCAACGCCGCCGACCTCCGCACCAAAGGTTACGAAATATCGCTCTCGTGGCAGGATTCGCAGCTCGTGGGCGGCAAACCGATGACCTACGGCGTAAGCGCATCGCTCGGCGACTACAAGACAACCATAACCAAATACAACAACCCCGACAAACTCATCTCGGACTACTACGAGGGAATGACCCTCGGCGAAATCTGGGGATATCGCGTGGCCGGACTCTTCAAGACCGACGAAGAGGCCTCGCGTTACCAGAACGAAATAAACGATACGGCCGTCAACGGCGAAGTCTACAAGTGCGCCGCCCCATACAACAAACTGATGGCCGGTGACGTGCGCTTCATCGACAAGAACGGCGACAAGGCCGTCAACAACGGCGCCGGTACGGTTGCTGATCCGGGCGACATGGAGATCATCGGCAACGAACTGCCGCGATACACCTACTCGTTCCGCGGACACCTCTCATGGAACGGCATCGACTTCTCGATATTCTTCCAGGGCGTGGGACAGATCGACTGGATGCCCGCAAAGACCTGCGCTTACTTCTGGAACACGTACCAGTATGCCCGTACGTCGTTCATCGCCTCGGACTTCCCCGAGAACACATGGACCGAGGACAACCGCAACGCTTACTTCCCGCGTCACCGTACGTATCAGGCCAACAGCACGGGTGCTCTCGGCGTCAAGACCGACCGATACCTCCAGAACGCCCGATACCTGCGACTGAAGAACATAACGCTCGGATACACGCTCCCCATCAAGCGCGGTATCGAAAAACTCCGCATCTACCTCTCGGGCGAGAACCTCGCATACTGGTCGCCCCTGAAGAAGTACTGCAAGACCGTCGACCCCGAAGTTGCCGTTACGGGCGCAAGCGACGACTGTCTGTATCCCTACTCGCGGACATTCTCCGTCGGCGTGGACATTACGTTCTAAACTTTAAGTGAGAAATACCATGAAAAAAACATTATATACGATATTCGCTGCCCTTTCGGTTGTCGCCACGATGACTTCGTGCGAGGACTTCCTGACGAAAGAACCCGAAACCGACCTCTCGCCGGGATCGTTCTTCTCGAACGACACCGAACTGGAACTCTGGTCGAACCGATACTACAACCTGTTCCCGGCACCCGAAGACCTGCTCCGATACTATGCCGATGACTGCGTGGGCTCGTCCCTGACAGACGTGGCTAAGGGTACCCGCACCCCCGAAGACGAAAACTGGGGAACGGGTGCATGGCAATACCTCCGCTGGATCAACCTCCAGTTCGAATACGACCAGAACTGCGCCGACGAAACCGTCCGCGAAAAGTATGAAGGCGTGGCCCACTTCTTCCGCGCATGGTTCTACTTCGAGAAGGTCAAGAAGTACGGCGGCGTGCCATACTACGACTACGTGATCTCGGATACGGACTGGACATCGCTCAAGAAACCCCGCGACTCGCGCGGATACGTCATGTACAAGGTCATCAAGGACCTCGACGACGCCTACAACAAACTGCCCGACGAATGGCCTTCGGACGCCACTTACCGCCTCTCGAAAAACGCTGCCCTCGCACTCAAGTCGCGTGCGGCTCTCTTCGAGGGTACCTTCCGCAAGTACCACGGCATCGAGGACGAGACCGTCGACGGAGAGACCATCTCGGCACAGTGGTTCCTCGAGCAGGCCGCCGAAGCCGCAAACCTCATCATCTCGCAGAACAAATATTCGGTCTACAAGAAAAACTCGACCGGACTGGGTGCTTACCGCGACTTCTTCATTCTCGAGGACGCCGCTCCCGAAGAGGTGATCCTCGGCATCAGGTACAATACCGACCTGCTCATTCGCCACAACATGCAGTTCGCCCTGCTCGGAAACTACCGTGTAAGCGCCACGAACCGCTTCGCCAACCACTATCTGATGGCCGACGGATCGAAGGTGCAGGACAAGGACGGTTACGAGAAAATGACGTATGCCGAGTCGTTCAAGGACCGCGACCCGCGCATGGCCCAGACACTGCTGGCCCCCGGCTACAAGCAGGTGGGACAGGAGGACGAGACCGTCGAGACCATGAAGAACAACCTCGGCAGCTACAGCGTCATAAAGTTCATCAGCGACGACTCGCACAACACCGCTACGACCTCGACAACCGACTGGCCGCTCTTCCGCTATCCCGAAGTGCTGCTGAACTACGCCGAGGCCAAGGCCGAACTCGGAACCCTCACGCCGGACGACATCGAAATCACGGTCAATGCCATACGCGACCGCGTGGGAATGGCCCACATGTCGATGGAGGAGGCCAACGCCGCCCCCGACGCCCTGATGGCCAGCTACTACCCCAACGTCACACAGAGCGACATGACCGGAGCCATACTCGAGATACGCCGCGAACGTACCGTCGAGTTGGTGGCCGAAGGCTTCCGCCAGTGGGACATGCTCCGCTGGAAGGAGGGCAAGTTCCTGACGCCCAATGCATACGCCGACCACGGATTCGAAGGGCTCTACTTCCCATCGCTCGGAGAATTCGACATGAACGGCGACAACGAACCCGACATTCTGCTCTACACCGGCGAGAAACCCTCGACCAGACTCGAGGCATACAGCGTCGACGAAGGCGGCCTGAAACTCTCGGAAGGCGACCACGGATACGTCCTCATGTACAACGCCGAGACATACCAGTGGAACGAGGAGCGCGACTATCTGTGGCCCATACCGCAGGATCAGCGCATAGCCACCGGCGGCGCCCTTACGCAGAACCCCGGTTATTGATAAACACGATCTCAGAAGCATGAAAAGGTTAGTGATGATGCTCTTTGCACTCCTCGTGCTGATGCCTGCGCCAGAGGCATCGGCATGGGGGCGCGAAGGCCATGAGACAATAGCCAAGATAGCCGAGCGCAACCTGACGAAACGCGCGAAAAAACGTATCGAACGATACCTCGGCGGACACTCCATAGTCTACTATGCGAAGTGGGCCGACGAGTACAGGCACACCCCCGAATACAAGTTCACCACAAACTGGCACGTGGTACCCGTCGACAGCAGCTGCCGCTATACCGACAACCTGCTCGACCGGAAGAAGGGCAACGCCATTTTCGCCATCGAACAGTCGGCGGAGACCCTCCGCAACTACAGGGAACTGCCCGACTCGACCGTTGCCGTGAACCTGAAGTTCCTCATACACTTCGTCGGCGACATGCACTGCCCCGCCCACATCAAGTACGCGGGCCGCAACATGAAGTACGACGTCCTGTTCGAGGACAAGTACCACAAACCGCACAAGTACTACATACACCACGTCTGGGACAACGAGATCATAACCACCACACGCATATGGTCCGTGAGCGAATGGGCCGACGAGCTCGACCGTCTCCCCGACAGCGAGATCGACGCCATCACCGCCGGTACGCCCCGCGACTGGCTGCACGATGCGGCCGTATGCTGCCTGGTGCAGTTCGACATCGCCCGGCCCGACCAACGGCTGGGACAGGACTTCCTGAACGAGGCGCTGCCGCTGGTCGAAAGCCAGATACTCAAGGCCGGATACAGGCTTGCGGATTTGCTCAACGAGCTTTTCGACCGATAGAAACCATATGATCAATCTAAAAACTCAACCATGAAAAGATTCATATTAACATTACTGGCATTATGCCCGCTGCTTTGCGGAGTCGGCTGCAAGAACGAGTACGACGACTCGGCACTGTGGAAGGACATAGACCAAATGTACAAGGACCTCAACGAGTTGCGCACACAGATAACCTCCATGCAGGAGCAACTCGACGCCCTGAGCGCCATCGCCGGCGAGAGCGGAGCCATAACCTCCATCACGCAGGACGACGAAGGCAACTACACGATAACCTACAAGGACGGCGACAACGTCGAACACACAATAAACGTCGCCACACAGGACGATGTCGACAGCGAGCCGATCATCGGAATGCAGCAGGAGGACGGCGTATGGTACTGGACGACCACAGTCAAGGGCACAACCTCGTGGCTGCTCGACACCGACGGCGAAAAGATCCCAGTCACGGGACGTACGCCGCAGATCGGCGTCGACGACCAGGGATACTGGACCGTCTTCGGCGAGCGCATAACCGACGCGCAGGGCAACCCCGTCAAGTCGGAAGGCAAGGCTGCCTCGGTGATAACCGACATAACCGTCGACGGCGGATACGTGACCTTCACCCTCGGCAACGGAGTGACGGTCACGGCACAGGTCAACGACAAGTTCAACGTCAACTTCGACATCGAGGCGAAGACCGTCGTCACCGACCCCGCATCGCCGCTGGTAATACACTACACGCTCGTGGGCGAGACCGAGACCTCGGTCCTCTCCATCGAGAAGTATGAGGGCATCAACGAACCCGCACTCGACACCGCCGCCAAAACGATAACCGTAACCTTCCCCGAAGGATTCGAACAGGGATCGCTCACCGTGATGTTCTATGACGGCGAGGACAACGTAATCATCAAGCCGCTGCTCTTCACCACGCTCGAGGGCGAACCCACGGGCATCTGCTCGGCCGAAGACCTCAAGGCCTTCGCATCGGCCGTAAACAACGGCAAGAGCCTGACAAAATACATCATCGACGGCGAAGTGCGCCTGATGAACGACATCGACATGTCGGGCGTCGACTGGAACGAATATGTGATCGGAGGCGTCGTTACGCCCAGCACCACGACCGCCAACAAGGCCGTAACCTACACCGCCGTCGAGAACCGGTTCGACAAGGTCTTCAACGGTGGCGGTTTCGCCCTCAAGAACGTCGACTGGAACTTCAACCTCGCCGACGGCAACATCTCGCACGGACTCTTCTCGTTCCTCGGCAGCGAGGCCGAAATCAAGGACCTCACCATCGAGGGCACCATCACGCTGACGGGTGAAGCCCCGCAGGGCGCTGCGGCTGCCGCATTCGCCGGTTACGCCGAAGGCAAGATCACCGGGTGCGTGAACAAGGCCTCGATAGTATTCGAGGGCAGCGACGCGTCCAACGTTTCGGTACGCGCGGCAGGTATCGCCGCGGTGGCCGACAACGCCGCAATCACCGGCTGCACCAACGACGGCACGCTCACCTGCGGACGCATCGAGAATACCGGCAACGGCACCAACAGCGGATTCCACCAGGGAGGCATCTGCGCCTTCGTTTCGGGAACGGCCGCACTGACCGACTGCACCAACAACGGCGGCATCAGCGCACCGTCGGGCCGCGGCGGCGGTATCGCCGGCGTGATGAACGGCGGCACGATGACCCGCTGCACGAACAACGGCACCGTTCAGGACGACGTCGAGGGCCTCTTCGGCGCAAACCCCAGCTACAAGCGAATGGGCGGTCTGGCCGGAGGCGCCGCAGCATCGGCAACCCTCGAGTCGTGCGTCAATGCCGGCAACGTCTTCTCGCAGCTCGGCTGCCGCACCGGAGGTTTCGTCGGCCACAACGAGGCGACGATCACCGCCTGCGAAAACAAGGGCATAATCCTCTCCGACCATACGGTCGACGGCAACAACAAGCACGGCTCGGGCTGGGCCTGCGGCTACAACAAGTCGGCGACAAGCATCACCGGCTGCATCATCGGCGGCCGCGTTGGCAACTGGACCGACTGCAAGGACAACCCCGAATCGGCTCCCGCCGCCACATACGCCACGGCCGTACGCCACGGAGCCTTCGACCCCGCAGCCAACGGTCTCGACGACCAGGACGACGAATACTACGAATGGACCGTCGCCGACGAGGCACAGCTTGCCGACGGCGTGACATACACGCGCTACGACCTCACGAACCACGACTCGGACGTCTATGTGGTCACCGTAGACCTCACGAACCCCAAGGTGGTGCTCGAAACGGTCATGGCCGACGAGATCTGCCTCAACCCCAACCACAACGGCAACTCGAACAACGGCAAGAACCTGCGCGAAACCCTCTCGGAGACCTGCCTGCGCCGCACTTCCGAAGGCCGCAACATCGTGGCCGGCGTCAACACCGGATTCTTCGAGAGCAACCTCGGGTTCCCGCGCGCATTCCACGTCGAATACGACGAACCCGTCTACATCAACAACCCCTACGTACGCGAGGCATACCCCGCACACGCACCCGGTTTCACCTTCTTCGAGGACCGCTCGGTCAGCTTCTCGAACCGTGACTTCACCGGCATGGTCAAGAGCGGCGACACCGAAGTGGAGTACTATTCGGTCAACGACACGATCGTCGCCCTCAGCAACAAGGTGCCCCTCGGATACGAATACTGCCAGACGGCAAACCTCTACACCTCGCGCTTCAAGTATGAACCGCACCCCGGAATCTACAATACGGTAAACCCGAACGCACTGTTCATCGTGGGCCGCAGCAACTCGGAACTCAAGGTCAACTGCGGATACATCGACGGTGAGGTCACCGCCGTGGTCGACGGCCGCAACGGCGCGCAGATCGAGGTGCCGTTCGTCGAGAACCGCAACGAATGGGTGCTCCAGCTTACGGGCGAATCGGCCGGGAAGCTCGCCTCGCTCAAGGCCGGCGACCCCATATCGATAAAGGGCGACGTGACTATCGGATCGCAGACCAAACCGATAATCATGTACAACGGCAGCATGTACCGCTTCCTCAACAACGGGGCATGGGGCAATATCTCGAACAACGAGGAGAAACCAGCCACCATACTCGGTGCCGATCAGGCCGGAACGACGGTCAAGATCGTATGCGTGAGCGGAACATCGTCGAGCGGCACGGGCATGAACTACTACCAGCTCTACCGCGTGATGTCGAAACTCGGAATGTACAACGCCATACGTTTCGACGGCGGCGGCTCGACCTCGATGTGGACCAAACCCGGAGGCGTGGTCTGCAAGTCGTGCGACTCGAAGGGCGACGAACGCAGCTGCATGAACTACATGCATGTACGCATTCTCGAATAAGTTGTCGATTGTAAAAATTATTTGTCAGTATGAAAAAATACATAAGCATATTGTTTGCGGTCCTCCTTTTCGCCGGCTCCTGCGCGAAATACGACGACACCCGCATAAAACAGGACCTCGATGACGTCGGGGGAATACTCGACGAACTCGAACAAAAGGCCGAAGACCTCGCTTCGCAGATGAACGCCGTCAACGACCTGCTCAAAAGCAAGTTCATAACCCTCATATCCACCGACGCCGACGGAAACTACGTCATTACCTACATGAACGACGACGGCACGACAAGCACCGTGACCGTGGCTACGCAGGACGACGTGGTGACCATGCCCATAATCGGCATCGCCGAAGACGAAGGCGAATGGTACTGGCGCCAGACCACCGACAACGGCGAGACCTGGGAGTGGATCTACACCGACGACTCCAAAACCGAACGCTACAGGGTCGGCGGCGAGATGCCCGAGGCAGGAATCGACGACGAGGGCTTCTGGACCGTGAACGGGACCAGACTCACCGACAAGAACGGCAACGGCATTCTGGCGAACGACGCCTCGAACATACTCTTCCGCTCGGTAACGACCGACGAGGAGACCGGCGAGGCCGTATTCACGCTCGCCGACGGCTCGGAATTCCGCATGCAGATGTTCGAGGCGCTGAAGATATCGTTCGACACCCCGACATACACAGCCGTGCCCGACGCCTCGACCAAACTCAAGATCAGGTACACGGTCGAGGGTTCGCTGGCCGAAGGCGCCCTGGTCGACATATTCACGGCCTACAACGTACAGGCTTCGATCGACACCTCGATCTCGACCATAACCGTCTCGATGGACGGCTCGGCCGCCGAAGGCAACATTCTGGTCATGGCACACTCGCAGGGCAGCACCGTCCTCAAGCCGCTCTTCTTCACCTACGGCTCGGCCGAGATACAGGATCCCGTCTGCAACGGGTCGACGGGTGACATCGTCATCGAAGGCGACCTCACGCAGTTCGAGGTTTCGGTATCGGCAAGCATCGACTACACGGTATCGATCGAGGAGGAGGCCCAGTCGTGGCTCTTCATGGACCAGACACGCGCCCTCACCACACAGACATACAAGTTCACGGCCGATGCATACGAGGACGCCTCGGGCGCCATTCGCAGCGGCGAGATACGGTTCGCAAACGAACTCTACGACATATCGGCAGCCATAACCGTCAAGCAGTCGCCCAAAGCCCCCGAAGGGACCGGCGGCGGTATCGCCTCGGCAGCCGACCTGATGGCATTCGCCCAGGCCGTGAACGCCGGTGCAAGCACCACACGCTGGGAGAACGAAGCCGGCGAGGTAGTGCTGCTCAACGACATCGACATGTCGGCCGTGACGGAATGGACCCCGATCGGCGGCGTCGACGGCAGCGAAACCAACACCACCGACGTCTACAAGGTCGTAAACCCGTTCAAGGGCAAGTTCAACGGACAGGGTTTCGCCATCAAGAACCTCACCTACAACGCCGACATGAGCACCGGCCAGTACGGATACGCACTCTTCGGCTCGATCGACGGCGCTACGGTCAAGGACCTCGTCCTCGGTGACCCCGATACGGAGATAACATGGACATTCACCGGGGTGGCCCCGAAGGGTACGGGTGTCGCCGCATTGGTGGCATACGCCCTCAACTCGACTGTCGAGAACGTCACCAACTACTACAACATCGACTTCGCAGGCGACAACGCCGACAGTGAGATCTGTTTCGCCGGAGGTATAGCAGCTGTAATGAAGAACTCGACTCTCGGCGGATCATCGTCGAGGAAGGGCTGCGTGAACAACGGTTTCGTCCGCACGGGCATAATTTCCAACACCCAGAGCGGCGGCTCGGGCATGCAGACCGGTGGTATCTGCGCATTCATGGCCAAGGACGCCGGCAACCAGATCGTCTACTGCGTCAACTACGGACACGTAAGTTCCCCGACGGGCCGTACCGGAGGTATCGTCGGCACGATGATGAACGGCAACCTCAAGAACTGCGACAACTACGGCCTCATCGAGGACAACCTCGCCGGTCAGCAGGGCCTCAACTACGGCAACAAACGTATGGGCGGCCTTGTGGGCGGTACCGACGACCTGCGTACGGTACTCACCGCTACGGTCGAGTCGTGCACGAACTACGGTAACGTATTCTCGCACATAGGCTGCCGTACGGGCGGTTTCATCGGCCACTCCAATGTCCAGATCATCGGCTGCGTCAACAAGGGCGTGATCCTCTCGGACAAGTCGACGGACCACGGTCCCGGCTGGGCCTGCGGATACTCGGGCAAGTCGTCCGACACATGGACCAACGTCTCGAGCTGCACCATGGGCGGAAAGGTCGGCGACTTCACGCAGTACAAGGACAACCCCGACAGCGCTCCCGACGCAACGGTCGACAACGCTTTCTCGTACAAGAACGCCGAATACTTCGATCCTTCGATCAACACGGTAAACTAACCCGACGCCAAACCTACAATGAAAATGAAAAAGCTACTGAAATACATAGTACTGTTCGCAGCAGCCACCGCGTGCAGCTGCAGCACATTCGACGACTCGGACCTTCGCGACCGGATCGACGGATACAAGGACCGTATCGAGAAGTTGCAGGAAAAAGCCGAAACCCTCAACTCCCAGATCGAGGCCCTGAGCCACCTGACGAACGGTAACGTCATCACCTCCGTGTCGCAGGACTCGGACGGCAAGTTCGTCATAACATACAAGGACGACTCCGACCAGGAGTACACCGTCGTTCTGGCAACGATGGACGACCTGCTCGATGTCCCCGTACTCGGCGTGGCTCTCGACGAGGAGGAGGGCGTATACTACTGGACACAGACCGTCGACGGACAGACCTCGTGGCTCACCAAGGGTGAGGGCGGCGAGCGTATCCCCGTCAGGGGCAACACCCCGACCCTCGCGGTAGACGAGCAGGGTTACTGGACCGTCAACGGCGAACGCATCAACGACGCCGACGGAAACCCGATCATGGCCAACGACGAGGAGTCGTCGATATTCAAGCAGGGCTCGTTCGAGAACGGCGTCTTCACGCTGACGCTCGGCAACGGCGAGGTCATATCGTTCAGGGTGTTCGACACGCTGAACCTCAAGCTGCAGACAACCGCAACGGTGACCATCGTCGACCCCGAAACCGGATACCGGATAGCCTATGAGGTTACGGGCGAGGCCAAGGACAAGGCCCTCGTCGCCATCGCCAAGGAGTGCGGCGGCGCCAAGGCCGAACTCAATACTGAGGAGCAGCGCATCGACGTGACGTTCGACTCTTCGTTCTCGGCCGAATCGGGCGCACACATCATCGTGATGGCCTACGACCTCAACGACAACGTCATCATAAAGCCCGTATTCTTCACCATGGCCGCCGACTCGCGGATCACCATCTCGTCGAAGGAGGAGCTCATGCAGTTCGCAACCGATGTCAATGCCGGTGCAATACCCGCAGGCATGCAGATACTCCTTACGCAGGACATAGACATGTCGGGCGTGGAGAACTGGGTGCCCATAGGCAACGCCGCCATATCGCCCGCTTCGAACGTAAGCTCGATAGAGGTAACCGGCGGATACCCCTTCTCGGGGGTATTCGACGGCGGCGGACACGTGATCCGCAACCTGAAACTTGCAACCGAAAGCACGGACGCCGAGCATGTGTACGGTCTCTTCGGCGTGGTCAAGGACGCCGAGATACGCAACCTGCAGATAGGCGACGAAACCCCGGCCGGAAACAGCTCGCTGACCGTAACGACCCCCACTTCGGTATGGGCCGGAACGTTGGCAGGCGTGGCCGTCGACTCAAAAATCTCGGACTGCACGTCGTATGCTGCCGTCAGCTATGACAGCACGACCGCTTCGTCGTCGCGCGTATTCATCGGCGGCCTGGTCGGCTGCTGCTTCAGCGACGCGGCCGAAACATACCTCGACCAGCTGAAGAACTACGGCGCAATATCGGCCGACGCACACGGCAATACGAACAACGGACTCACTTCGGCCCCCCATATCGGCGGAGTCTGCGCCCTCACCTCGGCAAACTCGACCAACAAGAAGATAAACCATGTCGAGTACTGCGCAAACTACGGCGACATCGTCTCGAACACGGCCCGCACGGCCGGCATCATCGGCGCCGCAAACAGCTACACGGCTTTCAACTCCTGCACCAACTACGGCAACCAGACAAACTCCATAGGCGACACGGGCCGTCTGGGTGCCATAACGGTAATCCTCGGTACGGGAAGCTCGATGATCGACTGCGTGAACTACGGTGACCTCATCTCCACGAACGGCGCACGCGTCGGCGGAATAGTAAGCCTCCCGAACAACGAAACGAACACCTTCAGCGGCTGTGCGAACTTCGGAAAGATCATCTCCGATGCGGCATACCGCGGCATATTCTTCGGCTACAACAGCGTGGCCAGCACATGGGTGAACTGCACGGCCGGAGGCCAGGTGGGCGTCTACAACGGCGGAAGCTACATCTTCGACTCCTACACCGACGAGATGAAGGAGCTCTACCTCGGCCCGCAGGGTAAGAACAAGGCCCAGTTGTCGAACATCATCTACCAGATAGGCACCGACGAGGGCGAAACCCCGACAGGTCCCGAGCCCACACTCCGTATTCTCTGCATCGGAAACTCGTTCACGAAGGACGCCGTCGAGCACCTGCCCAAGATGATTGCCGCAGCCGGGATCGAGACCGTCAAGATCATGCACATGTACTACGGCGGCCGCACCGTGCCCGAATACTATGAAGGCTACGACACGACCAACGACTACACCTGCTACATGCTCAATACCGGCACCGACGTCTGGACCTCGTTCCGCGGAATGACGCTCAAACAGGCAGCCGCCTCGGACAAGTGGGACATAGTCACCATACAGGAACACACCGGAAACTACCGCGCATGGAGCTGGACAGCCGAGGAGAAGGCCGCAATCACAGGCCTGATCGACTGCATCAAGGCCGATCAGGGCGACAACCTCCCCGAATTCAAGTACATCATGTCACAGGCATACTTCGACATGAACAAGATCGGCACCGGTTCGCGTCCCTACATGACCTTCTCGACGCAGGACGAGATGTTCGACGTGATAGTGGCACAGGCCCAGAAGGTGCTCGCCGAAACCGAAATCGACGAGGTGATCCCGACCGGAACCGTACTGCAGAATCTCCGCACCTCGTCGCTCGACAACGAGATGAACCTCACGCGTGACGGTTACCACATGGACTTCGGCATCTCGCGCTATGCCGCCGCCTGCGCCGTATTCGAAATGCTCATCTCGCCCGCATTCGACGGGCTGACCCTCGACGACAACCCGTTCCGATACGACGTCTCGAGCACGGCCACCGGTTCGTACACCACGCCCGTGACCGACACCAACCGCCTCATAGCGCTGCAGGCCGCACGCTACGCCATGGCCAAGCCCTTCGAGGTGACCGACATGTCGGGATATTGATTCCACACTGCGTCAAAGGCGGCTTATAGGCCGCCTTTGACATAATATCACGGCCTAAACGCTGATTTCTGCCAATTTTTGACTAACTTCACACCGACAATAAAAACCGTATCAAAATGAACAACCTGTCAATCAAGATTTCGCTGTTAGGCGCCGCCGCCATCTCGCTCATCGCGTGCGGCCAGCCGCAAAAACCCGAACAGAACCGTGCCGAACAGATCGTGGCCGAACTCCACAACCCCGAATCGAAAAACGTGGTTGTCGTATCGCACCGCGGCGACTGGAGAAACTGGCCCGAAAACTCGATACCCGCAATCGAGTCGGTCATCGCCATGGGCGTCGACGTCATGGAGCTCGACCTCAAGCTTACGTCCGACAGCGTGCTGGTGCTCTGCCACGACAAGACCATCAACCGCACGACAACCGGCAAAGGCCGCGTATGCGACATAACATACGACTCGATCCGCAAATGCGACCTCAAACGCGCCCACGGCGTGAAGGTCGAAAACATGAAGATGCCCACCCTGCGCGAAGCCCTCGAAGTGTGCAAGGACCGCATCGTGGTGAACGTCGATCAGGGATACGAATACTATGACCTCGTGATTGCGATTACCGAGGAACTCGGCGTGACGGACCAGGTGCTGATCAAGGGCAAGCGCGCGGCCGATGTAGTAGCAGCCAAGTTCGCCGAATATCCGAACAACATGATGTACATGCCGATAATCGACATACTGAAGCCCCAGGGAAAGGCCCTCTTCGAGGAGTACCGCCAGAAGGGAATCGTCCCGCTCGCATACGAAGTCTGCTGGGACAAATACACCCCCGAGGTCGAGGAGTGCATGAAACATGTGGTCGAGAGCGGCTCGAAACTATGGGTCAATACGCTGTGGCCTTCGCTCTGCGGCGGACTCGACGATGACAAGGCTTTCGCCGAGAACAACCCCGACGCCGTCTACGGCGAGATGATACGCCGCGGTGCAACCATCATTCAGACGGACCGCCCGCAGCTGCTGCTCGAGTACCTGCGTTCGAAAGGCCTGCACGACTGATCGTGAAAGCCCCGTAACAAGGGTTGCGGAATATGTATGACGCCTGCCGGTTGCGGCAGGCGTCATGCTTATATGCGACTGGTAGAGACGGACTGCATCGGTACGGCCGGCAGCACGACAAAAAGGGCCGTGCGTTTCACAACGGACGGCCCGCAAAAAGACAGGTTGTTTATAAATACAGGTTGTTTATATAATTAAAAGATCCTTCCCTATCGGTGACACCTGCCGTCCGGCCGGAAATCCCGCCGAATGACGATCATGCGCATCAGAGATAACGGCTGCATGCCATGATCCGACATCGGCCGCAGAGCCGTTCACGGATTCATACCGGAAAAGCAACTGCCGGAACACCAGATGTTCATAAACAATTACAAAAATAACCTGTTTTTTTCTTTTTTACAAAACTTATTCTATTTTTTAGCCTTTAAGCCGCATATTCAGTACACGAAACAAAATAGGAAACAGCCGAAAAAGAAAAGCCATGCTCCTGTTGCCGCATTCGGGCAACAGGCTCCCCGGCAAACGGAAAAGCCGCGTCCCCCGACATTGAAGGGGACGCGGCCTTGTCGTTGCCGCCATATGAAAACCCTGTTGCACGGAGCGTGCGCGAACCTCAGTTGCCATGCCGGAGGTACCGCACACGGGCCTTCGGCCTCACGGTTACGACCGGACACGCATGAACGGCGCGCATGAACAAGGGCCATCGCACCCGTACATGTACGGCCGCTACTTCGCCGCAGGCTCTATCCTGCACACGACCGCCCCGAACGGCTTGACGGCTATGCGGTCGCCGCTGCGGTGCCGCAGATACGAAAAATCGTCCGAATCGCCGAAGATCACGACCGGGCGCCCGTCGATGCCCGAAACCGGAGTGACGGCCCGGCGTGCGCTCGGATTTATCGCCACGATGAAGCGCTCCTCGCCCAGGCGGCGTTCGTAAACCAGCGGGTAGGCCGTCTCCAGATCGCTCAATACACGCCATTCGCCGCGCGTGCCCAGAGCCGGATTCTCCCGGCGCAGGGCCAGCACTTCGCGTACGTAATTGAGTATCGATTCGGGGTCGGACTCCTGCGCCGCAACGGTCGGACGATCCTCCGACGGGTCGATCGGCAGGTAAAGGCTATCCTTCGGGGCCGTCGAGAACCCGGCATTGGGGGTCGAGTCCCACTGCATCGGCGTACGCATGGGGCTGCGGTTGCGGCCCGAACGGCTCAGGCTCCCCTCCTTCGGAGGTGTCTCCATGACAGTACGCATGCCTATCTCGTCACCATAGTAGATGATCGGCGGCCACGGCATGAGAAGGAACATCGTCAGCGCCGCCTTGATCTGTTCGGGCGTATTGCGGCCGTTGGTGTTCACGCGCCAGTTGTCGTGGCTGGCCGTCGGCATCGTCGAGAAACCATGGCCGCGTGTCGCCGCCAATACACGCGAATAGTTGGCCGCAAACTCGCGGAGCTCGGCCCCGCCGCTCCCCCCGGCCTCGAAATAGCAGACCTTCGGCCCGCCGCGATGGGCCGCATTGACCATCAGCGGACGGTACATCTGGGTGTGTTTGTCGATCATCAGATCGACATGGAATCCGGCCGGTATCGCCTTCTCGGGATCACCCCACTCCGACATGAGAACACACTCCGGATAGCGGCTCTCGAACCACCCTATGACATCTCGCCAGAAACGCATGGTCCCCGACTTGTCGGGATCGTTCTTGACGATGCTCATGGCCATGTCGACACGGTAGCCGTCGACTCCCTTGTCTACCCAGAACGACATGATCTCCTTCAACTCGTTGCGAACGGCCATCGGCCCCGGAGCGTCCATGTGCTGCTGCCACGGCTCGGCCGGATCGGGATTGGCATAACCGTAGTTCAGCGCAGGCTGGGCATCGAAATAGTTCTTCATGTAGTTGCCGTCACGCGGAGCATCGGACTTGATGAAATTGCCGTTGGGAACCTTGTCGCGCGAGTCGGTCCAGATATAATAGTCGGTGTAGCGCTGGTACGGCTCGCCGTTGCGCGACTGCAGGAACCAGGCATTCTTGTCGGAAGTATGGCCGGCAACCAGGTCGAGAAGAACCCTGATGCCCTTCGAATGAGCCGTCCGGACAAGGCTCACAAGGTCGGCATTGGTGCCGAACCGCGGATCGACACGGTAAAAATCGGTGACATCATAGCCGCCGTCGACAAACTCCGACTCGAATATCGGGCTGATCCATATGGCCGTAACCCCGAGCGAACGTATGTAGTCCAGACGCGACTCTATGCCGCGCAGGTCACCGATGCCGTCGCCGTCGCTGTCCATGTACGACGAGGGGTAGATATGGTAGATTACGGCATCTTCAAGCCATGCGGGTATGCGGTTGAGCGCCGGAAGGGGAAGCACGGCGGCTGCAGCCGCCACAATTGTCAGCAGAAGTCTCTTCATAAGGTCAAAATGTTTCGGTTTACATAAGCAAGACGCAAAAACAGCCCGATACCGACATGCCGCCTGCACACTCGTCGGGAAAATAATTAACTTTGTATCGGCGGGCCGTTTCAGTTTCATTTCAAAATCGGCCCGTACCTTGGCACCATGAAAATCCTGATTGTCGAAGACGAACCATCGCTGCGCGAAATAATGTCCAGGGCCCTGACCCAGGAGCACTACGTCGTGGAGACCGCCTCCACGTTCGCCGAAGCCGACGCCAAAATCGCCGGATACGACTATGACTGCATACTGCTCGACATAATGCTGCCCGACGGAAACGGACTGCGGCTGCTCGAACATGTCAAGCAGTTGCGAAAACGCGAAAACGTGATAATAATCTCGGCCCGGAACTCCATCGAGGACAAGGTCGAGGGCCTCGACATCGGCGCCGACGACTATCTGCCCAAACCTTTCCACATGGCCGAACTCCTGGCCCGCATCAAGAGCGTCTTGCGCCGCGGACGCGACGGATACGGACGCGACATAACGATGGGCAACGTCACCCTCGACCCCGAAAGCCGCCGCGTAAGCGTCGCCGGCCGCGACCTGCCCCTGCTGAAAAAGGAGTTCGACATACTCTCCTATTTCATGACGCGCCCGAACCATATCGTCGACAAGGCTGCCCTCGCCGAAGCCGTCTGGGGCGACCACGCCGACGAGGCCGACAACTACCAGTTCGTCTACGCACAGATCAAGAACCTGCGCCGCAAACTCGAAGAGGCCGGCTCCGACATCGAAATAAAGGCCGTCTACGGCTTCGGCTACAAACTCGCCGCCGCAGATAAAAACGACCCCGACAAATGAAACTCATATACAGAATAGCACTGCGACTCTCGCTGGCCCTGTTGCCCATAATGGCAATATGGGCCGCAGTCTTCTATTTCATGCTGGTCGACGAGATCAACGACGAATCGGACGACGCACTCGAAAACTACTCCGAGCTCATCATCTCGCGAATGCTCTCGGGCCGCGCACTGCCACCGCTCAACGACGGGTCGAACAACAGCTACACAATCGTGCCCGTAGACGAGGAGTATGCCGCCGGACACGCCAGCATAGAGTATTACGACGCCGAGATATTCATTCCCGAAAAGCACGAAACCGAACCGGCCCGAATAATGACCACCGTATTCAGCGACAATGACGGCATATTCTACGAGCTGAAGGTGGCGATGCCCTCGTTCGAGCGTGAGGACCTCATAAAGTCGATACTCTACAGCATGGTGACGCTCTACCTGCTGCTGATGGTGACCATCATAGCCGTGACCATACTCGTATTCTACCGCAGCATGCGCCCGCTCTATGCGCTGCTCGCATGGCTCGACGGATTCTCGCCCGGCAGACACAACGCCCCCGTACCGGACAATACCGACATCGACGAGTTCCGCCGCCTCAACAGCGCCGCACAACGCGCCGCCGAACGTACCGAAAAACTGTTCGAACAGCAGAAACAGTTCATCGGAAACGCCTCGCACGAACTGCAGACCCCGCTGGCCGTAATCGGCAACAGGCTCGAATGGCTGCTCGACAACACGAACCCCGACCGTACGCAGACCGACGAACTGCTCAAGATGCAGAAAACCCTGCGCCATATCGTGAAGCTGAACCGCACGCTGCTGCTGCTCACACGCATCGACAACGGACAGTTCCCCGAGAGTTCGCAGGTGGACATAGCCGCCACCGTCGGCTCCGAGGTCGAGACCTATGACGAGATATACGCACAGTCGCACGGACTGACATGCCGCGTCGCGATAGACGCACCGCTCACCGTATGCATGAACGAGTCGCTCGCCTTGACGCTGGTGACGAACCTGCTCAAGAACGCATACGTCCACTCGCCCGAAAACGGAAACATAGAGGTAACCGTCGGCAGGCGCACGCTGACCGTGGCAAATGACGGCACGGCCCCGCTCGACGCCGAACACATATTCGACCGGTTCCACCAGGGAGCCAAAAAGGAGGGCTCGACAGGCCTCGGCCTGGCCATCGTCAGCGCAATATGCCGATACTACAACCTCGGCATACGCTACCGCTTCGTCGACGGGAAGCATACGTTCACGGTAACGTGGCCGTAAAAAAATGACGGATATGCGATTTTTTCCGGAAATTTCAATTTCGTTTCAGATTCGTGCATAAACTTTGCACTCGAAAGGAACAATTTGTTTAACCGATTTTTTTGAAAAAGACATGAAAAAGCTCATTATTCTTGCTACCGCAATGCTCATCGCAGGTTCGTTCCAGGCAAAGGCCGACAACGACCGCATAATCAAGTTCAACGAACTGCCCGCAGCCGCACAGCAGTTCACACAGAAGTACTTCCCCAACGAGAAGGTCGCTTACACCAAAATGGAACGCGACTTCCTGGAGGTGCAGTACGAGGTGATGTTCTCGAACGGCTCGAAGGTGGAGTTCCTCAAGAACGGCGAATGGAAAGACGTCGACTGCAAGTACAACTCCGTACCCGCCGAACTCGTACCCGCACAGATCGCCTCGTATGTGGAGCAGAACTACAAGGGTGCTGCCATCGTGCAGATCGACCGCGACACCCGCGACTATGAGGTGAAACTCACAAACGGACTCGAACTGACGTTCGACCTGCGGTTCAACATCATCGACATCGACGACTGATACAACCCGAAAACATTCATTAACCAAACAGTTGACCCCCATGAAAAAGATCATCTTCATTCTGGCCGGCTGCGCGGCAATGCTGGCGACCGGCTGTGACAAGAACGACAACGGATCAGACCGCTTCCAGGCAAGCGCCCAGGCTCAGGCCGCCCTTATCGAGATGTATCCCGATGCCACCGACATCGCGTGGCATGCCAAAAACGGATATGCCGTGGCCAACTTCAGGACCGGAAATTCGTCCGGCACAAACTCGGCATGGTTCGACAACGGCGGCGCATGGTACATGACCGAAACCGAAATCACCTTCGACCAGCTCCCCGAAGCCGTGAAAACGGCATTCAATGCGAGCGAATATGCCTCGTGGAGAGTCGATGACGTCGACAAACTCGAACGCGAAGGCGTGGAGACCATCTACGTAATCGAGGCCGAAGGCCGTATTGTCTACGGCGTAGAGACCGACGTAGACCTCTACTACTCGCCCGACGGCGTGCTCGTGAAGAAGACCGTCGACGCCGACGACGACTACGACTACGGAGACTTTATTCCGGCACAGCCCTCGCAGGGTATCGACGCATACATCGCAGCGAACTACCCCGATGCGCGCATCATCGACATAGACCGTGAAAACGGCATGACCGAAGTGGAGATACTCGACGGCAGCGTATGCCGCGAACTGCTCTTCGACCCGGCCGAAAACTGGCTCTACACCAAAACCGAAATGCGCCGCACCGACGTTCCCCAGAACGTAATGCAGGCTCTCGAATCGTCGGAGTACGCCGCATACCGCATCGACGACATCGACTTCTACCAGACTCCCGAAGGCGAATTCTACCGCTTCGACCTCGAATCGCCGGCAGGTGACGTCAAGATCGACATTACGCCCGACGGATCGCTCTCGGTGGCTGCCGACGACGACTACGAAGGCAACGGTGCGATGGTCGACCAGGCCGTGGCCGACTTCATCGCCACAAAGTATCCCGGTGCCGTGATCCGCGAATACGACTACGACGACGGTCTGCTCGAAGTGGAGATACTGCACGACGGCCGCGAAAAGAGCGTCTTCTTCAACGGCGCCAAAGAGTGGGTCTCGACCGAATGGGACGTGCGCCGCAACGAACTGCCCGCAGCCGTAACCGACGCACTGGCCGCATCGCAGTACGCATCGTACCGGATCGACGACATCGAGTATGTACAGAACCCCTCGGGCGAGTACTATGCACTCGAACTCGAACAGGGTGACCGCGAAGTGATGCTGCGCATAACGGCCGACGGTACAATCCTCTGACGCCACAGCCGGGCAGTGACGGCCCCGGAGTGCCAAACCCGGCAGGCACGCACTCAGGCCAGACCGGCAAACAGGTCCCGGAACCCATGATGCGGCAAGCACGGCAGGCCGCCACGGCAAAACACACACAGACAAAAAGTCCGCCCCACGGCAACGGGGCGGGCTTTTTTTGTCGCCGCCGAAAGGAGGTTTTCATCTTTTCCGAAATATTTTCCATTGGAAATTTGTTTCTTTGGAAAATATATCATACCTTTGTACCGTTGATGAAACAAAACATCAATGCAACGCAAATGACATACACGAAAAAAATCATCATGACGCTCGCAACGGCTGCACTGGTATTCGCCTCGGCAACCGTCTCGGCAAGCGACAACAACAAAAAAAAGCAGAACAACATGAAAACCATCGAACTGACCAAAGCCGACTTCCTCGCTAAAGTCGCCGACTTCGAGAATAACCCCTCGCAGTGGATATACAAGGGTGACAAACCCGCAATAGTCGATTTCTACGCCCCCTGGTGCGGACCCTGCAAAATGGTGGCCCCGATACTCGAGGAGCTCGCCGCCGAATACGACGGACAGATCGTCATCTACAAGGTCAACACCATGAACGAACAGGAACTCGCAGCCGACTTCGGAATACGCTCGATTCCCTCGCTGCTCTTCATTCCGATGAACGGCAAACCGCAGATGGCCCAGGGCGCAATGGGCAAGGAGGACTTCAAGCGCATAATCGACTCCGTACTGCTCGGCAAATAACAGTCAAGTCATGAAAAAAAGGATCTTTATGGCGGCAGCCCTGACCATTGCGGCGGGCTGCTCCGCACTTTTCGCCCAAGCCCCCGCCACTTGTAAGGTCGACGCTCCGGTCGACAGTTCCGTGAGGGCAGCAACGGCCGCCCTCATGGAGAACGGATTCTTCATCGTGGATACCGATGTGGTGTCGGGATTCGTCAAGGCCAAAATGTACACATCGAACGACAACCTGCTCTCGGCAAAAATAGGCTTCAGGACCGAAATAGCGGTAATCGTGACGCCGGCCGGCAACGGAGACAGCGACGTGTCGATACAGCTCTACGAGCAGACCGTCGACACCCAGCCCGCATTCCGCGAAGAGGGTCTCGTCGAGGACCGGGAGCTCTGCCAGGCCCTGACAACAGCCATAAAGGAGAAACTGACACAAAAAAACGATACCGAAGATGGCACTGACAATTGACGCGGCTCTCTGTCCGCAAAACCACCGCTGCCCCATGATCGACCAGTGTCCCGTGGGGGCCATTTCGCAGGAGGGATTCTCGCTGCCCGCAATCGACCCCGATCTCTGCATCGAATGCGGGCACTGCATCGAAATATGCGGCCGGCATGCCGTTTACCGCAAATCGTGAAGGCCATGAACCCGCTCTGCAGAATACGCGACATACAACGCGCCGTGCATCAGTTCGAGCTCTGTCTCGAAGAGCGTCACGGCATCTGCCTCAACGAGGCCATGGCCCTCTGCTGCCTGCAGCAGAACGAACGCCTCGCTTCGGGCGAACTATGCGGGCTGCTCGGCCTGACCCCGTCGAACACCTCGAAGGTAGTCGCCTCCATTGAACGCAAGGGTTATGTCAGCCGCGTAATGGGAAACCATGACAAACGGCACATGTACTTCTCGCTTACGGACGAGGGCCGCAACCTGCTCGACGAGATGCAACGCTGCACGCCCTGCGTCCCCGAACTGCTGCAACCCCTCATGTGCGAGTGAGGCAACGTAGTTCGGAAAGGTGCCGCTACTCCGGACCGAACACCGAAAGATCCGTCTCCCCCTGGAAGAAAGACCCTGAACCGCCTCACCGCACATGAAAAAAATACCGCTCCCCCACTGCAGGGAAGCGGTATTTTTACATCAGGCAGGCCGGTGCGACCGGCTGCCGGCTACTTGCGGATAGCTGCTACGCCCGGAAGCTCCTTGCCCTCCATGTACTCGAGCAGCGCACCGCCACCCGTCGATACATAGGATACCTTGTCGGCAAGGCCGAACTTGTTGATGCAGGCTACGGAGTCACCACCGCCGATGAGCGAGTAGGCACCCTTCTGCGTCGCCTCGGCGATAGCCTCGGCTACGGCACGCGAACCCGTTGCGAACTTGTCGATCTCGAATACGCCGACCGGACCGTTCCACAGAATGGTCTTGCAGCCCAGAATGTGCTCGCGGAAGAGCTTCTTGCCCTCCTCGCCGATGTCGACACCCTCCCAGCCGTCGGGTATTGCGTTGGCCGGAGCGTAATCGGTGTTGGCGGTCTGTGCGAAGTCGTCGGCGATAAGTGCGTCGGGCGACATCACCAGCTTGATACCCTTCTGCCTGGCCTTCTCGAGGATCTCGAGAGCCACGGGGAACATGTCGGGCTCGCAGATCGAGTTGCCGACCTTGCCGCCCTGTGCTGCTGCAAACGTATAGGTCATACCGCCGCCGATGATGATCGAGTCGACCTTCTCCATCAGCTTCTCGATGATCGTGATCTTGGTCGATACCTTCGAACCGCCGATGATGGCGCAGAACGGACGCTGCGGGTTCTCCATAACGCCGTCGATTGCCTTCAGCTCGTTCTCCATGACATAACCGAACATCTTGTCATTGGGGAAGTAGTCGGCGATCAGCGCCGTCGACGAGTGTGCACGGTGTGCGGTTCCGAATGCGTCGTTGATATAGCAGTCGGCATACGAAGCGAGTTTCTTCACGAACTCCTTCTGCGGACCCTCCTTCAGAGCCTTCTTGGCTGCCTTCTTCTCCTCGTCGGTGGCGTCCTCGGCCAGGCCGCGGGGCTTGCCCTCCTCCTCGGCATAGAAACGGAGGTTCTCGAGAAGCATAACTTCACCCGGCTTCAGTGCGGCAGCCATCTCGGCAGCCTTCTCGCCCATGCAGTCGCCGGCGAACTGAACCTTGACGCCCAGACGCTTCTCGATGGCAGGTACGATCTGCTCCAGCGAGAACTTCATGTCGTTGTTCTTCTTGGGACGGCCCAGGTGTGACATCAGAATCACCGATCCGCCCTTCTCCAGAACCTTCTTGATGGTCGGTATGGCGGCACGGATACGTGTGTCGTCGGTTACGTTGCCCTCGGCATCGAGGGGTACGTTGAAGTCTACGCGAATGATCGCGCGCTTGCCCGTAAAGTCGTAAGAATCAATCTTGAACATAACTTATAGTTTTTATGCGGTTAATTTTCCTGCTTTCCGCGATGCGGTTCGCCGCAAATTTACGAAATAAATTTGTTATTGCGATAACACCGCAGGCACTATTCGCAAAAATCGTACTCTTTGCCGCCGCGGACGACACGCCCCCGGCACGGAAACACCCGCATGGAAAATGTCACATGCACAACACCCCCTGACAATCAACCGCTTGAACCCCCGAAAACACCCCCTGAAGGCTCTACAGCGATATTTTCAATGTCAAATCGAAAGATAATCGGTCGAAAAGTTACAATTTTATAAAATTATACGTACCTTTGCTTTCGGTTGATAACCGAAACAACTCAAAAAACATAAAACCATGTACGGAAAACTGAAAGAGCACTTGCAGAATGAGCTGAACGCCATTCGCGAGGCCGGTCTCTACAAGACCGAACGCATTATCTGCTCGCCCCAACGCGCCGAAATCGAAGTCGGCGGCCGTAAGGTCCTCAACTTCTGCGCCAACAACTATCTCGGCCTCTCGGACAACCCCAGACTCGTCGAGGCCGCAAAACGGGCAATGGACCTCCGCGGGTTCGGTATGTCGTCGGTACGTTTCATCTGCGGTTGCCAGGACATGCACAAAGAGCTCGAAAAGGCCATCGCCGACTACTTCGGAACCGAGGACACAATACTCTACGCCGCATGTTTCGACGCCAACGGAGGTGTCTTCGAACCGCTCTTCACAGAGCAGGACGCAATTATCTCCGACTCGCTCAACCATGCCTCGATCATCGACGGCGTGCGACTCTGCAAGGCCGTGAGATACAGATATGCCAACGCCGACATGGACGAACTCGAGGATTGCCTCAAACGTGCACAGGCCCAGCGTTTCCGCATAATCTGCACCGACGGAGTATTCTCGATGGACGGAAACGCCGCCCCGCTCGATGAAATCTGCCGCCTCGCCGAAAAATACGACGCCCTCGTAATGGTAGACGAGTGCCACTCGGCCGGCGTCCTCGGAAAAACGGGCCGCGGCATAACCGAACTCTACAACCTCCGCGGTCAGGTCGACATTCTGACCGGAACCCTCGGAAAGGCTTTCGGCGGCGCCGTGGGCGGTTTCACCACAGGCCGCAAGGAGATAATCGAAATGCTCCGCCAGCGCTCGCGCCCGTACCTCTTCTCGAACTCGCTGCCCCCCGCCGTCGTCGGCGCCGGAATCGAACTCTTCAAGATGCTCGGTGAAAGCAACGAACTCCACGACCGTCTGGTGGCAAACGTCGAGCACTTCCGCGCAAAGATGATGTCCGCAGGTTTCGACATCAAACCTACACAGTCGGCAATCTGCGCCGTAATGCTCTATGACGCAAAACTCTCACAGGATTTCGCCGCGAAACTCCAGGACGAAGGCGTTTTCGTAACCGGATTCTACTACCCCGTCGTGCCGAAGGGACAGGCCCGCATACGCGTGCAGGTCTCGGCCGGACACACCACCGAACAGCTCGACCGCTGCGTCGAAGCCTTCGTCAAGGTGGGCAAGGAACTGAACGTTATAAAATAAGATGAAAATGGCTAAGACCTCGATAGACAGCATTGACCGCAAAATACTCAAATTCCTGATAAAGAACGCTCGAATGCCGTTCCTGGAGATCGCACGCGAATGCAAGATCTCCGGCGCGGCAATACACCAGCGCATAAAGAAACTCGAAGACGCCGGCGTAATCCTCGGCAGCCGACTTATTGTCGACCCCAAGAAACTCGGTTTCGATGTCTGCGCCTTCATAAGTATCCGCATTCAGGACCCGCTGCTGCAGCTGCAGACGGTCGAGGAACTCAAACGGATTCCCGAAATCGTCGAATGCCACTTCGTCACCGGTACGTACAACATAATGGTCAAACTCTACTGCATCGACAACGACCACCTCATGAAGACCATCTTCGACGGAATACTCCGCGTGCAGGGCATTTCGACCACTCAGACATACATATCGCTCGACGAAACATTCCAGCGTCAGGTATATATCGACTGTCTCGACTTCTGACACGGTCCGACCGCTTGTAACGACAGGAGCGAAAAGCCGCAAAAGGCTCTTCGCTCTTTCGTTTTTAATGCGTAACTTTGCAGTAGAACCTCCGGTCACAAGCCGGATTATAAAAGATTATCGACACTATGGTCAGGATAAGGCTCACCAAGGAATTCGCTTTCGAGGCCGCACACGCCCTCGAAGGTTATGACGGCAAGTGCCGCGAAATTCACGGTCATTCGTACAAACTATTCGTCACCGTCGCGGGAACCCCCTGCAACGACCCCGGAAACCCGAAATACGGTATGGTAATGGATTTCGGCGACCTCAAGCGCATAGTCAACGCCGAAATAATCGACAGGCTCGACCATGCCTTCGTCATGAGGCGCTCCGAAAACGGCGAGGAGCTCCGCCGAAGGCTCGAACCGTCGTTCCGAAACATCGTGCTGACGGACTACCAGCCGACATGCGAGAACATGCTCGCCGACTTCGCCGCCCGCATCGGCCGCAACCTCCCCGAAGGGGTCAGCCTCCACTCGCTGCGAATGTACGAAACGGCCACGTCGTATGCCGAATGGTTCGCCGACGACAACATCTGACTTGCCAACACCAACAAAAAACCGATTGCGACAACAATGAACGACGGAGCGAAAAAACTATTCCTCGTAGATGCCTACGCACTGATATTCAAGTATTACTACGCCTTCATGGGCCGTCCCATGCGCAGCCATACGGGCATGAACACCTCGATCGTGTTCGGCTTCACGAAGTTCCTGCGCGACATTCAGAAACGCGAACGCCCCGACCTCATAGGCGTGGCATTCGACCCCAAGGGAGGCTCGTTCCGCAAGGATATATTCCCCGAATACAAGGCCAACCGCCCGGCGACCCCCGAGGACATCATCGAATCGATGCCGTACATCAAGCGGCTGCTCGACGCCATGTGCGTACCCGTACTCGAAGTCGAGGGATACGAGGCCGACGACGTGATAGGCACACTCGCATACAAGGCTTCGGCCCGCGGGTACGACGTCTACATGGTCACGCCCGACAAGGACTACGGGCAGCTCGTAGGCGAAAACCGCCGAATATACAAACAGAAGGGCGACGGTATAGAGATCGTCGACACCGAGGCCATAAGGAACAAGTACGGAATAGACGACCCGGTGCTCGTGCGCGACATACTGGCGCTCTGGGGCGACGCGTCGGACAACATACCCGGCGTGCCCGGCATAGGCGAAAAGGGAGCCTGCAAGCTGGTGCAGCGCTGGGGTACGGTCGAGAACATTCTCGACAACACCGCCTCGATAGGCGGCAAGCAGGGCGAAAACATCGCCGCATGGGGCGACAGGCTCCGTCTGGCAAAAAGGCTTACGACCATCTGCACGGAGGTGCCCGTAGAGTTCGACCCGCAGGACCTCACGGTCTGCGCACCCAAAATCGACGACCTGAGGGCCCTCTTCGCCGAGCTCGACTTCAAGATGTTCATGAACGACCTTGCGAACATCGCCCCGCCCGAGGAGCCGAGCGACGTGCCGCGTCAGGAGGCGCAGCGGCAGCTGGCCGAGATGGCGCGCGCAAAGTCCTACGCCGCAAAACAGGCGGCTCTGGCCGGTCAGGGCAACCTATTCGACCAGATGGCGACGCAACCGCAGGGAACGGCCCCCTCTACCCCGCCGTCCGCGGCTGCGGAGGAGCCCGCAACGGCGGACGATGCCGCAACGGCACAGACAACGCCCCACGAGTATGTCACCGTCTACAGCGTCGAGGAGCTGCAGAGGGTCATCGACGAGACATCGCGCTACGGCGAGTTCTGTTTCGACACCGAGACCATGGGGTTCGACATCTTCAACGACCGCATCGTCGGACTGTCGATAGCCGTAGTCCCGCACAAGGCCTGGTACATACCCTTCGACGGCCGCAACGACGAACGTTACGTCGAGATGCTGCGCCCGCTCTTCGGGAACGAAGCCATAGCGAAGACAGGACAGAACATGAAGTTCGACATCATGGTGCTGCGCCGTCTCGGCATCGAGGTCCGCGGACGCAAGTACGACACCATGATACTCCACTACCTGCTCGACCCCGAATCGCGCCACAACATGAACGCCCTGGCGCTGCGGTACCTCAACTACCGCCCCATCGAGATCGAAACACTCATAGGGCGCGGCGCCAAACAGCTGACCATGAACCTCGTGTCGATAGACCGTGTGACGGAGTACGCCGCCGAGGACGCCGACATAACCCTGCAGCTGAAAAACGCACTGCTGCCGTTGGTCGAGGAGCAGGGTCTCGACAAGCTCTATTTCGAGATTGAGGAGCCGATGATCGACGTGCTCGCCGACATGGAGATGACCGGCGTATGCATCGACTCGGAGCTGCTCAACCGCTATGCCGTCGAACTCAATGCCCGTCTGGCCGAACTCGAGGAGCAGGTGCGCGCCGAAGCCGGCGAACCGACCCTCAACATCAACTCGACACGCCAGCTCGGCGAGGTGCTCTTCGCCAAGATGCGCATAGCCGAGAAGCCCAAGATGACCAAGACCAAGCAGTTCTGCACCGATGAGGAGTATCTGCAGAGCTTCGCCCACAAGTACCGCATAGTCGACCTCATACTCGAATACCGAGGTGTCAAGAAGCTGCTGTCGACATATGTCGAGGCGCTGCCGCAACTCGTAAACAAGACCACGGGACGCATTCACACATCGTTCAACCAGGCCGTGACGGCGACGGGACGCCTCTCGTCGGCAAACCCCAACCTGCAGAACATTCCCGTGCGCGAGGAGCAGGGCCGCCGCATACGCGAGGCATTCATACCCTCGGACAGCGACCACCTGCTGCTCTCGGCCGACTACAGCCAGGTGGAGTTGAGGCTCATGGCACACCTCAGCGGCGACGAGTCGCTGATCGCGGCATTCCTCCACGGCGAGGACATTCACGCCGCCACGGCCGCACGCCTCTTCGGCAAGAACCTCGACGAGGTGACACCCGAGGAGCGACGCCGGGCAAAGACCGCCAATTTCGGCATTATTTACGGCATTTCGGCCTTCGGACTGAGCCAGCGGCTGGAGATACCGCGCGCCGAATCGAAAGCGATTATAGAGGGTTATTTCGCCTCGTATCCCAAGGTCAAGGAGTATATGGACAGCGTCGCCGAACACGCCCGCGAAAAGGGTTACGTGACGACCATATTCGGACGTCGCCGCTACCTCAACGACATCGACTCGCGGAATGCCGTGGCACGCGGCCTGGCCGAACGCAACGCCATAAACGCCCCGATTCAGGGCAGCGCAGCCGACATAATGAAGATAGCCATGGTGAAGATGCACCGCGAACTTGAGGCGCGCAACCTCCGTTCGAAGATGATCCTGCAGGTGCACGACGAAATCATCGTCGACATGGTGCGCGAAGAGCAGGAGCAGGTCATCGAGATAGTCAGGAACGCCATGGAGGGCGCCGCACAACTGCGCGTACCGCTCACAACCGACTACGGCGTCGGCCGCAACTGGCTCGAGGCACACTGACCCCGAAACGGGCCGAAGTCACGCCGCCACGGCAACGCCCCTGCCGGCCCGTAACAGCCCGAAAGGGCACGGGCCCGTCAACGCAGTACGAACAGACCGGCACCGAAACGCCGACAACATAATGTAAAAGCGTCTTCCCCGCTGCAGGGGAAGACGCTTTGTTTAAGCGGCAGGGTATGCTACCCTACTTCGTGACGATATCCATCTCGTCGAGAAGCCAGCCGGCCCCGGCGAACTTGTCTATAACGAAGAGCACGTAACGTACGTCGACGCCGATGCAGCGCTGCAGCTCGGGCTCGAATGCCACGTCACCCGACATGGCCTCCCAGTTGCCGTCGAAGGCGAGGCCTATGAGCTCGCCGCGGCCGTTGAGTATCGGCGATCCGGAGTTGCCGCCCGTAATGTCGAGGTTCGACAGGAAGGCAACGGGCAGTTCGCCGCGCTTGTTGGCATAACGGCCGAAATCGCGTGCCGCATAGAGCTCCTTGAGTCGTTCGGGTACGTAGAACTCCATGGGATTTTCGGGATCCTCCTTCTCCATCACGCCCTTGAGCGTGGTGTAGTAGTTGTACTTCACGCCGTCGCACGGATCATAGGGCAGAACCTGTCCGTACGTAAGACGTATGGTGAAGTTGGCGTCGGGAGCCCATGCTCGGTCGGGGTACATCTCCAGAAGTCCCGCAATATAGAGGCGTTTGCCCTCGTCGTACTTGAGCTGGCCCTCCTTGCGCTCGCCGTTCAGGCGGCGGTACATCTCCATGACCGAATTGGCCATCACCACGGCCGGGTCCGAAGCGATGCGCTCCTTCTCGGCATCGAAATTGTCGATGGCGGCCATCACGGCAGCCTCGTCGGCGAAGATCGAGTTGTCGTACAGGTAGTCGACATAGGCGTCGATGTCGCCGCCGAACTGCTTGTCGACAACCTCGGCATAGAACGACGGAAGCTCGGTCATGTTCTCGCGCGCGATTTCGAGCATGCGTCTGGCAACCTTGCGGTCGGTCGGGGCGTTGTAGTCCTTGTACCAGCCCGCAAGAGACTCCTTGCTGCCGGCCGGATCCCTGATCTCGCTCTTCATGGAGAGCGAACGCGCCGGTGTCAATATCTCGACGGCGTTGATGAAGGCCTCGGCAAGGTACTGGCGGTTGTGGTCGACGGCCGCAAGAGCCTCGACACCCTCCCTGACAAGCGGCAGGGCACGGCGGTAATCAACATCGCCCTCAACATAGGTGCGTGCATCGGCCCAGCGCTGGAACACGGCCTCCTCGGCCTCTTTGCGGGCCTTTACGCCCAGTTTCTCGATGCCGCGCGACTTGCCTATGGAGTTCTTCCAGTAGTTCGACGATCCGGCGTATTTCGAGGCATACTGTATGCGTACCTTGTCGCTCGCCTCCATGTCCTTGCGGAGTATATCCTGACGCTCGCCGCGTATGAAGATGCGGTTGGGGTTCGACACCTTCAGCATCTCGTCGATCTCGTACGAGGTCATGAAACGCGTGGTCGTGCCGGGAAAGCCCATAACCATGGCGAAGTCGCCCTCGTCGTAGCCGCCGAGCGACACCTTGAGGTATGTTTCGGCCTTGTAGGGCACGTTTTCGGGCGAATATTCGGCCGGGTGGTTATCCTTGTCGGCATAGATGCGGAAAACCGAGAAATCGCCCGTATGGCGGGGCCACATCCAGTTGTCGGTATCGCCGCCGAACTTGCCGATCGACGACGGGGGAGTACCCACAAGGCGTATGTCGCTGAAGACCTCGATGACAAAGGCAAAATACTGGTTGTTGCCGAAGAAGGACCTTACCCATATCTCCTTGCCCGGGTTGGCCTTCTCCATTTCGGCCTCGAGAGCATTGATGTTCTCGCTGACGATCTTCCGGCGCTCCTGCTCGCCCGCAGTCGACGGTACGTTGCCCAGAATCTCGGCCGTAACGTCACTTATCGAACGAACGAAACGTACCTTGAGTCCCGGTGCCGGTATCTCCTCGGCGTTGGACTGCGCCCAGAAACCGTACTTGAGGTAGTCGTGCTCGACGGACGAGAGCTCCTGTATCGATCCGTAACCGCAGTGGTGGTTGGTGAAGAGAAGTCCCTCGGGCGATACGACCTCACCCGTACAGCCGCCGCCGAAGATGACGATGGCGTCCTTGAGCGACGAGGAGTTGACCGAATAGATCTCCTCGGCCGAAAGACGGCAGCCTTTGGATTTCATATCCTTGATATTCATTTTCTTGAGGTAGGGCAGAAGCCACATGCCCTCGTCGGCGGCCGCCGTCAGTACGGTGCAGGCCGCAAGAAGCGTTGCTAAAATCCTTTTCATGCAGATAAAGTGGTTTCGTTTGCAAATATAACGGCTCCGGAGAACCGCGGGTTTACATTATGTGTGTAAAAACGTCAGCGTATGTTGATCATGTTGACGATGGAGCGCTCGGCGGCACGGCGCGTCTGCTCGTCGATCTCGACCGACGGGCTCTCGTCGCGCAGGCAGTCGCGGATATTCTCCAGCGTGACCATCTTCATGTAACGGCACTCGTTGCAACCGCATGCCGGGTCGGTCGGAGGCGCCGGTATGAAGTTCTTGTCGGGGTAGAGCCTGCGCATCTCGGCAAGTATGCCCGCCTCGGTCACCACGATGAACTCGTCGGCCCCGCATTCGCCGCAGTAGGAGAGTATGCCGGCCGTGGAACCCACGTAGTCGGCAACGCGGACTATGTACTCGCGGCACTCGGGGTGCACCACAACGCGGGCTGCGGGGTGCTGGCGCTTGAGTTCGAGTATCTTCTCGAGCGAGAACTCCTCGTGCACGTGGCACGCTCCGTCCCAAAGTACCATGTTGCTGCGGCCAGTAAGGCGCTGTATGTATGAGCCGAGGTTGCGGTCGGGGGCGAAGATGACACCCTCGTCGGCGGGAATCGACTGCACGACCTTCAATGCATTGGACGAGGTGCAGCATATGTCGGTCAGGGCCTTGACCTCGACCGATGTATTGACGTAGGAAACGACCTTGTAACCGGGGTAGCGGGCCTTGAAACGGGCGAATTCGGCCGCATCGCACGAGTCGGCAAGCGAACAGCCGGCCTCGGGGCAGGGTATGAGCACCTTCTTGTCGGGCGAGAGCACCTTGGCGGTCTCGGCCATGAAGTGTACGCCCGCAAAGAGTATTATGTCGGCCTCCGACTTTTGCGCCTCGACCGACAGCGCAAGCGAGTCGCCGAGAAAATCGGCTACCGACTGGACATCGGCCGTGGTATAGTAGTGGGAGAGTATGACGGCATTCTTGCGTCGCTTGAGTTCGGCGATCTCTTCGCGGAGGCCGGCCGGCGAATTGTTGTCAACCATCTCTTCTTTTTATTTTTTAATTAATAATTATAAACTTTAAATAAGAATCATAATAATAGCTGTCGATAGTGTCGAAAAGTTTTTTTACATCTTTTTTATAAACACCTTTCAACACTTTTGTTCAGCAGCCAAAGGTCTGTACCTTAAATCATTATCCTATATATGAACATGTCGGCTGTGAGGATTTCGACATTTCGACATTCACTTTTTGTGAACATCTCGATCCCTCTGACGGACGATATCGGTGAACAAAAGTTTTCATAAAAAAATTTGCTTTTCAAAAGAGCCCCGCGTATAACCGCACGTGGCCGTTTTCCAAATTTTTCATTATATTTTTCATAAAATTTTATCGTCCGTTTATCGACAGTTTCAGGGTAGTTTATCCACAATCTTTTCGGCTGTCTGTCGATAAAAACCGCTCACTGCCGAATCGCTCTCAACGGCCGGGGAACCGCTCTCGCCTCCCTCCATAATCGATTGTATGATAGGTATTTCACCGAGGAAAGGTACGTCACAGCTCCTGGCATAGGCTGCAGCCCCGCCATGTCCGAATATATAATATCGGTGGTCGGGAAGTTCGGCCGGCGTGAACCACGCCATGTTCTCGATGATGCCCAGTACGGGTATGGCAACCTTCTCGTTGCGGAACATCTCGACACCGCGGACGACATCGGCTACGGCTACCTGCTGCGGCGTCGACACGATGACCGCTCCGTCGACCTTCAGCTCCGATATGATAGACAGGTGTACGTCACCCGTGCCCGGCGGAAGGTCTATAAGCAGGAAGTCGAGCTCGCCCCACAGTGTCTGGTGTATGAGCTGCTTCAGGGCGTTCGTGGCCATAGCCCCGCGCCACAGAAGCGCATCGGTCGGTCGTATGAAGAAGCCTATCGAGATGAGTTTGATGCCCTTGACATCGACAGGAACGATGTAGTCGTAACCGTCGATGCGCTCGGCCTCGGGGACATATCCCTCGCAGCCGAACATCTTGGGCTGTGAAGGTCCGTAGATGTCGGCGTCGAGAAGTCCCACGCGATAACCCATGTTGCGGAGCGTCAATGCAAGGTTGGCCGCTACGGTCGACTTGCCGACACCGCCCTTGCCCGATGCTACGGCTACGATATGGCGTATGCCTCCGGTCGTGGTGCGGCGGAGCTCCTCGACGGGGCGTGCCGGTGCCGCCTCCTTGACGAAAACGGTGATGTTGCCCTTCATCTCGGGGTAATGCTCCTCGAGCAGTGTCTGGACCTGGTTCTTGAGCTTCACGGCAAAGGGATCGCGCGTCTTTTTGAAACGCAGTGACACGGTAATGCGTCCCTCCCCGGCCGTGATGCCGTCGACGAAACCTCCGTCGACGATGTTCTCGCCGCTCTCGGGGTGTATCACACCCCTGAGCAGCCCTTCGATCATATCTTTTGTCTGTTCCATAACAGCTATTCGAATCTTATGTCATACGGGCAGTAGGCCACGACGCCGTTGACACGCATTGCCTCCCTGATTCTGTCGTAATGGCCGTAAAGCGCACTGCCAAGCTCCGAACGGAGTGCACGCTCGCGGACCTGTGCGTTGAACGCCGTAAAGAACGACATCAGCCCCGCAGGCATCTCCGTTACCTCGACTATGCGGTAGTTCTCGCCGAGGGCCGCCTTGTCCGCAGCTACGGCTATGGCTGTCTTCAGGCCTCCGTTGCCGTCGGCAAGACCCAGTTCCACAGCCTCGCTGCCCGACCATACGCGTCCGCCGGCAATGTCGAGTACCTTCTCGACGGGGAGGTTGCGGCCCTTGGCCACAAGGCCCGTAAAGGTCTCGTAGACATTGTCTACGCTGCGCATGATAGTTGCCCGCTCGACTGCCGTCATCGGGCGAGTGGCGTTGCCGAAGTCGGACAACGTGTTGGTCTTTACGCCGTCGAACGTGATGCCCAGCTTGTCCTTGAGGGCCTTGCCGACGTTCATGTACATGCCGAAGACTCCGATGGAACCCGTAAGGGTCATCTTGTCGGCGATGATCACGTCGGCCGGGGCCGATATGTAGTAACCGCCGCTGGCGGCGTATCCGCCCATCGACACGATGACCGGTTTCTCGGCCTTGAGCAGTTCGAGTTCGCGCCAGATGACGTCGCTCGCAAGTGCGCTGCCGCCCGGCGAATTGACGCGCAGAACGACGGCCTTGACCTTGTCGTCGAGGCGTACGGACTTGATGCGCTCGGCCATGGTGTTGCCGTAGATGGCATCGTATTCGCCGTTGCCGTCGACGATCTGTCCTTCGGCGTAGACTATGGCCACACGGTCGGCCGAGACGTTGCTCAGGTCGGCACCGACCTGCATGGCGTACTCTCCGAGCGTAACCATGTTGTATTCGCCGTCACGCCCGGCCTCGACACCGTACTCGGCAAAGACATCGTTCATCTGGTCCTCATAGACAAGACCGTCGACAAGGCCGTTGGCAAGGGCCTCCTCGGGGAACATGGCGCTCAGGTTGTCTGCCAGTTCGTTGAGTTTGGCGACGGGTATCGAACGCGACTCGCTGACGGCCGCGGTGACGCTGCCCCATATCGATTCGGCAAGCTCGGTCATCTGTCGGCGGTTGGCATCGGACATCTTGGTGAGTATGTATGGCTCGACGGCGCTCTTGTACTTGCAGGCGGTCGGGCGGAAGACTTCGGGCTCGATGTCGAGCTTGTCCAAAAGTCCCTTGTAGAAGGCTACGTTGAAGGTGATGCCGTTCCACAGGATCATGCCCTCGGGCTGCAGGTATACACGGTCGGCTACCGATGCCAGGTAGTAGCCGAACTGCCCGTAGGTCTCGTTGTAGGCGACGACGAACTTGCCGCTCTCCTTGAACTGCGCAATCGTCTCGCGAAGCTCCTCAAGCGTCGTTATGTCGGCTGATCCCTGTCCGTTGAGGCGCAGGTAGATGCCCTTGATGCGGCTGTCGCCGGCCGCAGCGTCTATGGCCCGCAGGGCCGAGTAGAGCGACATGTGGCGCACGGTGCTCATCGTGTTGAAATCGATGTTGTTGAAGGGATTGGTGACGGGCGAGTCGCTGATATCCTCGTCGAGGTTGATGACAAGAACCGATTCGGGTTGTACGGCCGTCGTGCTCTCCATCGTTCCGGCTATGCCTACCAGAGCCAGTATCCACAGGAAGCCCATCATGAAGCTGCCTACAACAACGGCAAGCAGCGCTGCCAGAAATGTCCTGAAAAATTTCATATCTCTTTTAAGGTTTTAAATTTGTCCGTAAAATCTGTCTTAATGCTACAAATTTAAGCAAAGTTAGGAAATTTATCGAAAAACGATAAATTTATTTTATTTTTCATTATCTGCCGCCACCGGAAACCCGTCGTGCAAGCTCTTTTTACGCGGTGCGCCCGATTCGGTCCGGCGCGGCCGCTTTCCGGCACTTACAGAACATTTTGTACCCCGGGTCGTGCCCGATGTGACAAATAGTCACGGTTTTTTACTGTTTGTCTTAATTTTTTGTTAAATTTGGGGGATTTTAGGTTACTGATTTTTTATTTTATGGCAAAAGAATTCAAACGATACCTCGTGACTTCGGCGCTGCCTTATGCAAACGGCCCCGTCCACATCGGCCACCTGGCCGGAGTCTACATTCCCTCGGACATATACACGCGTTACCTGCGCCTGCGCGGAAGGGACGTCCTCTCGATATGCGGCAGCGACGAGCACGGCGTGCCCATCACGATCAAGGCACGCAAGGAGGGTGTGACACCCCAGCAGATCGTCGACCGCTACCACAACATCATCAAGAAATCGTTCGAGGACCTGGGCATATCGTTCGACATATATTCGCGTACGACTTCGCCGACGCACGCCAAGACCGCTTCGGAGTTCTTCCGCAAGCTCTACGACGACGGCAAGTTCATCGAGAAGACATCGATGCAGTATTACGACGAGGAGGCGCAGACCTTCCTTGCCGACCGCTATATCGTCGGTACCTGCCCGCGCTGCGGCAACGACCGTGCATACGGCGACCAGTGCGAGAAGTGCGGCTCGACGCTTTCGCCCGACGAACTTATCGACCCGCACAGCGCCGTATCGGGATCCGTTCCCGTCAAGCGCGAGACCAAGCACTGGTACCTGCCTCTGAACGAGTACGAGCAGACGCTGCGCAAATGGATACTCGAAGGCCACAAGGAGTGGAAGACCAACGTCTATGGACAGTGCAAGAGCTGGCTCGACGGCGGTCTGCAGCCGCGTGCCGTGAGCCGCGACCTCGACTGGGGAATTCCCGTCCCCGTCGAAGGCGCCGAAGGCAAGGTACTCTACGTATGGTTCGATGCTCCGATAGGCTATATATCTGCTACTAAGGATCTTACGCCCGATTGGGAGAAATACTGGAAGGACAGCGAAACCAAACTCGTACACTTCATTGGCAAGGATAACATCGTTTTCCACTGTATAGTCTTCCCGTCGATGCTGATGGCTCACGGCGGATACATTCTCCCCGAGAACGTTCCCGCAAACGAGTTCCTCAACCTCGAAGGCGACAAGATATCGACATCGCGCAACTGGGCCGTATGGTTGAACGAGTATCTCGAGGAGATGCCCGGCAAGCAGGACGTACTGCGTTACGTTCTCTGCGCCAACGCTCCCGAAACCAAGGACAACGACTTCACCTGGAAGGATTTCCAGGCTCGCAACAACAACGAGCTCGTTGCCGTGCTCGGCAATTTCGTGAACCGTGCGCTTGTCCTGACGAAGAAATATTACGATGGGGTAGTGCCCGCCTGCGGCGAGTTGAACGACTACGACCGCGAAACCATCGCCGAGCTTGCGAAGGTGCGCGGCGCTCTTGAGTCGAACATCGAGAACTACCGTTTCCGCGAGGCTCTGAAGGAGGCCATGAACGTGGCGCGTATCGGAAACAAGTATCTGGCCGATACCGAACCGTGGAAGATCGTGAAGAGCGACCCCGAACGTGTAAAGACAATTCTCAACATAGCGCTGCAGATAACCGCAAACCTCACCGTTGCGATTGAGCCGTTCATGCCGTTCACTTCCGAGAAACTGCTCGAAATGCTCAAGATCGAACGCCCGTCGTGGGATTCGATCGGTTCGATGGACCTCATAGCGGCAGGACACGTTATCGGCGAGCCTTCGCTGCTCTTCGAGAAGATCGAAGATGACGTGATACAGAAGCAGTTGGACAAACTCGAGGCTGCCAAGAAGGCCAATATGGCCGCCGAAGCCGCTGCCAATGTCGAGCCGCAGAAGGAACAGATCTCATTCGACGATTTCGGTAAGGCCGACATTCGTGTATCGACGATTCTTGCCGCAGAGCGTGTCCCCAAGACCAAAAAACTGCTCAAACTCTCGATCGATACCGGTATCGACAAGCGCGAGATAGTTTCGGGCATCGCCGAATACTATTCGCCCGAGGAGCTTGTGGGCCGTCAGGTGCTTGTGCTTGTAAACCTCGAACCGCGCGAGATCAAGGGTATCCTGTCGCGCGGCATGATCCTGATGGGTGCCGACGCTTCGGGCCGTCTGGTTCTGCTGCAGCCCGACAAGGCTACAGTCAGCGGTGCAATGGTGGGGTAGTACTCTTCCGACAGGCTTTTTTAAGATGTATTTTTTAGGCGCTTTTCCGGCCGCCGGTTCAGTGCCTGCAACAAATAGACGAATTTTAACTTAAATATTATGGAAAATCTGGATTGGGCATCTTTGGGGTTCAACTACCGCAAGACCGATTGGAATGTACGTTTTTACTATCGCGACGGCAAATGGAGCGATATGGAGTTGTGCGACAGTGAATACATCAACATGCACATGTCTGCCGCCTGTCTGCACTACGGACTCGAACTCTTCGAAGGTTTGAAGGCTTTCCGCGGTGCCGACGGAAAAATCCGTCTTTTCCGTGTCGATGAGAATGCCAAACGTCTGCAGTCATCAGCACGCAAACTCTGCCTTCCCGTCCCTACGGAGAAGATGTTCATCGACGCCTGCTGCGAAGTTGTCCGCCGTAATGAGCGTTTCGTTCCTCCCTACGGTACCGGCGCTTCGCTCTATCTGCGTCCGCTTCTCATAGGTACCAATCCCGTGCTGGGTGTCAAGGCAGCTACGGAAGCTACTCTCATAGTCTTCGCTTCGCCCGTCGGAGCATACTTCAAGGAGGGTATCAAGCCTATCAAGGTTGTCGTTGACCGCGAACAGGACCGTTCTGCTCCACGTGGAACGGGTGACGTAAAGGTCGGCGGTAACTACGCTTCGAGTATCCTTTCGGGTGAGCGTGCCCATCAGCTCGGCTATTCGAATGTGCTCTATCTCGACCCCGTCGAGCGTAAATATATAGAGGAGTGCGGTGCTGCAAACTTCTTCGGGATCCGCGACGGTCTCTATGTTACGCCCAAATCGACCTCGATTCTGCCTTCGATTACCAACAAGAGTCTTCGCCGTCTGGCCGAGGATCTCGGTCTGAAGGTCGAGGAGCGTCGTGTTCCCGTCGATGAACTTGCACAGTTTACGGAGTGCGGTGCCTGCGGTACGGCTGCCGTTATCTCTCCGATATGCAAGATTGTCGACCTCGATACCGACAAGGTTTACGATTTCGGCGACAGGGTCGGTGAATATTCGCTGAAAATGTACTCCATGCTGCAGGATATCCAGTACGGCCGCGCCGAGGACAAGTACGGTTGGACCACCGTTATCGAGTAGGTTTACATGATTTAATCAGGCGGGAGGTCGTAAGATCTCCCGCTTTTTATGTTCCACGTGGAGCATTCGGGTGTAAATATCAAGGGTTGTTCCACGTGGAACAACCCTTTGTCGTCTCAGAAAATTCTGTTTGGATCTGCTGATATAGCCCGGAAATTGTGTTTTATCGCCCGAACTTGAGAAGCAGTACGTTGATGTCGGCCGGCGATACGCCCGGAATGCGCGATGCCTGACCGATGGTGGAGGGGGCAATGCGCGTGAGTTTCTGCCGCGCCTCGATCGTCAGCGACTGCAGCGACCCGAAATCGAAACCCGCCGGTATGGCAATGTTCTCGAGGCGGTGCAGCTTCTCGGCGATGAGTTTTTCGCGTTCGATATAGCCGCGGTACTTGATCTGTATCTCCGCCTCCTCGATAGCCTCCTCACTGATCCGCTCGCTCTCGATGAAACGGCCGAGGCGAGGGTAGGCCTTGCCGAGCCCGGCGATCGTCACCTCGCTGCGCAGAATGATGTCATAGAGCTTGCGGCCCTGCGTCATCGGCTCCGATCCTACGGATTTCAGATACTCCTCAATTTCGCATGCTTTGACACTCTGCCGGTGCGCGAAGGAAATAAGCGATTCTACGGCACGTTTTTTTTCGAGGAATTTTTCGTACATTTTCTCCGAAACAAGCCCGATTTCGTAACCTTTGGGCGTGAGCCGCGCATCGGCATTGTCCTGTCGCAGCAATATGCGGTACTCGGCTCGCGACGTGAACATGCGGTAGGGTTCGTCCACGCCCTTCGTTACAAGGTCGTCGATCAGCACGCCGATGTATGCCTCGTCGCGCTGCAGCACGACCGGCTCCTCTCCCTTCAGGCGGCGGTGGGCGTTGATGCCCGCCATAAGTCCCTGAGCGGCGGCCTCCTCATATCCGGTGGTGCCGTTTATCTGACCTGCAAAATACAGATTGTCAACGAGTTTGGTCTCCAGCGAGTGCTTCAGCTGCGTCGGCGGGAAGTAGTCGTACTCGATGGCGTAGCCGGGACGGTAGACATGCACGTCCTCAAGCCCCGCAATCTGGTGTAAAGCCCTGATCTGCACGTCGTAAGGCAGCGACGACGAGAACCCGTTGAGATAGTATTCGTTGGTCGTGCGCCCTTCGGGCTCGAGGAAGAGCTGGTGCTGCTGCTTGTCGGCGAAGGTGCGCAGCTTGTCCTCGATGCTGGGACAGTAGCGCGGGCCTATGCCCTTGATCGTGCCGTTGAAGAGCGGCGAATCGGCAAAGCCCTCGCGAAGCGTCGCATGAACCTCGGGCGAGGTGTAGACCAGAAAGCAGGGCAGCTGGTTACGTACGGGCTCCGTCTCGTCGGAAAACGAGAATTTCGACGGCTCTTCATCTCCGTATTGCGGTTCGAGGCGCTCGAAATCTATCGTGCGCGCGTCGAGGCGTGCCGGCGTGCCAGTCTTCATGCGCCCGGCCTCGAATCCGACGGCCGTGAGCGATTCGGTCAACCCGGTCGATGCCGCATCGCCCGCGCGGCCACCTTCGGCATGGGCGCGCCCGCAGTGCATCAGCCCCCCGAGGAACGTGCCGCTCGTGAGTACGACGGCATCGGCCTCGAAAACCACGCCCATTCGCGTTTTAAGGCCTTTTACGCGCATTTTCTGCCCCGAGCCGTCAAAGAGTATCTCCTCGGCCGTATCCTGCCATATATAGAGGTTCTGCGTGTTTTCGAGCGTGCGGCGCCACTCCTCCGAAAAACGGCTCTTGTCGCACTGCGCACGCGGACTCCACATCGCGGGGCCCTTCGAACGGTTCAGCATGCGGAACTGTATGGTCGTGAGGTCGGTGATGCGCCCCATCTGGCCGCCCAGAGCGTCGATCTCGCGCACGATCTGACCCTTGGCGACACCGCCGACGGCCGGATTGCACGACATCGCCGCAAACTTGGTCATGTCCATGGTCAGCAGCAGCGTGCGCGACCCGAGACGTGCGGCAGCCGCCGCAGCCTCACAGCCGGCGTGTCCGCCGCCGACAACTATTATGTCGTAATGGAGTCTCATTCTTCGGAGTGGTACAGGGCCAGATAACGGTCCTCCTTGCGGTGCATCTGCGCGTTGGTGCGCGGTGTCTTGTCCTTCTGCCCGCACAGGTGCAGCAGCCCGTGGACTATCACGCGGAGCATCTCCTCGCTGCGCGTGGCGCCGTATTGTGCGGCGTTGTCGGCAACGGTGCCCACATCGATGAAGACATCGCCCGAAACCCAGCCCTCGTGCCTGTTGCCGTAGTCGAACGTGATGACGTCGGTGTAGTAGTCATGCCCGAGGAACTGGCGGTTCATCTCGAGCAGCCGTTGCGACGAGCAGAATATGTAGCTCAGTTCGGTGATGCGGTAACCTTCGGATTCGGCTACCGACGACAGCCACCGGCTTATGCGCCGGCGCTCACGCGGCAGGTAACTGCAGTCGTCGTTATAGTATCGTATGGCCATATCGTTATTTCTTGAAACAGTCCGATGCCTTCAGCTGCACGTTCGGCGTCGGCGCGTAGATGCCGAATACCAGCTTGTACTCCATCTCCATCGTCGTCAGGTTGACCGACGAGCCGATCGTGCCGATGCGCTGGTTGCGCGCAACCTTGTCGCCCTTGGCTACATCGACGTCGGAGAGGTTGGCGTACGACGAAATGTACTGTCCGTGAGCTATATAGACATCGTATTTGTTGGTTATGCGGTTACGCTTGATCTCCAGCACCTTGCCTTCGTAGATCGAGATGATCGCGGCTCCCTTGCCGCCCACGATCTCGGCCATGTTGCCCTTGTACCGGCGGACCGTGCCGCCGACAACCGGAAGCCGCAGGTTGCTCGTCTTGCGCGAGAACGAGGCTCCCTCCTTGTTGCCGCGCGTCAGCTTGCGGAGCTCGTTGATGGCTACGCTCAGCTGCTCCTCGCGTGCCAGCTTGTTGCGCAGGGTCTGCTGCTCCTGCGACGACAGCTTCCTGACCGTATTGCGGGCCGTCTGGGCATCGCGCTGCAGGCGCTGTTTCTGGGCCGAAAGGTTGCGCTTGACCGAATCGAGCGAGGCCTGGCGCCGTGTCAGGGTGTCGAGCGTCTGCGAAACCTCGTCGCTCAGGCTGCGTATGCGCTCGATGCGCTCGCTGCGCTTGGCCGCAGCCTCGCGCAACAGCACTATGCGCCGCGACATGTCGAGAAAATCTCCCGACGAGAAGAGATAGGTCAGGTAGTTGCCGTGGCGGTAATTGCGGTACGATTCGCGCACCGTCTCGCCGTAGCGCTCCTTCTCGCGGGCAAGGTCCGACGACAGCGCCCGTGCCGTACTGTCCGTGCGCGCGATCTCGCGGTCGAGAAGCCCCATCTGCCGGCGGTTGGCTTCGAGAAGGTCGTTGCGCGTGGAGATCTGGCGCGTGAGCAGGCGTACGCGCTCCTGTGTCGAGGACTTGTTGTCCTTCAGCTGCTTGATGCGGCGCTCGTCCTCGGCGATCTTCTTCTCGAGGTTGGCTATGACACGCCGCTGTTCGGCTATCTTCTTGTCGTTGCTCTGGGCCTGGCACGTGAATATGGCGGCAACCCCCATGACTGCCAGCAGAGCCTTCAGTATGAATCGTCGTCCCATTGTCGTCACTCCTGCTGTTGTTCGAGATTCGCGATGCGCCGCTCGATCGAGGCCCCGTCGAATCCCTTCTCCAGAGCCTTGCGCCAGTAGATCTCGGCCATGAACTTCTCGCCCAGCGCCGCAAGAATGTCACCGTAGTGCAGCTGCAGCGACGCACTGCCGCTGTTGTCGAGCGATATGGCCTGGCGCATCACCTTCTTGGCCTCGGTGTAGCGTCCCATCGTGTAGAGCACCCAGGCATGGGTGTCCAGAAAGGTCGGGTTGTTGTCGGCTATCTCCGTCGCCCGGCCCGACATGCTCAGCGCCCGGTCGAGGTCGCGCCCTTCGAGGCTCAGGAAGTAGGCGTAGTTGTTCAGTACGCTCGCATTGTCGCCGAAGTACTCCAGGGCACGGTCATAGGCCTCATAGCAGCGCTTCATGTCGCGCCGCGCACCGCCGTCCCTGCCGAGCCATGCGATACCCGCATCGCTCTCGGCCTGCACCCCTTCGGGCAGCCGCTGCTCGGCCTTCTGATGCCAGACGTCTCCGATGCAGCCCCACAACTCGCTGCGGACAGTGTCGCTGGCCGCGTACCTGAGTGCCTCGCGGTAGCTGTCGATGGCTTCGTCGTTGCGCCTGCCGAGCAAGGCCAGATGCCCGCGGCGCATGTAGAGGTCGGCATTCTCGGGAAAGAGCTTCAACGCCCGGTCGAGATAGAGACTGACCGAATCGGCATGGCCGAGGTAGCTCTCGATCTCCATGACGGTCATGAAACTCTCCATGTCGGGATTCGCCTCGCGGCTGCGGGCCTTGTATATCTCCAGCGCCTGGTCGATGCGACCCGAACTTATGAGGTGACCGGCATAGAGGTTCACCACGTCGCGGTTATCCGTATTGTTCAGGTAGAGCGACGCGGCAAGGACATCTATCTGCGGGTAGTATTCGCGGTAGAACTTGCGGTTGCCCGTCAGCCGGCGGAAGATGCTCGTCTTCTCGATGGTCGGGAAGTTGTCCATGCGGAAGAGCCTCCCCACAACGTCGAGGTACGAACGGTAATCGCCCCGGCGGTTGTAGAAGTCGGCCAGCGAAGCCCATGCCGCAACACTCGTCGAATCGGCCGATACACCCCGGCGGTACGATGCCTCGGCAAGCGAATCCTTGCCCGTGACCTCGTAGACCTCGCCCAGGGCCATGTGGTTCTCGGGAAGGTAGGGTGCCTCCGCCACCGACCTCTCGGCCTCGGCAAGCGCCCGGTCGTACTGCATCGTGCGCAGCAGCAGGCGACGCTTCATCTCGTCGAGGTAGGGCATGCGACCGAACTGCGAATCGGCCGAGTCGAGTATGGCTATGGCCGAATACGGCCGCTCGGTGCCGTCGTAGAGCGCCGCCAGAAGGCGGAAATGTTCGGGATTGCGCTCCGTACGAACCAGCTTCTCGAAGACCGGTATGGCCTCGCCGTAACGGCTGCCGACGATCAGCGACTGGCCGTAGAGCTGCAGGTACCACTTGTTCGTGCTGTCGAGACCGACCGCACGGCGGGCATAATCTATGGCCCGGTCGGTCGAGTCGTACACGAGGCTCGCGGCAAGCTCGTAATAGGCCGGGGCATACGTCGAATCGTTGGCTATGGCTGCCATGAACAGCCGCCGGGCCCCGAGCGTGTCGTTATCGATGCAGTTGCGCTTGACACCGTCGGTGTAGAGATAGAGGCTGCGGAGCGAATCTGCCGGGAGCGGCTCCGTGTGCACGTCGGCACGCTGCGGGGCCTTGATGAACCCGCAGCTGAAAAAGAGTCCCAGCATCAGTATGGCTGCCGTCCGGCGCATATTCTCTCCGTTTTTTTCAGTTTTATGAATACATCTTTACGCGGCACTTCAGTGGCCGGTGCCGCTCGGGTACGTCTCAGAGTGCACTGTCGAACTGGTGGAGGAACCGTACGTCGTTCTCGAAGTAGAGACGCAGGTCCTTGACACCGTACTTCAGCATCGCGATACGCTCAACACCCATGCCGAAGGCGAATCCCGAATACTTCTCGGGATCTATGCCGCACGACTTCAGGACGTTGGGGTCGACCATGCCGCAACCCATGATCTCAAGCCAGCCCGTACCCTTGCAGACGTTGCAGCCCTTGCCGCCGCAGAGGTTGCACGATACGTCGACCTCGGCCGACGGCTCGGTGAAGGGGAAGTAGGAGGGACGCATGCGAATGGTCGCACTCTCGCCGAACATCTCCTTGGCGAAGTAGAGTATCGACTGCTTCAGGTCGGCGAACGATACCCCTTCGTCGATGTAGAGTCCCTCGACCTGGTGGAAGATGCAGTGCGCACGGTACGAAATGGCCTCGTTGCGGAAAACGCGACCCGGGCATACCACACGGATAGGCGGTTTCTGACGCTCCATCGTGCGGACCTGTATCGACGAGGTGTGGGTGCGCAACAGCACGTCGGGGTTCTTCTCGATGAAGAACGTGTCCTGCATGTCGCGCGCCGGGTGCTCGGGAGGGAAGTTGAGCGCCGAGAAGACATGCCAGTCGTCCTCGATCTCCGGACCTTCGGCTATGGTGTAGCCCAGACGCGAGAAAATGTCGGTTATCTGGTTGCGTACGAGCGAAATGGGGTGGCGCGAACCGAGCGTCTCGCCGCTTGCGGGACGGGTCATGTCGCCGCATGCGTCGCTGCCGGCGCTCTCGGCCTGTACGGCAAACTGCTCGCGGAGCGTGTTGACACGCTCGAGAGCCTCGCTCTTCAGGCGGTTGAGCTTCTGTCCGAATTCGCGTTTGTACTCCGGAGCCACGCTCTTGAACTCATCGAGAAGGGCGTTCAGCTCTCCCTTCTTGCCCAATATCCTGATGCGGAACTCCTCTACTTCGGCCGCCGCCTTGGGTTTGAATTCCTCCACGCGACGCAACAGTTCGTTGATTTTGTCGTTCATATTTTGACGTTTTATTCTTTTTGTCTAATTTTAGGCACTGCCTATAAACGTACAAAGTTACAAATTTTTTGAAATATGTTCCGTAAAACGCTTGTATTTATATTGGCGGCCCTGTGCGCCGCCGCAACGGTATGCGCCCAGAGCGTCGGTGTCGTCTTCAGCGGTGGCGGCGCAAAGGGACTTTACCATATCGGCGTTTTGCAGGCTCTCGAAGAGAACGAGATACCGGTGGACTATATTGCGGGCACTTCGATGGGGGCCATCATCGCCGGCCTCTATGCCGCCGGTTATTCGCCCGACGAAATGAAGGCCATAGTCGCATCGGGCGAGGTCGAAAGGTGGGCCACGGGCAAAATAGACGCCAGCCACAGGCACTTCTACCGCCAGATGCTCGAACTTCCCTCGGCCGTGACCCTGAGGCTCAACCTCAAGTCACGCCGTCAGGGCGAAAAGGTGCTGCAGATGCCCGGAAACCTCATCTCGTCGGCAAGCATCGACCTTGCGCTCGTCGGGCTGTTCCAGCCCGCCACGGTGGCTTCGAACGGCGATTTCGACTCGCTCATGGTGCCGTTCAGGTGCCTCGCAAGCGACATGAACGCCCGCCGCGGCACGGTTTTCAAGAACGGAGACCTCGGCAAGGCTATACGTGCCTCGATGTCGCTGCCGCTGGTCTTCAAGCCCGTGGAGATAGACTCGATGCTGCTATATGACGGCGGGTTGTTCGACAACTTCCCGTGGCGCTCGCTCGAGGAGGATTTCCACCCCGACTTCTACATAGGCTCCAAGTGCACGTCGGGCAATACCCCCGTGAACAACGAAAGCAACATAGTCGACCAGGCACTGATGCTCATGACGACGAATACCGACTACTCGCTGCCCGAAGGGCGCGGCGTGATGATCGACCGTGCCGTCGATGCCGGAATGCTCGACTTCGCCAAGGGCGAGATGATCATAAGGCAGGGTTATGATGACGCCATGGCCGCAATGCCGCAGATACGCGAGGCCGTAAAGTCGAGGCGGACGGTCGAAGAGATGGAGCGCCGGCGGGCCGAGTTCCGCAGCCGGTCGCCGCAGCTCATATTCGACAACTATGAAATCAAGGGCCTCAGGCGCTCGCAGAGAGCCTTCGTCGGTGACATGATGCAGCTCTACGACAAGTCGGACCGCCCGCGCGAGCTGTCGTTCGACGAGTTGCGCGACAGGGTCTACGACCTGCTGGCCGAGAACGACTTCGTGGCCGACTACCCGTCGGTGACATATTCGGCCGGGAGCGGCCGCTATACCGCCGGGCTGAACCTGCAGGCGCGGCCGTCGTTCAAGATATCGTTCGGCGGGAACGTCTCGTCGACAGCCTTCAACCAGGCTCTCATCAGCCTGAGGTATGAAACCATTGGCCGCGTGGCCCAGCAGGCTTTCCTCGACCTCTATCTGGGGACGATATGCAACGTCGGGCGTCTCGGCGGCCGCACGACCTTCTTCCAGCGTTACCCGATGTTCATCGACTACTCGTACAACTTCGGCGTGATGAACACGCTGCACGGCAACTTCGGAAACCTCACGCGCGTGGACAACAGCTGGAACATCAAGAGCAAGGAGAATTTCGGTTCGGTGGGTGTGGGCGTGGCCCTCACCAAAAAGAGCGTGCTGCGTGCCGTCGTGCACGGCGGCGAGACCACGTACCGAATGAGCGACTGGGAGGACCCCACGCGGTTCGTCTTCGTCGGGGCGATGCTCGAACTGCAGCGCAACACGCTCGACGTACCGCTCTTCCCGACCAGGGGAACGAACCTCACGGTGTCGGGCATATACATCTTCGGACAGGACAAGTACAGGCGCAACCCCCTGACTGACGAGCCGACAGGCGAAAAACAACAGCGCAAACAGTGGCCCGGTGCCCGCGTGACGTGGGAGCAGTATTTCCGTTTCCCGGCGGTCAAGTGGTTCTCGCTCGGCTATGAGGTCGACGGCGTCTTCACGGCGCACCCGCGATTCGAAAGCCCCGAAACGACCGTCATGTCATCGCCGCTGTATGCCCCGATCCCCCATTCGAACATGATCTGCATGCCCGACTTCCGCGCCGCGAAGTTCGTGGCTGCCGGCGTCATGCCGACATTCAACATCATCGACAACCTGATGGTGCGGGCCGGTTTCTATGCCATGTTCCGCGACAAGATGTACACCGACTCCAACTGGCATTACATCGCCGACCTCTCGGTAGTATACCATACGGCCGTCGGCCCCGTGAGCCTCGCCCTCACGAAGTACGACCTCGACAACTGGAACAATACCTATCTGACATTCAATTTCGGAATGCTTATATTCTCGCCGAAGGGGTTGTTTTATTGATCGTCTTTGGGGAGGCTTTCGTCCTGCCTGTTTGGGGCTTTCTCCCTGCCCGTTTTTGGGGGCTTTCTCCCTGCCCGTTTTGCGGGTGGAACGGGCGGCATTGCCCTGTGGGCGGTCATGTGCCGCGGCCTTGGCAGAAGGCAGCCGTCGCGGCGAAGGCTGTTGCGGCCGAGATGGCCGGGGTATTGTGCCTGAGATGGTCGTGGTATTGTGTCCGAGATGGCCGGGGTGTCGCGCGCAGGAAGCCCGCGTCAGGCTATGCGCTGCAGGCGCGAGGCTTCGGTAAGCCTCATGTTCGCGTAGTCGATGCCCGATATTGCGCAGAGACCGCACTCGCGCCCCTCTTCGATCGAGCCGAGGCTGTCGCCCATGCCCAGTGCGGCGGCGCCGTTGCGTGTGGCCCATGTCAGGAGCTCGTCCAGCGGTACGTCGCCCAGGGCCTTCATCTCGTCGAGCATCGAGAGCGAGCTGTTCGAGGCGAGCGAATCCGTACCCACACAGACGTTGAGACCGTTGCGGCGCAGAAGCCCGGTGTCGGGCGCAAGGCCCGAAATGTAGCCGTTCGACCGCGGGCACAGCACCCAGTAGACCGGTGCCGTGAAGTGTTCCATGATGATGTCGATGTCGCGCTGGCCGACGCAGCAGCAGTGTACGAGCAGTACGCTGCGGTCGCGCGGGACGCTTGCCGCCACACGCTCGGCCGGCGAACCGTAGTGCAGGAAATCGCATTCGAACCCCTGGGTCAGATACCAGTCGTGCAGCGCCCCGTGCCCGTCGTAGAGCTCCTGCTCGGCCGGAGTCTCCATGAAGTGTATCGACAGCGGCGCCGGGTTGCCGTCACGGCATATCGACTTGAAGATGTCGTCCTGCAGCGAATATGTGGAGTGGGGTGTGGCCGAAGTGGCGGGGTTGCCGAGCAGCGCCGCGGCCTGCTCCGTCGATGCGGTGCGCAGCCCGAAGACCTCGGCGAAGGTGCGGTAGCGTATGCGGCTCGCGGCCTTGACGGCAAACGATGTCCCGCCGTTGGCTATGTCGCCGACGGCGTCGATGCCGCCCTCCCACAACTCACGGTCGGCCCGGCGCATCGCCTCGAACCTCTCGACGTCGGAGAAACGCCCCCTCTCGCGCGCCATGCCTGCGGCAAAGGCTGCAAAACCGCCGCCCGGCGCTATGGCGCCGCGCAGGTATGACAGTTCGAGGTGGCAATGGGCGTCGACCATTCCGGGTATGAGTATGCCGGCGTAGAACTCGATCCCCTCCATGCGGTCGAGCTCCCCGTCGCCGTAACGCCCGATCGAGACGATGCGGCGTCCGTCGAGCGTCAGCAACGGCCTATCGATTATCCCCGTCGGAAGCAGTGCCAGATGGGAGGCTATCCGTCGCATGGCTGTCGGGTGTGAATTTTCCGATGAATTCGTCGGCAAAGATGCGTATGACGAGCTGGCGCTCGTAAAGGCTGTCGACGGCAGCCTGCGTGTCGGGCGTGTGTACGACCTTGAGGCCGTTTATGGTGATGCCCGTATGCTTGCCCTTATCGGGTCGCGTGAACTCCATGAGGTTGATCACGAGCCGCTCGGCCATCGTGTCGGCATGGAGCGTGCGCGAGGCGAGTTCCATATCGCGGCGTTTGCGCAGAAGGTACTGCTGGCGCCCGAAACGGCTGCTGTCGGCCCGCTCGAACCAGAAGACACTCTTGCGCGAGTTGTTGTCGTCGAGCGAATCGAGCTTGTATTCGTACGAGATCTCATAGTCGCCCGGCATGATGTTGTCGACGACGATGCGCAGACGTGCGGTGTCACGAAGGCGGCCGACACGTATGAGCGAATCCTCGTAGACGGTGCGCGTGAAGGTGCGGCGCGCGATGTTGTCGATGGTGTCGAGCACCGAGGTCTCCTTCTCGTAGAACTTGCCCTCCTCCTCGAGCATGTCGATCGCTACCTCCACGACATTGCCCAGACGGGCACTCTTGCGCTTCGAGAAGTTGCCGATGGTGTACTGCACGTCCTCGCTCGTGTAACCGTATTTGGCGAATATGGGCTCGTAGACATCGAGCGAGTCGAGGTCTATGTCCTGATTGTTGATGTAGGCATTGGTCAGGAAGGCGTCGTGGAAGATCAGCGCCAGAGTCTTGTCGGGTATGATCTTGTGACGCGCGCATGCGACCGCCGCAACGGCGGCTGCAATGATAAGTACTGTTTTCAGCAATCGTTTCATCGTAGGTATCCTGCTCGGACAAGCTAACGCGCTTTCCGCAAACAAAAGTATGAAATATTTTCGGTTTTGAGCAGCCCCGCCGCGACAAAGCCGTCGCCCGACACCGTTTTCCCTCCGGCAAAGCCCCGCGGGCGGCCCCGAAGTGCCCGAAGGAGGGGTGCCGGCCGCCGTTTTTTTCTTTTTTCGGAAATTATTCCCTACCTTTACGGTATGCAATCCTCCCCCGCGGAGCATAACAACCTGCTATCATGAAAACCCGTAAGACAGCAACCCTCCTGCTTTCACTGTTTTGCACAATGGCCGTATCCGCCGTGCACGCCTCGGATTTCGTCAAGGGACGCATATACCTGAAGGACGGCTCGGTCGTCGAGTGCGGCGACAGGGACCGTATAAGGTTGCCCAAACGCACCCGCCCGGTAAAACTTTTCCGCAACGCCTATCGCAAGGAGCAGGAAAAAGAGCTCTTCAGTCAGGAGATGGTCGACTCGATCGTCTGCTGGCACCCGGCAGCCGCAGATCATGCCCGCAAATTCGTATTTGCCGGGAAGCCCGGCTGCATGTGGGTCTATTTCGAGTCGCCGAATATCCGTGCATGCGTATATGCTTCCAAGGGCTACGGCATCGATTCGAACGGCGGCATAGAGGTGCTGGTCAAACAACGATATTTCAGCCGCTCGCGTTCGGCGTACTATCTGCGTAAGGCGGGCGATGACGGCTATTTCTGTGTAGGTTCCGCAAGCCGAAAAGCCGGAAAACGTTTCCGCAGGCTCGTGGCCGGGTACATAGCCGATGACCCGGACCTCGCCGGAGCGGTCCTCTCGTCGCGGACATCGAACCGCAGCAAGGTAATTCTGATGCTCGGGGAGTATGTCCCTGGCCGCGATTAACAGTCAGTTATTTTAATAATCCGATAGTATGAAACGTTTTTTCATTTGTGCGTTGGCCGTATTGGCCGCCTTCGGTACGGTATCTCGGGCCGAAGCCAAAGACCCGGAAGATGCCGAGGCCGATCATGTGATCATAACCCTCAAGTCGGGGGAGAAGGTCGATTGCTATGTCCGTCGCGGCTGGCATGCCGAAAACTCCGTCTTCAAGAATGAGAACTTCTCGTTCAAGGTCACAAAGACTCCCGACGACAAGGAGAAGGTCGAATATACGGCCGACGATGTCGTGAGCATCGACTATGTGGAGAAGACCGAAAACCACCCCGACGGCCTGCGCTGGGAGTCGCACCCCCTGGCCCACCCCAATTTCGCAAGCCGTTACCATACCATGCAGCGGCTCTTCTGTGTGGACAAGGTGGGCAAGAACGCCACGACCTATTGGTGGAAGGTATGGGCCGCAACGGGAACCGGTTTTGCGGGCCGCCAGCTGGTAACCTACATGGGCGTCCGCTTCCACAACGATCCCGAAGGAATCGTCTATACCTATTCGCTGGTCAACTCCGTGCTGATGAAGGACCGTTATCCCGGCCTGCAGGAGTTCTGCAAGAACTGGTTCAAGGGGCCCGAAGGCAAGGTCCACAAGAAAGAAGCAAAGGAGAATGACTCGTGGATCCTCGACATGTACGACGCATATCTGGCCCAAATGGGCGATGCCGCCGCAGACCTGCCCAAAGCGATACCCGACAAGAATGCCGGCGGAAAGTAAACGCTGCCCCGTTACGCCATGATTAAAAAATCCGGTCTCCCGCACAGGAGACCGGATTTTTGTTTGACGTCCTGATGACCGCTATTCGGTCAGGTTGCCCGAAACGGTTACCTTGTCGCCGTTGTTGATGTAGACGAACAGATCCTTGCAGTACGCCTCCAGAATATTCTCCAGAGTGGTGGTGCTGACGTTGTCGCGGACGTAGACCATATCCTCGCCCGTCATGCCGACGGCCGTCTCGGTGAACTGCGCGTTGCCAACGATGCCCGCAGCAAAGGTCTTCGCCGAAAGCGTAGGAGCATAGTTGCGGTTGCCGTCGACCTCGGCCATGTTGTAGACAGTGCCGACAATGCCGCCTGCATCGTTGCCGCCCTTGACCGAACCGTAGTTGGTGTTGCCGCTCACGGTGATGACGTTCTTCGCGGGATAGGCGCTCGCAGCCCCGTTGTAGCGGATCCAGCCGATGATGCCGCCCGTGCCGTATGCCGTGGAGTTGTTGACGATGTCGCCGTTGTTGGTGCAGCCCGTGACGCTGCCCGCATTCTGCTGCTCGGCAACGATGCCCGCAACGTCGGTGCCGTTGCCCGTTATGGCCGCATTGTTGGTGCAGCCGCTCACGTTGGCGGCCGAAAGCCCCGCAATGCCGCCGACAACACCCGCCGTGCAGGTGACCGTACCGTCATTGGTGCAGTTCGAGATGGTCATGGTCTCGCCCTCGGCCGTGTAGTAGGCCGCACCGACGATGCCGCCGACATTGGCTCCCGTTCCGCTGACGCTCGCGCCGTTGTGGCAGTCGGTGATGGTGCCGCTCCTGGTCATGCGGCCGACAACGGCGCCGTTGCCGCGTGTCGCCGCAATGCTGCCCGATACGACGTCGATGCCGCTGACCGTACCGCCGCCCGTGAGCATGCCTACGGCCGCTGCAGCCATCTCGCTGTCGGGTACGTTGATGTCGACATTCTCGAAGACGAGATTCTTCACTTCGCCGCCGTCGACTATGCCGAACAGACCGATGGCGCTGTCGGCGTTGTCGCACACGGTGATGGTGAGGTTGCTTATGGTGTTGCCTTTACCGTCGAACGTACCCTTGAACGACGCTCCTACAGGTGCGCTGCCAAGGCGCATGCCGACGCCTACGGGTGTCCATTCGAGGTTGTTGAGGTCGAGGTCGGAGTTGAGTGTTACGGTGTAGCCCTCGAAAGTGGTGCCGCCGTTGACGAGCCCGACGAAACCGGCAAGCTGCTCGGCGTTGTTGACGGATACGGTTTTGGCATTGTCGTCGACCACCGGCGACTCGCTGTTGCCCGACCATGTGCTCTGTCCGAGTTCCCCGTCGAATCCGGGTTTCACCTCGACGTTTATGTCGGCCTTCTTGGTGAGGAGGTTACCCGACACGTTTGTGCGGTAGTTGCGCTGTACGGGTATCGACGAGAAGTCGTACGCCCCGGCCACTTCCGCGCCGTTCTCATCGAGGAACGACATTGTGAAGTCTGCGAGATACTGTTCGCCCTCGGTCTTGGGAGCGAATACGTAGTCGAACGAGAGATGTCCTTCGGCGTCGACAACGGCAGCCGCATCGGCATAAGCCACGGCGCTCTTTGCGTCGGTGAGCTCACCTGTGAGGAGGTTTATGCCGGTGGGGACCGAAGCGAACTCGATCTTCACCTTCTTTGGTTCGAGAGCCGGAGCTGCGGCCTTCACCTCTGCGAGGTCGAGTGTCTTGACGTTGAGCTGACCGAAGGGACGCTTCAGTTCGACGTTTACGGCCTGTGACTTGTCGGAGAGGACCTGAGCCGTTCCGAAGAATGCGTCGCGTGCATCGTCATTTCCGATGTAGTCGCCCGTGAACGCAACGTTCGCGAGGTCGGCGGTGTTGTAGTGGAGGTCCGAGTTGATGTCGGCGCCCGACTTGTCGGCCCAGAAGACGAGGTCGAAGGTCTTGCCGGCGATCAGACGCGCCGAGAACGTTGCCGAGAGGTTCTCTACGGCAGCTACCTGACGTTCGCCGTAGATTTCGCCGTCGAGGTAGATCTGCATGATACAGCGGTCGACGGTCGTACCGTCCCCTGCAGCACGGGTTTCGGCCATCTGAGCGGGGAACGAGGCCTTGACCGTGATCTGCGTGTCTCCCGACGCGGGGTCGAGTGACTCCGTCTTCTGGCATGCCGTCATGCCGAGAAGAAGTGCGGTTACTGCAATAAAAAGTCTCTTCATTTGTATGGTTTTTTATGCGTGCCGTACCCTCGGGCCATGCAGGCCGGGTGCGGTAGGCTGGTTATTCGTTTCCGGGACGGAGCAGTGCCGGTTGGCGGCCCTATCCATTTAGTTCCCACAAATATAACTTTTTTTTCGTTATTTGTGAAAAATCATCTTTTTTGTTCCGGACGGCCGTTTTTTTACGGAAAAAATGTAAAAAATGCCGCAGCCTCTTGACAAGGGGGTACGGCGTGTCGTATATTTGCGTTGTCGAAACCGTTGTCGACATCTGATGCAGATTGTCGATAAGGTTTTCAACAGGGATTATCCTCGAATGATGCGCATCTAAACCCTGTTTTTACGACTTTTCGATTTTTATCAACAAATTCTCAAACGATTTATCAACATGAACCGCGCGCAACTCGAAACTGCGCTGCTGGACATCGCCGCCGATGCCGGTTACACTTTCTGCGCGGCCGGCGACGAATATGCCTCGCGTTCGGTGAAGGCGTATCCCGCAGCATGGCTCTCTCCTCCCGTCATGCACTCGATCGAAGGCCGCAGGCACGGCCGCATATCCTACGATGTGACCCTCCACCTGCTCGACAAGGGTGCTAAACTCTCCAACGGACAGCGAAACGCCAAATGGGACGAACTGGAATCCGATGCCCTGGCCATATTTACGGCCCTCTCGGAGAAGGAGTGCGTGATCGCGGTCGAGAATCTCGAAATGACTCCACGCTCCTCGGCCCTGACAAACCACGGCGAAATATCGCAGACCGTCACCGCCCGTGTGACAACTTGCTTCTGATCCAACGACAAAATCCACGAAAACCATGACTTTCCTGACAATTCCCGACAATTATGCTCCCGTCGATGGCAGACTCTTCTACCAATTCGAAACCGGCGGCGAGAGCCTCGACCTCGACATCAAGGTGATAGACCTCCTGGCCAACCATGTCATCGGCTCGAAACGGATTTACGACAGCGCTTACGGCGAAATAGACATCGCTCCGATCCTGCGAAAGATGTTCGCCTATTCGCTGGTCGATAGTGAAACCGGAACATCTACCTCCTACGGGCTCTCGAAGAGAGTCTGCGTCGAGGTCAACGGCGAACGTTCCGACGTGCGTATCTTCATGGCCGTGGATATCGCCGACAGCTCGTCGCCGTGCGTGCTGGGCCTCGATGACGGGACGCAAAGGCAGATCGCCTTCGGCGAGTCGGAGCAGATATTCTTCTTCGCCCCCGACGGCGGGACGGTCGAGGTCACGGCTGCGGGCGGCGGCGTCAGCGACCGCCGCAGCTATGAATCGCAACCCGATGAATCGCTCCAGATATTCTATATCCGGCCGTCGGATTTCCCGCCGCAGACCGAGAGCATAAACGTGGTTTTCATGCTGCCCGGCAAAGTCGCCTCGATCGAGTACCGGCTGGTAAGGCGCCCCTCGTCCGCACGGCGCATGTCGTGGGTCGACACGAAGGGAATAATGCGTTTCCATACGTTCCCCACATGCTCGCCCAAAACCGTGAGGTTCGACCGCGAACGCATATACGGGCCGTCGGGGTACGTCGACATCGACGTCCGCACCGAGACCCTGCTGCGGCTCGTCTCGGATTTCGAGCCGCGCGCCCGCGTCGAGAAACTCGCCGGGATACTCTCCTCGCGTTTCATATGGCTGCGCGACGCCGGCGAGTGGGTGCGTATGTGCGCCGTGTCGGCCGAAACGGCGATAGCCTGTGACGGATCGCTCAACAGGGCCGAAATAGAGGTCAAACCCGTATCCCGCGACGTGCGCCTATGAAACTCCATATCGACGACATTATATGCACATGCGACGCCTCGCAGAAGGTGTCGCTCGACTACCGCGCGGCCGACCTGGCCGATGTCGGGAGCTGGCGCGAAGGCTCCAGCCTGCGGCTGCGGCTGCCGTCGACGGCCGAGACCGACGCCATATTCGGCGGGCCGGCACGCATGGATACAATCGACCGCTTCAACGACGCATACCACGAGGCCCGCATAACGGCCGACGGAGCCGAGATCTTCCGCGGGACGGCACTGCTCGCAGGCGTGGACGTCGTCGACGGCCGGGCCTGCTACGAACTCGAGATCACGGGCGGCGGCGCCATGTGGGCAAAGGTCGCCTACCTGCGAATGTTCAACCTTACCGACATCGAATACTCCGGACTGATGACCCCGACGGAGATATGCAACAGCTGGACGGACGATACCCCCGTGAGGTTCCTGCCCGTGCTGCGCGACAATTACGAGCTGCACAATTCGTCGGTCTCGGCGATGACGCCCGAACGTATACTCACGACCGACGACTATCACCCGTTCATATCGGTCGACGCTCTGGTCAAGGCCATATTCCGGCAGGCCGGTTACGAGGTCGACAGCCGTTTCATGGAGGGCGAACTCTTCCGCTCGCTCTACATGAGCGGGGCCTATCACTCGATCGACGCCTCGCTGCGCAAGTCGAGAATGGATTTCCTCGCCGGACGCACGGCCGACGCCACGGCCACGGCCGATTCGCTCGGGCGCGTATATGCCTCGCCGTCGGTGCTGCTGAACTCCGTGGGCAACATCGTCGACACGGCCGATGCGGCGCTCGTTGCAGGCACATTCTCGAACAACGGCTGCTTCTCGGTCGAGGAGGGCGTGGCGCGCTTTACGCCCGTGACGACCTGCAACGTGGGGTTCGAATACACGCTGCACTTCATCACCGACCACGTCATCGAGTCGCGCGAACGGCTGCGCGGGTTCGACCGGATATACCTCGGAAGCGGCGTGACCGTGCCGTTCACGATAGCCAACCGCTATACGGACCACCGTTCGGACCTGACGCCCGACTTCTCGTACAGTCTGGTCATATTCGACTACTCCGACAAGTATGTCTACCGCCTCATGATCACGGCCGACGGCCAGCAGGAGCTGATGGCCGACGTGGCCGGGCGCGTGTCGCAGGTGTCGACGCCCCGGGCCGGCACCGTCACGAACCCGCTGCTGTTCAGGGCCGAGGCCGGATCGACGCTCTACGAATACTACAGCGGCGACTGGGCCCTCTACAACGGTTTTGTCGGCGAGAAGGGGCAGACCGAAATCGAGATCGTCGTGCGCACGCCGCCCGAGGAGCTTACGCCCGCATCGCCCAAATACTTCAATGAGATCTATTTCGACCGCGCCGACCCGGGCATGTCGTTCACCCTCTGCAGGGAGACGACCGTAAGGCCGCTCTTCTCGTCGGCCGTGGGTTACGGCTCGCAGATCGAATTTTCGGACATCGCCCGGCACAGCGTGCGCCAGGCCGTGCTTATCGAGGCGCTCGTGCAGATGTTCAACCTGAGGATCTACACCGACGAGCGCAGGAAACGTGTCCTGATCGAACCGTACGACGACTTCTTCATACGCTCGGAGGTCTACGACTGGAGCGACAGGATCGACATGTCGGCCGACATGCGCATCGAGGAGACGGCATGCTCCGACCACGAGAGCCGTACGTGGTGCTATCTCGACGGCGACGAGGCGGTTTCGGAGTTCGAGTCGGATCTCGACGCTCCGTTCGCATCGTGGAGCTTCGACATGACCTCGCGGGCGACGATCCAGGGCGACGACAAGTCGGTGAACCCGCTCTTCGCCCCTACGGTCAGCGTCGCCGGAGAGTATGCCAATGCCGAATCTGCGTTGATAATGCGTGTTGGCGACGCCGGTGCCGACACCGCCGACGAGACCGCAAACTTCTCGCCGCGCATCGTGCGGTACGCCGGGCTGCACCCGCTCCACGACGGCGAACGATGGGGATACCCGTTCAACCGAGACGAATATCCGCTGGCGGCGTTCCATTTCGCCGGTGATGCCGACAGCGCCGCCTTCACCCTCTGTTTCGAGGACCGCGACGGCGCGGCTGGCCTCCACTCGTTCTACGACCGTGAACTCGCCGACAGAAACCGCGGCAACAGGGTGAAACTGCGCATGCGGCTCTCGCCGGCCGACTATGAAGGGCTCTTCGCTTTCATCGAAGGAGTGCCGTCGATACGCTCGGTATTCAGATTGAGGTACGGCGACCGTCTGGCGCTCTTCATTCTCGAAGCCGTCGAGGATTACGACCCGTCGGAGGCCACGGCCATGTGTACGTTCCTGCAAATCGGCGACAAGTGATGGCTGCATACCGTGACGAACTTGTAACGCATGTGGTCAGGGCTGTCGACGGCATGTCGTCGGCCGAGGCCGTCGAGTTCCTGTGGAACCGCGGGCTGCTCGACCGGCGCGGCGTCGAAGCCGAGGTCGCACGCGAGGAGATGGAACGCCTTACGCGCGAAGGCATGCCGCGCTGCCGGGCGATGGAGGAGATTGCCGAAAGGCTGTGCTGTTCGTACGAGAAGATCAGGGGCTTCATCTACTCGAAATGACGCACGCAACGTGACGAATGTATCGAATGCAATCCCGCTCCCTCGGCCCGTGCGGCACTCCCGCCGCTTGTGCACCCCGCCGGCAGGCCCGCAGCCGCGGCGCCGCCGGAAACCAATCCAAAAACCAAAAATCCATTTTATGAAATCCGAAATCAACATCAGCAACTCGGCAGAGGTGTGCCGCATCGACATCGACGGCACCATAGGCGTGCCCGAGGAGTGGCAGTTCGACGACCCGTCGTCGCGGGTGGCGACCTACGAGAAGTTCAAGGACACCGTGGCCCGCATCTCGGACATCGAGGCTGCGGAGGTGGTGGTCAATATCCGTTCGACCGGAGGCGACGTGAACGACGCACTGCTCATATACGACGCGCTCGCGTCGCTCGACGCCCACATCGTGACATGCTGTTACGGCTATACGGCCTCGGCGGCCACGATCATCGCCCAGGCGGCCTCCGAAGGGTGCCGCCGCATCTCGGCGAACGCCCTCTACCTTATCCACAACTCGCTCTGCTCGACCGAGGGCAACGCCTCGGAACTCGAAGCCAGGGCCGACCTGCTGCGCAAGACCGACGAACGGATCGCCGGCGTCTATGCCGCCCGTTCGGGACGCGGGGCTGAGGAGTTCGCCTCGCTCATGGCCGAGAACGGCGGCAACGGCCGCTGGCTCTCGCCCGAGGAGGCTCTGGCCGCCGGTCTTGTCGACGAGATCGTCGACGATGCCCAGACGCCGCAGCGCCGTTCCCTCGCCTCGGACATTGCCCGCCGGTGGGGCGAACTGCTCGCGGCCGTAGGTCTCTCGCGCCGCGATGTGCCCGAAAACGAGGCGGACCGCAATATCCTCCATTTCGGCGAACCCCAAAGTGACCGTTCCGCGGTGGCGTCGCTCATAGCCCTGCAGGAGGGGCAGCGGCGCGCAGCCCCGACCGCCACGGCCCCCAAGGAGGATCCGTCGATAGGCGAGCCGCGACGCTCGGCCAACGAGGAGGCCTATGCGGCCGACGCCCGCCGTTTCATGCGCTACTGACGCGGGCGGCACCCGACAAATCCACACTTTATCATTAACTCTTTAATCTGAAATTCTACTATGGGATTGATCGAAAGTTCCAAGGTTTACTCGGGCCGTGAGCTCGAAACCATCTTTTTCCGACCGACCTTCACCGGCCAGTCGGCGCAGGACCTCGGCATCAGGGTCCTCTACAACATGCCCATGCCTACGACTATTCACCTGTGGAGCCCGGCCTCGAACGTGCTGAAACCGTACCAGACAGGCTGGCAGGGCGGAGAATCGGCAGTCAAGGAGCAGAAGACCATCGACATGAAGAAGGTCAAGGCCGAGACCGCTTTTTCGGCTTCGGACTACTTCTCGATGGTATTCGAGCTGATCACCAACCGCGCCGACGTCAACATGGAGGACCTCACGGGCACCGAGCTCGAGGCCGCCGAGACCGAACTCTTCAAGAAGGCGATAGCCGAGAGTATCCGTATGACCATGTGGTTGGGCGATACTGATTCGGACACCCCGTTCAACACGTTCGACGGTATCCTCAAGTCGGCTATGGCGGCTGCAAACGACGCTACCCATACGGGTGCGACACTTGTCGGCAATGTGGACGACATAGCCCTGGTGCTCGAAAGCCTGTGGAGTGGAGCAAATGAGGAGCTCAAGGCGCTCAAGGCCGACGGCCAGCTTGCATATTTCGTCACGTCGAACCTTTACAACGAGTACGAGAAGTATCTCGACAGCAAGGATCTCGACGTCACATACCGCGAGCGTGTCGACGGACGCAACGAGCTCTACTATCACGGTATCCCGGTCATCGACATGTGCATATCGTCGGGTATCAGGGAGTTCGCCGAGTATCCGGCACGCATCTGCATGCTGACCGACCGCCGTAACCTGGTGCTGGCCGTAAATACGGCCGACTTCCCCGGTACGGAGGTGCGCATGTGGTACAACCCCGACGAGATGGAGAACCGCCAGCGTGCCGTCTTCCTTGCCGGTGCCGACATCATTGACCCGAAACTCGTCGCAATGGCTTTCGAGCCTTAATAAACGGCCATGAAGAACGATCCACAGAGTCCCGTCCGCCGGAAACCGGCGGGCGGGGTGCGGTCGGTGAGGCTTACGGCCGTCTCGAACCTCGGTACGGTGACATTCATCGCAAACGGTGCGGTGTGCTCCCTCTGCGAGATCGCCGACGAAGGGCAGGTTATGGAGTGCCGCCCGATCGAAGACGAGTCGGAGTTCGTGGAGAAGCTTACGGCCGACGACGGGTCGTTTGCCGTAAGGCACACGCTGCGCGTGGTTTCGGACCGTAACGGCGCCGAGGCATGGCTCGAACCGGAATTTCTCGAGGAGAGCCGTTGCGGCGGTTTCGTCGCTGTGGTCGAACTCAACGACGGCCGCCGTCTGCTGGCCGGATACTCGTCGCTCTTCGCCGGCGAGCAGCCGCTGCGGATAACCGGCATCGAGGTGTCGTCGGGCCGCCGCCCGGCAGATGTCCCGACCGTCACGCTCGGGCTGGAGAGCCTCGACACGGCCTTTGCCGCCCGGCTCGAAACCGAATAGTTGGTGAGTACGGCGTTTGGGGTGCAGTTCGTGCGGCGGCGGGTGCGGGTCTCTCCGTATCCGCCGCTGCCGCCTGCCGCCGCCGGCTCCGAAGATTGCTAAAATGAGATTTCAACATGGAAAACAAAAGAACCAAAATAGCCGCCGTCGGCAACAGGTCCGACTCCTGCATGATGCTCGGGACTCCATGTGCCGAAAACGACAAGTTCTGGCGATGGGGCGATGACAACCTCTTTCCCTATGCGCTGGCGCTGATGTCGCGGCGCTCGACGACCCACCGCCGCATAATCAACGACAAGGCCGACTACATCTCCGGCAAGGGCTTCACGTGCGATCCCGAGGCAGTGATGCTCGGGCGTTTCGTCGAGTGCGTCAACGGCCGCGGCGAGTCGCTGCGGCAGGTGCTCAACAAGCTCGCGTTCGACAAGTCGCTCTTCGGCAACGCCTTTCTCGAGGTGGTGACCGATGCCGCGCACTCGTTCGTCGCGCTGTACCATCAGGACGCCTCGCGCTGCCGCGTGGCCAAGGACGACATGCACATACTGCTCCACCACGACTGGTCGTCGTTCGAGGCTTCGAAGGCCGTGAGCCTGCCGCTCTATCCGCTTTTCGAGGAGCGCGGCGACGGCACCCTGCGCTCGATTATCCACTACAAGGATTACGAGCCGATGTTCGAACACTACGGCGTGCCGCCCTACATTGCCGGTTTCAACGTCTCGGCCATAGCCTACAAGACCGACCGCTGGAACATCTCGCGTCTCGACAACTCGTTCCAGCTCTCGGGCGTGATGATGCTCGACGGGGCCGTCGACGACGACGCCCAGGCCGAGCGCATCGTACGCACGGCCGAGGAGAAGTTCGCGGGCAATCCCGGACAGGTGATGTTCGTGCTGCGCGAGGGCAGCGAGGACGACAATTCGCGTTTCATACCCATAGCCTCGCAGAACGACGGCGACTGGAAGTCGCTGCACGACCAGGCGACCTCCGACATCGTGATAGCCCATTCGTGGTTCCGTTCGCTCAGCGGCCTCGACTACACGTCGGGCTTCAACTCCGAACGCATACTCCACGAGTACGAGATTGCGCTCAACACGGTGATCCTCGCCGAGCAGGCCGAGCTGCTCGAACCGATCGTCTCGGTCATCGAGGAGGTTGCGGGTATCGACGCCTCGTCGCTCGAGATAGTCAACCGCCCGCCCACGCGCTCGAAACCCGTCTACATGAAGGTGTGGGAGGCCCGCAAGGCCGACGGCCTCGACTACGACCCCGAGGACGAGCGCCAGCAGTATTTCCTTTCGCAGATCACAAAGTACAACGTAACAAGTATCGAATGATGAAAACAGTGATAGATTCCGCGACCGTCGTCGCGCTGGCATTTGCCGACGGCGGTTATGTCGATCCGGCATCGGTGCCCGAAACCACCATCGCCGTGGCCGAGGAGCGGTGGCTGATGCCGGTCATCGGCGGGGAGATGCACGCGGCGCTGCTCGAGGGCAGCCATGCCGACTTCCGCGAGGAGTATGTGGCGCCGGTTGTGGCCCTCTACACGCGGCTGCTGATGATGCCCGACCTCGGCGTGCAGACGGGACAGTGCGGCCTGACGGTGCCGTCGTCGTCGACCTTCGAGGCTGCGCCCGTCGAACGGACACGCATAGCGGCGCGTTCGCTTCGCCACCGTGCGCGTACGCTCCTGCACCGCATGAGCCGCCACCTCGATGAACATGCCGCCGAATTCCCGGAGTACGACCCCGAAAAAAACATTCTCAAAAGATGCTCTACCGATGGAAACATTGTTCAGATTCGTTAGCGGGGCGGCGGCAGCCGTCGCCTCGCTCTTCGCTCCCGTCACGCCGCTGGTGATATGCGCCCTGGTGTTCATCGCCGTCGATTTCGTGTCGGGTGTGGCGGCGAGCCGCGCCCGTGCCGTGCGTGACGGCCGCAAATGGTATTTCGAGAGCCGCGAGGCATGGCGTACGGTCCTGAAGGCCGGATTCGTCATAACGGCGATAGCCATGGCGTGGCTCATAGACTCGTGCGTGCTCGACTTCATGTCGCTCAACATCGCCAAAATATTCACGGGCTTCACCTGCGGCGTGGAGTTCTGGTCTTTCCTCGAAAACGCCTCGCAGATCTCCGATTCGCCGCTGCTGTCGTGGCTCAAGCGCTATGTGCATCACCGTATCGAGAGAGAGGCCGGCGATGAGTAGGGGACTCGACAACCGCAATCCGGGGAACATACGCCGTTCGCGCACCCGTTACAAGGGCGAGGTCCGTCCGAGCCGCGATGCGGCCTTCAAGGAGTTCGAGTCGGTGGAGTGGGGCTACCGCGCGATGTTCGTGCTGCTCTACACCTACCGCAAGCGCAACGGCTGCGACACCCTGCGCAAGATGATAGGCCGCTATGCCCCGCCATCGGAGAACGATACGGGCAGCTACCTGCGTTTCGTCTCGTCGTCGGCCGGAATATCGCCCGACGTGCAGGTCGACACCTCCGACCGGCGTACGATGGTGGCCGTCGTGGCGGCAATGTCGCATATCGAAAACGGAATCCGCGCCCGGCTTTCAGATGTCGGGCGCGGTTGGGAACTCTTCGCCGCCGATTTCCTGTAGGGCGGCGGGACGGTATGTGGGTCCTGGACGGGCTGCATGGCCCCAACGATTCTTTACGGTGCGGTTTGGCCTACCGCTGCTTCCCTCGCTGTATGGGCGCAGCCACGGCTCTCCGGGGCGCACGTACCGCCCACCACGTGGCGCGGGGTGCTACCACTCCTCACCGTCGTCGTAGAAACCCTCCATGAGAGCGTCGATCTCGCGGCGCTCCTTTTTGGTGGGACGGCCCGTGCCGCGGTCGCGGAACACGAAGATCGTCTCACGCGGCGCCGAAAGTTTGTCCAGTTCCTCCTGCGGCGTGATGTTCAGGCAGTATGCGGGCACGTTGCGTGCGGGCTGCCGGCTCGACACGTAGTCGAGGACCTTGTAGCGGTAGACAACGGGCATGCGCTTTACGGTGATCTCGTCGCCGATGCGCACTTCGCGCGACGGCTTGCAGGTGTTGTCGTTGACCAGCACCTTGTTGTTGCGTATGGCTTCGGCGGCGTCGCTGCGCGTCTTGAAGATGCGCACGGCCCACAGATATTTGTCGAGTCTTACTTCGTCCATGTCATTTCTCCATCAGCGACTCGCCTCGCGGCTTGTCATGTGATTTCTCGTCGTTCTGACGGCTGACGCTCAGTATCATGCCAAGGGCTATGGCCGTGAAGAGCATCGACGAACCTCCGCGCGAGATGAGCGGAAGGTTCTGGCCGGTTTCGGGTATGAGGTTTACGGTGACCATTATGTGCAGCAGCGCCTGACACGTTATCAGCAGTGTCAGACCGAGCACCAGCAGCCCCGGGAATGCCGTTTCGCAGCGTGTGAAGATCTCGATGCCGCGGAAGAAGATCCACAGGTAGAGCATCAGCACGGCCAGCGCGAGAATGAGTCCGTACTCCTCGACGAAAAAGGCGAAGATGTAGTCGCTTTCGGGGTGTGTCATCTCGACGCGCACGGCGCTGCGGCCTGCTCCGCGGCCGATTATGCCGCCGTTGTAGATGGCTATCATCGAGCGTTCGGTGTCGGTGAGGTCATGCACGTCCTTGTCCACCTGCGAGTGTGTCCACAGGTTTATCCATGTGCTTACGCGGCCGCTGGCCGTCTCGGTGCGTCCGAGGTCGAGCAGTGCGGCGAGAAGTACGGCCGCCACGGCCAGCCCCACGAGCTTGAAGAGCTCCTTCATTCTGACGCGGCCGATGAACATCATGATCAGCGAGGCGAAGAATACCAGCACGGCCGATGAGGTGTGCGCCGGGAATATGACCACGCATGAGAGAAGTACGGGTGCCAGTACGGGCAGCGTGCCCGTTTTCCAGATCTTCTTCTGCTCCGGGTCGCGGAACCACTTGACGGGGTTGAGCGACGGTATGATCTTCAGTTTGTCGATCGTGCTCTGCCGCGAGGCCAGCTGGCGCGCCAGGAAGAGCACTGTCGCAATCTTCAGCGCCTCCGATGGCTGGAACTGGAAACCGAAGAGCGAAAACCAGCGAGCGGCCCCGTTGGTCTGGCTGCCCATTATGTAGACGCCGACGGTCAGCAGCAGGCTGAGGACGTAGATCACCGCCGCCAGACGGTTGTATATGCGGCAGTTGATCTTGTGGACCACCAGCAGGACGAACGTGGCCATGCCGAGCGAGATGATGTGCTGCCACAGGAAGTCCGACATCGTACGGTCGAGCCGTGTGTTGTAGCCCATCTTGGCGGTCGACGAGTAGACCACGAGCACCGAGATCGAGGCGAGTGCCGCCACGATGATCCATAGCACCTTGTCTCCCGAGAAGATCCTGAAGTCCGAGCCTGTATGGAGTTTCTGCTTCTCCATCGTGTCAGATGCGTGTGCGCACCCACTCCTTGAAGAGTTCGCCGCGGTTTTCGTAGTTCTTGAAGAGGTCGAAACTTGCACATGCCGGCGAGAGCAGTACCACGTCGCCCTTTTCGGCGGCAGCTACGGCGCTGCGCATGGCTTCGTCGAGCGACTGCGTCGACACCACCTTCGGCACGACGCCCGTAAATTCGCGTACCAGCTTGTCGTTGTCCAGACCCATGCATACGAGGGCCTTGACCTTCTGGCGGGCGAACTCCTTGAGCGGCCCGTAGTCATTGCCCTTGTCGGTTCCGCCTGCGATCCACACCACCGGGCGCGTCATGCTCTCGAGGGCATACCATACCGAGTCGACGTTGGTGGCCTTCGAGTCGTTGATGTAGAGTACGCCGTCCACCTCGCGCACGGGTTCGAGCCGGTGCTCGACGGGGGCGAAATCGTATATCGACCGGCGTACCGATTCGGGATCGACGCCTGCGGCGAGTGTCGCCAGGGCTGCGGCCATGGCGTTGTAGGCGTTGTGCAGCCCCTTGATCTGCATTTTGGCGGTATCGATCTCGACCGACTGTTTGCCGGCCGTGGCGGTGAAGATGCCGTCGGGCATCAGGAAGGCGTCGCCCGCGCCGCTCGCCACGCTGTTGCGGGCCATGAAGGGCAGCTGGCGTACGCTGAGGTCGCGTTTGCAGACCTCGGCCCAGACGGTCTCGTCATCGGCCGAATAGACGAACCAGTTGCGCGAGTTCTGGTTCTGCGTGATGCGCATCTTCGAGTCGACGTAGTTCTGGAAACAGTAGTCGTAGCGGTCGAGGTGGTCGGGCGTGATGTTCATCAGCACCCCGATGTCGGCGCGGAAACGGTACATGCCGTCGAGCTGGAACGAACTCAGTTCGAGTACGTACCAGTCGTACGATCCCGTGGCCACCGAGTAGGCGAAGCTCTCGCCGATGTTGCCGCCGAGGGCCACGTTCATGCCGGCGTCGCACATGATCTTGTAGATGAGCGACGTGGTCGTGGTCTTGCCGTTCGAGCCGGTGATGCATATGGTGCGGGCCTTGCCCATGTAGCGCCCGGCGAACTCGATCTCCGAGACGATGGGTATGCCGCGTTCGCGCAGAGCCTTGACCATCGGTGCCTTTTCGGGTATTCCGGGCGACTTGACCACCTCCGTGGCCGAAAGAATGAGTTCGGGCGTGTGGCCGCCCTCCTCATAGGGCACGTGCCACTCGTCGAGCCGCGCCTTGAAGCGGTCGGCTATCCGGCCCGAATCCGACAGGAAGACGTCGAAGCCCTCCTTTTTTGCGAGTATGGCCGAGCCGTATCCGCTGATGCCTCCTCCGAGTACGACTATTCGTTTCATGGTTTCTATCTGATTTTGAGTGTTACGAGGCTGATTGCAGCCAACAGCAGCGAAATGATTATGAAGCGGACGACGATCTTGGTCTCGAACGTCCCCTTTTTCTGGAAATGGTGGTGCAGCGGCGACATGAGCAGCAGGCGGCGGCCCTCGCCGTATTTGCGTTTGGTGTACTTGAAGTATCCGACCTGCAGCATCACCGAGACGCTTTCGGCCAGGAATACGCCGCACATTACGGGCAGCAGCAGCTCCTTGCGTATGCAGAGGGCGAAGACGGCGATGATGCCGCCGATGGCGAGCGAGCCAGTGTCACCCATGAATATCTGCGCCGGGAAGCTGTTGAACCACATGAAGCCGATGAGCGCTCCGGCCATCGCCGCGGCGAAGACCACCAGTTCGCCGCTGTCGGGTATGTACATGATGTTGAGGTAGTCGGCGTAGACGATGTGGCCCGAGAGGTATGCCAGCACGCCCAGCACGGCCACTATCGGTATCGAGACGCCCGTGAGCAGGCCGTCGAGCCCGTCGGTGAGGTTGGCGCCGTTCGATACGGCCGTGACGATGAATATCGCCACCAGCACGTAGAGTATCCAGGCCAGCGTCTCGTTGCCGCCGGTGAGCCAGCCGTAGTCGAGTTCGTTGTTCTTGACGAAGGGGATTGTGGTCTTGGTGGTCTTCTCGGGGTTGGAGCTTACGACCACACGGCGGGCGACGCTCTCGACCTCATATCCTTGCTCGTCGATGTAGACCGTCTCGACGGGCGTGGCGGACTTTTCGCGTATGACTACGTCGTCCGAGCACCACATGACCGTACCGACGATGATGCCGAGGCCTACCTGTCCCACGATCTTGAAACGCCCCTTAAGGCCGTCCTTGTGGTGACGGAAGACCTTGATGTAGTCGTCGAGGAAGCCGATGCAGCCCAGCCAGATCGTCGAGACGAGCATCAGCTGTATGTAGACGTTGTCGAGCCGCCCGAAGAGCAGCATCGGAACCAGTATGGCCACCAGTATGATGATGCCGCCCATCGTGGGGGTGCCGCGCTTGGCGAGCTGGCCTTCGAGGCCGAGGTCGCGTATCTCCTCGCCGATCTGGTGGCGCTGGAGCATGCGTATGATCGGAAGTCCGAAGAATATGACGATGAGCAGCGAGAGGATTATGGCCATCGCCGCACGGAACGATATGTACTGGAACATTCCCGAGCCCGGAAGGTCATAGACCCGGTCGAGATATTTGAATAACGAGTATAACATTTTTCTGTGTAGGTGACTTTGCTTTTATCGGTTTATCTTTTTGCCGCCGCAAACTCCTTGCGGACTTGTTCGCGGTCGTCGAAGTGGTGTTTCTCGGTGCCGATTATCTGGTATGTCTCGTGCCCCTTGCCGGCCAGCAGTATGATGTCGCCCGGCCGCGACAGCATCACGGCCGTCCTGATGGCTTCGGCCCGGTCCGCGATCTTCAGGTAGCGGGCCTCTGGCGCCAGGCCGTCGGTCATGTCTCGCAGTATGGCCTCGGGATCTTCGGTGCGGGGGTTGTCCGAGGTGAAGATCGCCGTTGTGGCGTACTTGACGGCTATCTGCGCCATCTCCGGACGTTTGGTCCTGTCACGGTCGCCGCCGCAGCCGCACAGTATGATGAGGTTCTGTCCGGGACGGCGTATCTCCTCGATGGTCTCGATGACGTTTTCCAGCGCATCGGGCGTATGGGCATAGTCGACCACGGCCGTTGTGCCGTCCGCGGCGCGTATGTACTCGAAACGCCCGCTCACGGGGTGCAGCGTGCTCATGGCCGTAAGCACCTGCTGCTTCTCCTGCCCGAGCATCATGGCCGCGGCGTAGACCGTCAGCAGGTTGCTGGCGTTGAAGCGGCCGAGGAAGTCGACCCACACCTCGTCGCCGTCGATGCGGAGCAGCATGCCGTCGAGGTGCATCTCCACGACCTTGCAGCGGAAGTCGGCCATCGACCTCAGCGAGAGCGTGCGCACCGCGGCCCGCGTGTTCTGCACCATGACGCGGCCGTTGCGGTCGTCGATGTTGGTTATGGCGAAGGCGTCGGCCGGGAGGTTGTCGAAGAAGAGCTTCTTGGCCCGTATGTATTCGGCGAAGGTCTTGTGGTAGTCGAGATGGTCGTGGGTGATGTTGGTGAAGAGGCCTCCGGCGAAGTGCAGCCCGCGTATGCGCTCCTGTACGATCGAGTGCGACGAGCACTCCATGAAACAGTACTGGCAGCCGTTGTCGGCCATCTCGCGCAGCATGGCGTTGAGGCGTATGGTGTCGGGCGTGGTGTGTGTCGATTCGATCTCGCGCACGCCGGTGCGGTAGACCACCGTCGATATGAGTCCGGCCTTGTATCCGAGCCTCTCGAAGAGGTCGCAAAGCAGCGTGGCTATCGTCGTCTTGCCGTTGGTGCCGGTCACGCCCACGAGTTTGAGTTCGCGGCTCGGGTCTCCGTAGAAGGCCGATGCCATGGCCGCCATGGCTGCATTGGTGTCGTCCACCTCGACGTAGCAGACCCCTTCGTGCGTCTGTGCGGGGATCGTCTGGCAGACTACCGTGCGTGCGCCGCGTTCGATGGCCTGGCCTATGTAGGCATGGCCGTCGCTCACGCTTCCCACCACGGCAAAGAAACAGTCGCCGTCGCCCACCGTACGCGAGTCGTAGGTCAGGGCGTGTACGGGCGTATGCATGTCGCCGACCGTGCGGCGCACACCGACCGATTCCGTCAGTTGTTCAACATTTTTCATTTCAGCGTTTCGAAATATTTTGTCTTAGGCTCCGGCGGGCGCCGTATGCGTCCCCGTCGCCTTTCATCTTATTTTTGCGTTATCTGAGCTTGAGGTAGACGGTCGACCCGCGGCGCAGCGGTTCGCCTGCCCTGATGCTCTGGCTCCTCACGGAGCCCTTGCCCGTGAACGACACCTTCAGCCCGCGGTTCTCGAGAATGAAGAGAGCGTCCTTGAGCCCCATTCCCACGACGTCGGGCATGCGCAGCATGTCGTCGTCGAGCGACGTGATCTCGACGCGCGACATCGAGTCGACCTTTACCGTCCCCCAGCCTGCGCGCCTGTCGAACGACGTGCGCGGCGAGAATCGGTCGGCAACCTTGCGGGCCTGGGCTATGTCGCCGCCCTTGATGGCCGTGGGGTATTGCCGTTCGGAGGCCCGTTCGACACGGCCGTACCAGTCATGCTCGCGGTTGTATATGAACGTCACCACCTTGCGGTTCACGGGGCCGGCGAGGCTCGTGCCGTAGTAGTTGGCGCCGTTGGTAAGGATCGACGTGTAGATCGTATAGCGGGGCTTGTCGGCGGGGAAGTATGCCGCCATCGAGCCCACGTAGTAGTGGTCCGAGTACTTTATCGCCCCCTGGGCGTACTGGGCCGTACCGGTCTTGGCCCCCACGCTGCACGGCACCTTGCCTGCGCCCAGCTGGTCCTTGGCCGTACCGCTTATGGCCACCTCCTCGAGGCATTCGCGCACCTTTTCGAGCGACTGCCGCGAGCATATTTTGTCTTCGAGCACCTCGACCGGATATTCGCGCACGGTCTTGTCGTCCTTGCGCAGTTCGGTCACCAGGCGCGGGGCGACCATCCGGCCGTCGTTGGCCACGGCGTTGTAGAGTGTTGCCATCTGTATCGGGGCGAGCTCTATGCCGTAACCGTATCCGAGCTTGACGAGGGTGGTGTGGGGATACCACATGCTCGACCCGCGGTACGGGAAGCGGGGTACGGCCTCGCCCATGTCGGGCATTCCGACCATGACCTTGCGGTCGAGGTGGAGGTGGCGCAGGTAGTCGGTGAAACGGTCGGCGTCCTGCCAGTATGTCTGGTAGATGGCCTTGGCGAAGTAGACGTTGGCCGATTGCGCCACGGCCGTCTTCATGTCGATCTCGCCGCCGCAGTCATGCGAGTCGCGCACCCTGGTATGCACGGCCCCGACCTCGACGGTCTTGCCGTGTCCGGTGTCGTATGTTGTCGAGAGCGGCAGCCCGGCCTCGTCCACAAGCGCCAGCAGGCAGGCGAGCTTGAATGTCGAGCCCGGTTCGGTGCGCGACATCATCGCGTGGTTGAAGTTCTCGACATATTCGCCCTGTGAGTTGCGGCTGAGGTTGACCATGGCCAGAATGTCGCCCGTCTCGACCTCCATGACGATGGTCGTGCCCCACTTCGCTCCGTTGCGCTGGAGCTGTTCGCGCAGGGCCTTGTCGGCGACCTCCTGAATGTCGGTGTCGAGTGTGGTGTAGAGGTCCATGCCGTCTTCGGAATCGACATTGATCTTGCTGTCGACACGGCCCCAGAAACCGGGGGCTATGCGCTGGCGCAACTCGCGTCCGTCCTTGCCGCTGAGCTCCTCGCGGAAGACGTGTTCGAGGCCATATGTGCCGGCCGTCTCGCTGCTGCGGCCTATGGTGAAGCGGGCGAGGTCCTGACGCGGGAATACGCGGTTGTCGTGCTTGTCCATGTCGTAGACGACACCCATGTTCCAGTTGAGCAGCGGGTATGTCTTGAGCGTCTGCCACTCGTTGTAGTCAACGTCGCGGAAGAGCCTGACGGGCGTATGGTCGCGTATGGTGTCGTAGAGCTTGACCGTCTTGAACTCCTCGCCGTGCATGCGGTCGAAGAGCCGGGCGATGAAGCCCTCGGAGCGCGGGACGACGGTGTCCTTGATGTAGCGCACCTTGAACCGTTTCGAGCGTTCGGAGATCATCTTGTCGTAGTACTCCCTGGCCGTTCGGTCCTTGAAGAAGCGGGCCAGCAGCTTGGAGAGCGAGTCGCTCTGTTCGCGGAAGGTCTGGTCGTTGTCGAAGCCCTCGCACCCGAAGTCGAACATGACCGTATAGCGGAATATCGAGATGGCCAGCGGGTCGCCCGTGCGCGAGTAGATCGTGCCGCGATGGGCGTGAATTGTCTTTTCGGTGAAGATCTTGCCGTCGAGTTTCTCGGCGTTGACCCTTGTCTCGCGGCTGAAGAACTGCACGCATATGAGCCGCAGGAGTATGATGAGCCCCACGAGTATGAAGAGCATGTAGAGCGCCCTGACCCTCAACAGAATGTCGTCCTTTATTTTTCTCTGCTTCTCGGCCATGTCCTATTCGATGACTTCGTTCGGGGTAAGGGGATCGTAGAGTTCGATGCCGCGTTTTTTGAGGCTTTCGACCACTGCCGAGTGCGACGAGCGGCGGTAACACTGCTCCTGCAGGCGTATCGAGCGTTCGTGCAGCAGTTGTACCTCGCTGTCGAGGCGTGCGTATCGTATGTCGAGGCGCAGGCTCCAGAAGAGCATCGCTATGCTTACGAAGAACATCACGGCTATGTATCCCAGGTAGCGGTAGTACTCCTTGACGCTGTCGCGCACCAGTATCGTGCCCGAGAAGAGCTGCCACCATGCGCTTGCACGCCGGCGGCGGTGTTTTGCCTCCTCGGCCTCGCGGGCGAGGCGCTCGGCCTCCTCCTGTTCCCGGTCGGCGCATATGTCGTCGTCGGCTTCGCCGCGGTTTATGCGCAGGACCTCGCGGCGTATGGTGCGCGCAAGTTCCTCGCGTTGGGCAGCCTCCTGCTCCTCGCGTTCGCGGTCGGGGTTGAAATCGGTATCTTCGTACATCTCGGTTGTCGCGTTAAATTTTAACGGCCGCACGCAGCTTTGCCGAGCGTGAGCGCGGGTTGCGTGCCAGCTCCTCGTCCGAAGGGACCACGGCCTTGCGGGTCAGCACCTCGAATGGAGCGGCGGCCCGTCCGTAGAAATCCTTCTCGATGCGGCCCTCGAAGTTGCCGCTGCGCATGAAGTTCTTGACCAGCCGGTCTTCGAGCGAGTGGTACGATATGACCACGAGCCGCCCGCCGGGTTTCAAGACCTTGAGGCTCTGTTCGAGGGCCATCTTCAGCGCCTCCATCTCGCCGTTCACCTCGATGCGCAGAGCCTGGAAGAGCTTTGTCAGGAACTTGGCCTCGTCCTTTTTCGGGGTGCACGGGGCAACGGCGGCCACAAGTTCGGCCGTGGTCCCGATGGCGTGCACCTTGCGTGCGCGGTCGATGCAGGCGGCGATCTTCCATGTCGTTTCGAGTTCGCCGTACATGCTCAATATCCGTGCAAGTCTGTCGCAGTCGTAGCCGTTGACCACGTCGGCGGCGGTTATTCCGCCGCGCCGGTTCATGCGCATGTCGAGCGGCGCCTCCCCGCGGAACGAGAATCCGCGTTCGGTGGCGTCGAAGTGGTGCGACGACACGCCGAGGTCGGCCAGCACCCCGTCCACCGCCGTCACGCCCCGCAGCCGCAGGGCCCCGCGCATGAAGCGGAAGTTGCTCTCGACATAGTGGAAACGCCCGTCGTCGGGTATGTTCGCACGCGTGTCGGCGTCGCGGTCGAAGCCGTAGAGCGAGCCTCCGTCGCCCAGCTTCGAGAGTATGTGCCGCGAGTGTCCGCCTCCGCCGAACGTGAGGTCGGCGTAGGTGCCGTCGGGCTGCACATCGAGCAGGTTGACAGACTCTTCCAGCAGTACGGGAGTATGATATACGGACATATTCGTGGCAAAAAGCGTATTTGGTGGTAAAGTTACGGATTTTAGCAGAAAAGTTGCAAGACGAAACACGAATATTTTTTGTGTACGCAGATGGAGATAGACGTAGCCCGACTTTTGCATGAGTACCGTCCGGCGCTGGCCGGCCGCCTGCCGCATTTTGCCGTTGCGGCGCTGCGGCGGCTGCGACTTCGAGGCTCTCTTTTCGGGCAGTACCTACGAGGAGAACTACCGCATACTCGTGCGCAAGATCCGCGAGTACGACGAGCGTATCCCTCCCATGATAAGCTCCTACATGCGTCTGTCGCCCACGATGCGGGTCTTCGACACGGTCGCCAACCCCGATTTCGGTGGTGTCGAGGAGACGGACGTCATGCTCACCATTCCCGACATCTATCCCGACCTGCGGGCACGCTACATCACGGCCGAATAGCGTGCCGGGGCGGATTCTTGCGCTCCGACAGTACGTGAGACGGGCCTCTGCGGGCGTGGGTGCGTCTTCGCCGGGGACGAAAACCTGCGCTGCCTGCAGAACGGCGGGGCTCTCTGTCGAAAAGAGAGCCCCGCCGCACATCATGCCGCCGCCGGCATCGATCAATCCTCTGGATATGCCGCCAGGAAGATGTTGCGCCCGCGCAGCTGCTCCTTGACACGGCAGAGGTCGGCAAGACGCACGTCCCCGACGATATATTTCGAGGTTTCGCTCACGTACTTCTCGCGTATGCGCAGGAAGTTGAACAGGGCGAGGTCCTCGTCCGACGAGTAGCGCAGGTAGATGCGGAACGTATAGTCGTCGGTGTATTCGGGCACCACGTCGGCGTTGAGTTTCTTGTATTCGTACTTGTAGTTGTAGAAGCAGGCCATGATGTCGCTCAGCACGGCCGAACCCGTGGGGTAGCCGCCGGCGCCGCGGCCGAACATGAACTGCTTGTAGTAGAACTTGCCCTTGATGACCACGCCGTTGAACTCGTCCTCGACGCTGTAGATGTACTTGTCGCGCGAGATGAGCTGCGGTATGACGCTCATCATGATGTTGCCGCTCTCGAGTTTCTCGACATGGGCGACGAGCTTTATGCGGCGCTCCTTTTCGGAGGCGAAGCGTATGTCGTCGTCGTTCATGGTCGATATTCCGTAGACGAATATGCGTTCGGGCGAGACGTAGCGTCCGAAGGCGTGGAGCGTGATGATTATCAGCTTGAAGAGCGAGTCGAAGCCGTCGATGTCGAGCGAGGGGTCCGATTCGGCGAAGCCGAGTTCCTGGGCCAGTCGCAGGGCGTCGGGGTAGGACATGTTCTCGTTGAATATCTTCGAGAGAATGAAGTTCGACGAGCCGTTGAGGATACCCTTGACCGATATGAGCAGGTCGTTGTCGTAGTACTCCTCGAGGTTGCGGATTACGGGAATGCTGCCGCATGCCGAGGCGTCGTAGAGCAGCGGGGCCGATGTGCGGCGCTGTATCCCGACGAGCTCCTCGAGGTGGTATGCGAGCATCTTCTTGTTGCCGGTGACCACCGGAAGGCCGCGTTCGAGTGCCCGTTTGACGATGGTGTACGACGCTTCGGCGTCGTCGATGAGTTCGACGATGAGGTTGATGTCCGGGTCGTTGAAGATGTCGTCGGGGTTGTCCGTGAAGTCGGCCTCGACGCCGCGCTGCTTGTTGATGTTGCGTACGCAGATGCGTTTTATCCGCGCCTCCTTGAGCCGCGTCTCCTCAAGTACGTCGTAGAGGCCGCGACCGACCGTCCCGAAGCCGAAGAGTCCGATGTTGAGTACTCGTTTCATAGTGGTTTGTTCATGAATCGCTGGATAATGTCGTTGAGTTGTCGGTGTTCGACCAGGAAGCCGTCATGGCCGAAATCCGAATCTATGAGATGGTATTCGACGCGGGGCAGTGCACGTACCATGACGTCGTGACCCTCGGGCGGGAAGAGTATGTCCGAGGTTATGGCCACGACCAGGCAGTCGGCCTTGACCCCGGCCAGCACCTTCTCGACGTCGCCGCCGCGCCCGCGGGCCAGGTCGTGCGAGTCGACCGCCTGCGAGATGCGGTAGTAGGAGTAGGCGTTGAACCGCCGGCGTAGTTTCTCGCCCTGGTGGCGCTGGTACGAGCAGACGCGGAATCCCGAGAGCTTCCCGTGGTCGGGGTCCTGCTGCGTGCGGTCGTAGGCCAGGCCCCCGCGATAGCTCATCAGGGCTATGCTGCGGGCTACGGCCATGCCGTCGATGCCGGCCTCGTCGCTGCGCTGCCCGAACGTGGGGTCGATCTCGATAGCCCAGCGCTGCGACTCGTTGAAGGCGGTGATCCACGGTGTCGAGCGCACGGCCGTGGCTATGAATGCCGCGCGGCGTGCGAAGTCGGGGCATTCGACCGCCCACTCCAGACACTGGAAACCGCCGATCGAACTGCCGATGAGCAGCTCGACATGCTCGATGCCGAGCCTTTCGGCCAGCATGCGGTGGCAGCGTACCATGTCGCGCACGGTGATCTGCGGGAAGTCGCCGTACCACTTCTCGCCGGTGGCGGGGTTGATGCTGAGCGGTCCGGTCGTGCCGTAGTGCGAGCCGAGGAAGTTGGCGCAGACGACGAAATATTTCGCCGGGTCGAGGAACTTGCCCTCTTCGACCGTATGTTCCCACCATTCGGCCACTTCGGAGTTTGCGGTCAGGGCGTGGCATACCCAGATGACGTTGTCGCGGGCGGGCGACAGCTCCCCGTATGTCGAGTATGCCACCGTCACTTCGGGCAGCACGCCGCCGCCTTCGAGTTGCAGCGGACCGTCGAAATGTTCGTACCTTATCATGCCGTTACTCCTCGAATGCCACGGCGAAGGCCTGTTCGAAGTCGTCGATTATGTCCTCGACGTTCTCGAGTCCGGCCGATATGCGCAGCAGTGTCGGGGTTATGCCCGTGGCGCGCTTGTCTTCGTCGCTGAGTTGTTTGTGGGTTGTCGATGCGGGGTGCGTCACTACGGTTATCGAGTCGCCGATCATGGTCATGTTGCCCACGAGTTTGAGGGCCTCGACGAAGCGTACGGTCGACTCGAGCGAGCCCTTCAGCTCGACGGTCAGCACGGCTCCGGCACCGAAACGGAAATATTTGGCTGCATTTGCATGCGAGGGGTCGTCCTCGAAGCCGACGTATTTTACGCGCTCGACGAGCGGGTGGCTGCGGAAATACTCGGCCAGGCGTTTCGTCGACTCTACTTCGTGCTTTACGCGCATCGAGAGGGTCTCCAGACCTATCTTCATGAGGAACGAGTCGAATGGTGAGGGCGAGCAGCCGAGGTCGCGCAGTCCGTCGACGCGGCACTTGACGATATAGGCCATGTTGCCGAATGTCTCGTAGAAGTTCAGGCCGTGGTAACCCTCCGAGGGGCCGCTGATTGCGGGGAACTTGCCGTTGTTCCAGTTGTAGTTGCCGGCGTCGACTATGACGCCGCCCATGGCCGTGCCGTGGCCGTTGATCCACTTGGTGGCCGACTCCACGACGATGTTGGCGCCCCATTCGATGGGTCGGCAGAGGTAGCCGCCTGCACCGAATGTGTTGTCCACGACAAGGGGCACGTCGTAGCGGCGGGCCAGATCGGCGAGGCCCTCGAGGTCGGGTACGCTGCAGCCGGGGTTGCTCATGGCTTCGACGTAGATGGCCTTGGTGCGGTCGTCGATGAGCCGTTCGAGTTCGGCGACGCTGTCGTCATGGCCGAGGCGGCAGTCGATGCCCAGCTTGCGGAACGTGATCTTGAACTGGTTGAAGGTGCCGCCATAGAGGTAGGGCGACGCCACGATGTTGTCGCCGCAGTCTGCCAGCGACGTGAGGGCTATGAGCTGTGCCGACATGCCCGAAGCCACGGCCAGTGCCCCGACACCCCCTTCGAGGGCGGCGATACGCTCCTCGTACGACGATGTCGTGGGGTTCTGCAGGCGCGTGTAGATGTTGCCGAACTCCTTGAGTTCGAACAGGCGTGCGGCATAGTCGCACGTCTTGAAGTGGTATGCGGCGGTGGGGTAGATGGCCGCGCCGCGCGAGCCGGTGTCGTCGACACTGTACCCGCCGTGTATCTGCAGCGTTTCGAAACGCAGTTTTTTCTCTGACATGGTTGTTCGTTTGTTGATGTTTGTTGTTCCGTGTTATCTTGAAGCGACGCTGTCGTCGCATATTGTCCCTTTCGAGTCGAGAGCCCATGTGCCGTGGGCGCGCAGCACCTGCTCGATGATGTCGCGCACGCAGCCGTAACCGCCGCCGAACTGCGATACGTAGCAGGCGGCCTCGACCACCTCGGCGCAGGCGTCGGCCGGACATACCGGTATGCCGACCTTGCGCATGCACTCCAGGTCGGGAATGTCGTCGCCCATGTATATCGTGTTTTCGATGTTGACGCCCTCACGCCGGCAGAAGTCGTCGATGGCGGCGATCTTGTCCATGCAGTTGTGGTAGAGGTACTCGACGCCCAGCCGCTTCATGCGCGAGAGCAGCGTGGCCCCGAAACCGCCGGTTATGACGCAGACCTTGTAGCCGTGCTTTATGGCGTACGAAATGGCGTATCCGTCCTTGGCGTAGTAGCGGCGCACGAAGTCGCCGTCGGGCAGGGGCATTATCCCGCCGTCAGTCATGACGCCGTCGACGTCGAAGACGAAGGCCTCGACGCGTGCTAATTTCTCCTTGAAGTTTTCTCCCATATCTCTTGACTCATCAGTTCGTATATGTTTTTCAGTCTCCCGTTGCCGTCGAGCAGGGCCATGTGGCGCTGCATGGTCGTGGTGTCGTGACGGCGTGCGGGCCCTGTCTGCACGGCAGCGGGGTCTCCGCTGTCGGCGGCCTTGCGTGCGGTCTCCACGATCAGCGGCACAAGTGCCTCGAACGGCGCTCCGGCGCGTGCCATCATCTCCTGGCCTATGCCGTAGAGCGCGTTGACGAAGTTGCAGGCGAAGACTCCGGCCAGATGCACTTCGGCGCGGCTCTCCGACGTCGAGTCGAAGACGTGACAACTCAGGCGCGAGGCTACTTCGCGTATGGCGGCGAGCGTTGCCTGGTCCGAAGCCTCGATGAAGAACGGTATGGCGCCGAAATCGACCTTGCGTCCCGCCGTGAATGTCTGCAGCGGGTAGAGTACGCCCCTGCGGGCGAAATGCGCCGGTATGGCCTCCACGGGCTGGGCTCCGGCCGTGTGTACCACGACTGCGGTTGCGGGTACCGCGAGCGGGTCGAGTACGCTGCCTATCGACGAGTCGCTCACGGCCGTGATGTAGATGTCGGCTGCGGCCAGGTGTGCCGGGTCGTCGGTCCACCCGCAGCCGGCCAGTGCCGCCACCGCCTCTCCGCGTCCCGCATTGCGGGCGAAGATCTGCCGCACCTCGATTCCGCAGGCCGGCAGTGCGCGGGCGAAGGCCTCGGCCACGTTTCCGCTCCCTATTATTACGGCGCTATTTGTCATGTCTGCCTCCTTTCATATCCGAGAGCAGCGGGTCGCTGCCCGATTCCCTGACTATGCGCTTGAGCTGTTCGAGAACGCGGTCCGCCGTGCGCAGCTCGTCGCTCGACTGCATCTCCATATCCGTGTCGCCGGTATGCTCGACCGCTTCGAGAATCCCGTAGACGGTGAACGAGGCGGTATCCTTCGCCGGTACGAATTTCGTTTCGTAGCCTTTGCCCTCGGCCGGCAGTTCGATGAGCAGCCCGGCGTCGACGAGCGAGTAGAGCACCGAGTTGACTATTCGCGTGGGCAGGTTGAGGCGCTGCCGCACCTGTGAGAGCGACATGGCCCCGTTGCCTTCGGCGAAGTTGCGGACCACGGCGATCATCGCCGCGATCATCACCTTGCGGCGGCTGTCGTAGCTTATGTGGAGCGATTCGCGCTCCTCGTCGAACTTGTCGATGTTCTGGTATGCGAACGAGAGTTCGCCGCCGAAGAGGAGTATCTCCCACGATATCTGCACCCATATCAGGAAGAGCGGCAGGGCTGCGAAACTGCCGTATATGGCGTTGTACGAGGTCATGAACTTCTGCAGCCAGACATAACCCCACTGGAAGAGCATGAACGACGTTCCGGCTATGATTCCGGCGGTCAAGGCGCTGCCGAAGCGCACGGTCGTGTTGGGAATCACGAAGTAGAGGAACGAGAACATCACCCACATCACCACGATCGAGACTATGTGCGATACGGCCTGCAGCCACGATGATTCTTCGAGGCCGAGCAGCTCCTGTGCATACGAGCCCACGCCGTTGGCCACGATCCATAGCACCGGCACGACCACCACGACGGCGATATAGTCCGAGTACCGGCGCGTGATGCTGCGCGAGGAGGTGACTTCCCAGATGTTGTTGAAGGCGTTCTCGATCGAGCCGAAGACGCGTATCACGGCCCAGAACAACGTGGCTACGCCGACGGCCGCCACCACGCCTCCGCGGGTGTTCATCAGGGCCTTGTCGGCGAACCGGACGATATAGTCGATGATGTCGGGGTTCTGCGGGAAGAGCGCGTAGAGGTTTTCGATAAGTTTGTCGATGAACCCGAAGCCCTTCATTATGGCGAAGACCACGGCCAGAATGGGGACTATCGAGACGAGCGTGTAGAAGGTGAGTGCTGCGCAGCGCACTACCGTCCCGTGCTCCTGCAGGCCGCGGGCCGTGTAGAAGAAGAGGCGGTACTGGCGTGCGAGCCAGTTGAGCCACGACGACCCGAACTCCTTGTGGAATACGGTATCGGTGAAGAATTCTGCTATTTTTTTGAGTGCCATGACTTCCCAACCAACGCAAATCGACTACCAAAGGTAGTTCATTTTAACCGGATAACCAAAAATTCGCCTCCGACCGAGGTGAATGCCACGCGTTCGCTGCCCCCTTCGCGTACGCCCAGTGCGGCGGCGATGCGATGCGTTGCGACCGGGAATTCGCGTTTGAGGATCTCGATGCCCCGGCCCTTCATCTCGCGCCGCAGCTTTCGCGGGTCGTAGCGTTCGATCGAGGCGATCTCCTCCTGGCGGCACAGGGGCGTGTCGGCTTCGGCGGTGGCGAAACCGTATCCGTTGTCGCTCCAGATGTCGGCGCGGCCGTCGAGATAGCACCGTGCCAGCCTTGTCTTCTGCAGTGCGACGTCGGGAATCAGCAGCCGGACGTACTCTTCGCGGCGGAATGAGGCGGGTGCGGCCGGTTCGGGGCTTCCGTCGCGCGGCACCGTGAACGAACCCCTGCCCAGTGCCGTGGCCGTGACCGACGGACCGCTGCCGTCGATGTAGACGAGCACCTCCTTGCACTCGTCGCCGAGCGACACCGCCTCGACACGGCACTGCCCGAAGATCCGGAAGGTCTCGTCGATGTCGAACATGGGCGACGCCTTGATGCAGACGCGGTCGGCCCGCCTGCGTATCGCGGGCATGAGGGCCGTGATGTCGGGCGAACACTCCTCCAGCCGCACCAGCTTCTCGCCGTGCGGCCCGCGCCGGTCGGGATCGGCATAACACCAGTCGTAGTGCCCTTCGGTGCGGGCGATGAACTCCTCGGCCGATGCGCATACGACCTCGATGTTGTCGGCACCGAGACGTCGGAAATTCTCGCGTGCAACGTCGGCCAGCACGGGGTCGCGCTCGACGGCCGTGACATGCGCGAAGCGTTTCGACAGGTAGAACGAGTCGACGCCGAGCCCGCATGTCAGGTCGAGGGCCGTTTCGCCTTCGGGCTCCTTGTGGGCGGCGCAGTCGCAGCTCGACGACTGTTCGAAGGCCAGTGCCGGCATTATGCACCGCGCCCTGTACCATTCGGGCAGCTTGCGCCTTGCGCGCTGCAGGTACTTTACCTGCGACGCAACTTCGGCGGCGTGCGGCAGCCGTTTGTCGAGGGCCGTCTCTATCGGGTCGCGGTCGATGCAGCGGTCGATGTCGCCGCGTACGTCGTCGCGGCAGAGCAGTTCGTATTGTTCGCGTGTGATCATCGTGGCAAAGTTACCTTTTTTTCGGGTTCGATGCACCATGCTGCCAATGTTGCCGCCGTCATGAGCGTGTAGGAGACGGTTACGGCCCATGTCGGGAGCGTCACCTCGGCCGCGGCCCACGGAAGCGACGCGAGCCATTCGACGGCACTGTTCTGTACGCTGGCCGTGATGTCGAGTATGCCGCCGAAGAGCGGGGCGAGCCACGGCACCGGCATGACGATCCATATTGCCGCCGCGATGACCGTGATGTTGGCGCAGAGTATCACCATCGGGTTTGCCGCCAGCCCGACGAGCGAGACCGTCCCGAAGGTGTGCGATATTATCGGTGCCGTTGCTATGGTGGCGGCCGCACCTGCCGCCGTCATGCCCCAGAGCATGCGGATTGCGCGGTTGCGGCCTTCGGCCAGCCGGCTTAGGGGCACGGCCCACAGCATGATGGCCGCTACGGCCACGAACGAGAGCTGGAAACTTATGTCGAAGAGCATGTCGGCATCGTACAGCAGCATGGCGAAGGCTGCGGCGGCGAGTGTGTTCAGTCCGACGTAGGTCGACGTCGAGGCCACGGCCGCCTGCAGCACCGTGAACATCAGTGCGGCACGTATGACGCTTGGCGGAAATCCGCAGGCGGCGGCATAGAGCCATACCGGGATAATCACTGCAACGGCCCGTATCGACTGTCCGTGCCGCAGGGCCGTCACCCAGCGCAGCAGGGTGTTGGCCAGCATGAATATTATGCCGACGTGGAGTCCCGACACGGCCAGCACATGCGATGCGCCGCTGCGCGAATATGCCTTGCGCATCTCGGGTGTCAGGTGGCGCCGGTCGCCGACGGCCATGGCCCCGACCGAGGCAAGGGCATCGTCCTTGAGATTCAGCCTCGACAGGCGTTCGACGGCGAACGTGTGGAGGGAGTTGCCATCGGCCTTCATGATTCCGGTTACGTCGTCGCGGTTGAGGAAGAGCGTGCCGGCAAACCCGCGCCGTGACATGAGGCGTGCATAGCTGCGGTAACCGGTGTCGAATGGCCGGATACGGCCGATGCACGCGATGCGGTCACCGGCCCCGACGGTCAGCGTGGAGTCGCACCACAGCATGATACGTTCCCCGACGGCCTGGATTCCGTCGCGGGTCTCGACCGTGCGTACGGTCGCAGGAGTCGAACCGTATCCGCTGCTGCGCGGTACGACCGTCTCGTCGGCCTCGATCTCCATGAAGAGCATCTCGCCGTAGGGCAGTGCCGGGGTGAAACGTCCGAGCGAGACGGCCCCGCCGCCCAGGAAGAATATCGCCGCGACGATATATGCCGAGCCGACATTGCGGCGTATGGTTATTGCCGCCGTGAGCAGCGACAGCAGGAAACAGCCCCAGACGACCTCTGCGTCCGCCTCGAAACTGTCGAAGAAGACGATGCCGGCGATCAGGGGTATGAGTGCCTTGACCATCGGCAGACGCGAGAGGCGTGCGGATATGTTTCCCGGTTTTAATTTCATTACTGCAAAGATAGCGCTTTCGGGCGTCGGAATCTTCTTCCCGGGCGCCTGTTTTTTGCGTCCGTAGGCGATATTTATGCCTTGGACTGTGGAAGTTGCCTCGCGCCGCAATCCCGTGCCGCACCCCCGCGTGCAACCTCCGCGACAATACTTGTGTTTTGCGGGACATGCAGCCTGCCTGCCCGAAAACGGAAACAGCGGCCTCACCATTGACGGGAGGTCGCAGTTTGTTCATGTTTGGCCTGTATTATTTGTTGTTGTAGAGGTTCTGCGTCCTTTCGGCCCCGACTGTCGCGAACGACAGAATGGCGTCGCCGAAGGTCTTGAGTCGTTCGGGCAGGGCTTTCTGCTCTTCATCGGTCCAATGGCCGAGGACATAGTCGACCTGCTGTCCGCGGGCGAAGTTGCCGCCTATGCCGAAACGGATACGGGCATACTCCTCGGTTCCGAGCATTTCGTTTATGTTCTTCAGTCCGTTGTGTCCTCCGGCGCTGCCTTTGGGCCTCATTCTGAAGGTCCCGAACGGGAGAGCTATGTCGTCGACTATGACCAGCAGGTTCCCGCGGTCGATCTTTTCGGCATCGAGCCAGTATCTGACGGCCTTGCCCGAGAGATTCATGTAGGTCGACGGCTTGAGCAGTATGAGCGTACGTCCCTTGTATTTCAGCGTTGCGGTGGAGCCGTAACGTCCTGCCGTAAATGTAAGGTTGGACGCCTCGGCCAAGGCGTCCAACACTTTGAATCCAATGTTGTGGCGGGTATCGGCATATTCGGCGCCGATGTTTCCCAGCCCAACAATCAGGTATTTCATGGATTAACCGTTTATTCCTGAGCGGCTCCGCGCGAAGCACGGGTTACGCGTACGGCGCAAACGGCAGTCGTTGCAGGGGTGATGAACTTGAGTCCTTCGAACTTGAGGTCACCTACGAAGATGGTGTGGCCGACCTGCAGGGGCGTAACGTCCACTACGAGTTCGTCGGGCAGCTTGTCGAGCATGCCGCTGACCGTGAGCTTGCGGGCCGACAGAACGAGCTTACCGCCGACCTTTACGCCTTCGGCGTTACCGGTCAGACGTACGGGAATCGTGATGGCAACGGGCTTGCCCTCCTGTACACGGTAGAAGTCGATGTGGAGAATCTCCTCGCGTACGGGGTGGAACTGAACGTCACGCATTACGGCCTTCTCTACCTTGCCGTCGATGTCGAGCTCGACGATGTACGAGTTGGGAGTGTAGATAAGGGCCTTAACGTCCTTTACGTTTACCGAGAACGACTCGGTAGCCTCGCCTCCGTAGAGTACGCAGGGGATCATGCCTTCACGGCGAACCGATTTTGCGGCCTTCTTGCCGAAGTCGTCGCGCTTAACGGTTTTGATTTGAATGGTTTTCATAGTTTGTTGTAATTTAATGTGTTACCTGCGGCATCACTCAGTCCGCCCCCGCAGGGCGGCCCCCATAAATGCCTGATTTTCGCCGCGAAGATAGCCAAAACTCCCGGGAAAACAAAATTTTCGGCATCTTTTTGGTGCGGCCGTGGCGCTGGTACGGGCTCTTTTGCGGCCTGTGGTGCGTCATCGTCGTTCGCCTGTCCGGCGTGCCGGCGGAGCTGCGGCCGCTGCGCCTCGGAGTGCCGTGCGGGACTGTCTGCGGCGGCAGGCCGTGCCGGGTCTATGTATCAGAATTCGATTTTGTAGCTGATATTGGGTATGATGTTGGCTTCGCGTTCGGCCTCCACCTTGTGGGTGACGTAGTTGTAGCGGTGTCCGTAGTAGTCCTTGTACCCTGTGATGTTCAGGACCTTGAGCGCTATTTCGTGGGCGACCTTGCGGCGGGGCATGTCGGGCCATACGGCGGTTGCGCGGTGCAAATATACTAAAAAATCCTCCTTTGGCCGCTATTCCTTCGAGCCGTTGAAGACGAAGGCGGCCGTCACAAGCCAGTAGCGCCCGAATGTGGGGCTCCACGAATTGCGCATGTACTCGGGCGTCATCACGCTCTGGAAGCCGGTCTGGCGGTTCAGAATGTCGTAGACGCCGACCTTGAGGTCGAGCCTGCGCTTGAACAGCCGCACGCCTGCCTCGGCGTTGAGTCCGTGGTTGTCGAGGTTTCGGCCCGTGTCGGTGATGAAACGGTAGAATTGTCCTTTGTAGGAGACGAGTGCATAAAAGTGTTTTGGGTGCCGGTATGCGATGACGGCATCGCATGTCAGCAACATGTAGCGGTTGTCGCGGTTGAGGGTGTTGTGCGAGTCGTTGTAGGAGTCCGCCGTCGAGATGCTTAGCTTCAGCTGCTTGAACAGGGTGGTGTACACCGACAACGACACTTTCGCCATGTTGGTGCTGTTCACGTTCAGCTGCTCGCCCAGATATGAACCCGACCGGAAGTAGTTATAGATTGCCGAGGTACTGATTCGCGTGTTGATCTTGCGTATGGTGGTCATGAACGAGAGGCTTGCGCTCACGTTCGAGTTCAGCATGTCGATGTTCTCGTAGGTGTAGAGCGTACTGAACTGCGGGGCGACGAAATCGTCGTACTGCGGCAGCGTCGTGGCTTCGGCGAAGAAATGGCTGCGGCTGGCTATGGGGTTCTGCGTGAGGACGGCGGAGGCCATGAACACCAGGCTGCGGCCCGCCCGCCTCGTCTTCTCGTTGTTCCCGAACAGCGGTACCGCGAGTGAGAGATTGTGCGTGTACGACTGCTTGAGGTCGGGATTTCCGGCCGTGAGCGAGAGCTGGTTGCTGTTGTCGATGCGGGGCGTCAGCTGCTCGATCGACGGGGCTGCCGCCGAGGTGCTGTAATCGAGCATGTACATTCGCGTACGGTCTTTTTTGGGTGTCAGCGTGATCCGTACGCGTGGCAGTATGGCGTAGAACTCGCTGCCGAAACTGCGCAGTTCGGGAAACGACTCGCGCTTCACGGGCCTGGACACGGTGAAGTCGAGCCAGGCATCAATGGCCAGGCCCCTCATCAGGTGCGACGAGTTGTCGACATTCAGCGAGACCTTGTGCGTCCAGTAGTCGTATGTGAAGTTGCGGGTGTTGGCCGTGTCGATCAGCGGCTTGTCGGGATCGGGAAAGTAGTTGTAGGTGTACTGCCGTGTCTTGTCGTAACGGTAGTTAACCGAGTACAAGGCTTTGACCGAGGTGCGGCGTTTGGCTCCCGAGATATTCATCGATGCGCCGGCTTCGGCCGTGAAGTTGCGGCTGTACCCCAGCGGTGACGACCGCAGTTCCAGCTTGTCGGGCGACGACGAGAGATCTTCGCGCCGCAGTGTCGAGCCGTCGTTGTGCGAGTAGTCGAACGACGCGTTGATGTAGGGGCTTATGAGCGTGTTGCGCTGTGCCAGCGGCGAATAGGTGAGGCGCGGCCGTATGGAGTAGTTGCGCCTGCTGTCGCGCGTGAAGTTGTCGTCGGTTATCCGGTTGTCGCCCTCGGCGGTCGAGATTGTCTCCTCGCTGAGGTACGACTGGTGGCTGCGGCTGTTGTCGAGTGTGAGATAGATGCTGGCTTGGATGGTGCCTGCGGCTCCGGTCTTGACGTCGCCGAAGAGACCGAATTCGTGGGACGAGAGATAGTTTACCGACTCGCTCGAATCGTTACTCGACCGCGAGAGGTAATCCTCCGAGGCGAAATACTCGGTTTCGTTGCCCGAGAGTTCGCGCTGGTAGTCGTTCTTGTACTCGTAGTTCATCGAGATGCTCGTCTCCTTCCACCTCTCGCCGAAGAATATGGAGTTGTTGGTGGATATGTTCGTGAAGTTGCGCAGTGACGAGCCGCCGTCCGGCGACATGTTGTCGAGGTTCTGCAGCGACGTGAAGTTTATGTTGTTTGCGGTGAAGCGGGTGTCGCTGTTGAGCCGCTCGGAGTAGAATCCGAACGAGCCGTTTGCGGCATAGCGCCATTTGGGGTCGCCGTATGCCGTCTCGTTGAGGTCGCGGCCGATGCTTGCGGCCAGGTATGCGTCGATTACGGCCGACATGGGCTTGCGCGTCTTGATGTTCATCACGCGCTCCTTCTTTGAGCTGTCGGTCCGCCCCTTGAGCCGTTCGCTGAGGGCCAGCTCGTCGTAGACCTCGATGTTGAGCACGTCGCCGGCCATCAGCGTGCTCAGGGCCTTCACGGCACCGTCGGCGAAGAGCTGCTTGTCGTTGACGTATGAGCGTACGATCTCTTCGCCGAAGACAGTCACCTTGTTGTTGCTTATCGACACTCCGGGCATCTGTTTCAGTATGTCGATGGCGCGGTCGTCGGCCAGCGTGCTTACGGCGGCGGCATTGTAGACAACCGTATCGCCCTTGGTGGTGTAGAACGGCACGCGAGTCTCGACCTTCACCGCCTCGATGCCGGTGAGGTCCTCGCGCAGCGGGAAGATGAGCGATGCCCGCTTGCCGGCCTCGACCGTGAAACTCTTGGAGACGCTCTTGTAGCCTATGTGCGAGACGGTTATGGTGGCCTTTCCCGGCAGTGCACGCTCGAAGGTGAAAATTCCGTTGTTGAGCGTGTAGGTGTAGAGCGTGTCGCGCCCGCCGAATACGCCCTTGACGTTGACCTGTCCCAATACGTATGTCGTCGAGTCGCTCCGGCACTCGACAAGACCCGTTACCGACCCGTATTCGCCCTGCGGCGTGTGTGCGGACTGCGGCGACGGCCTGGCCGGTGACGGTTGTGACGTCGTGCTCTGCGACGTATTCCGTTGCGGACTCTGTTGCTGCCGTTCGGGCAGTGTTTCGCCGTAGACGGCCGTGGTCAGCAGCAGGGCGGCCGTCAATATTGCATGTGAGTGGGTCTTCATTCTCTCGGGGTGTTTATTGTCGGTATCTGTTTCTTTTTCTTTCGGGTCTTGCCCGGTCTGCCGGTTGCCCGTCAGTGGTATGCGGCGCAAACTGGCCGGTGCTTACTTTCCGGTTGCATTTGCCGGCTCTCCGCCTGCCGGTTGCGGGGATTCGGCCTTCTCCATCTCGAAATTCGCACAGAGTATCTGGTTTTTGACGACCTCCTTGATTGCTATCTGTGTCTTGTAGCCCTTGGCCTCGACGCGCATGATAATTTTACCCTCCGGGACGCGGCCGAGGGCGTATATCCCTATTTGATCGGATATGTCCCGCAGTGTGTCGCCCTGCGAGGTTATGGCCGTTATCGAGGCTCCTCTTATCGGTGTGAATGTCCCCTCGTACGGCGAACCCCCCGGCCTGAACTCTTGTGGCGTTGTGGTTCTTCCCGTGACAGTACCGTATCCGGGTTTCGGTGTTTTGTGCCTGCGGGGCTCTTTGGCCGGGAGACTTGTGGCCGCAAGCAGTGCCGACAGCGCAATCAGGGCAAATAACGTCTTTCTCATATCCGTATCATTTATGACCGGGTTCCGGCCCCGCAGTTTACGGCTGCGGGACCGGATCATGGTCGTTTACTCTTGCTCCGCCTTGTCCGTCTCTTTGTTTGCCGCGGCTTCGGACTTCTCCATCTCGAAATCCGCACAGAGTATCTGGTTTTTGACGACCTCCTTGATTGCTATCTGTGTCTTGTAGCCCTTGGCCTCGACGCGCATGATAATTTTACCCTCCGGGACGCGGCCGAGGGCGTATATCCCTATTTGATCGGATATGTCCCGCAGTGTGTCGCCCTGCGAGGTTATGGCCGTTATCGAGGCTCCTCTTATCGGTGTGAATGTCCCCTCGTACGGCGAACCCCCCGGCCTGAACTCTTGTGGCGTTGTGGTTCTTCCCGTGACAGTACCGTATCCGGGTTTCGGTGTTTTGTGCCTGCGGGGCTCTTTGGCCGGGAGACTTGTGGCCGCAAGCAGTGCCGACAGCGCAATCAGGGCAAATAACGTCTTTCTCATATCCGTATCATTTATGACCGGGTTCCGGCCCCGCAGTTTACGGCTGCGGGACCGGATCATGGTCGTTTACTCTTGCTCCGCCTTGTCCGTCTCTTTGTTTGCCGCGGCTTCGGACTTCTCCATCTCGAAATCCGCACAGAGTATCTGGTTTTTGACGACCTCCTTGATTGCTATCTGTGTCTTGTAGCCCTTGGCCTCGACGCGCAT
>CDYM01005395.1_pt1 | contig 111836 bp, 89 predicted proteins | sample 554981 | NCBI WGS metagenome assembly CDYM01 (sample SAMEA3182081, study PRJEB8094) | gut metagenome | biome: human; feature: gut; material: Stool; isolation source: human stools | place: Canada | collected 2012-12-04 | reverse complement strand
TTGTAATAATCCAAGATATTATTAAATAAATTTATTATATAATGCATAGTTTTTGAAAATTTGTTTGTCGTTTTTGTCGAAATATATTAACTTTGTCACGTTACTATTTATATTAAAACACACTAAAAATTATGCTTATGGTTAGGAAAATTGTACTATCAATCGTTGCGGTTCTGGCAGCGGGGTGCTTTGCTCTCCAGGCGCAGAACGTGCAAATTTCGGGTACAGTTACTGAGACCGACGGATCGCCGATCGTCGGTGCAACCGTTGTAGTCGAGGGTAGCACCATCGGAACTACAACTGGTTCGGACGGTACGTACACCATCTCCGCTCCGGCCGAAAGCGTGCTCGCATTCTCGTTCCTCGGTTACAGGGAAGAGAAGGTAGCCGTCGCAGGCCAGACCACGATCAACGTACAGCTCGTCGACGAGCTGCGTGCGATCGAACAAGTGGTGGTTACGGCTTTCGGTCAGTCGAAAAAAGAGGCATTTACCGGTTCGGCAAAGGTCATCGGCGCCGAGGAACTTGCCAATTCACAGGTTTCCAACGCAATGGAAGCCCTGAAAGGTAAGGTATCGGGTGTCCAGATTTCGACCTCGACTGGTTCTCCTGGTGACAACTCCAACCCGACGATACGTATTCGTGGTTTCAGTTCGATCAATGCCGGCAACGACCCGCTGATCGTACTCGACGGAATACCCTACGACGGCAGTATCGCCAACATCAACCCCAACGATATCGAGTCGATGACCGTGTTGAAGGACGCAGCATCGAATGCACTGTACGGTGCACGTGGTGCCAACGGTGTGATCATGATTACCACCAAGAAGTCGACTTCGCGTGAGGCAATCGTCAATATCGATGCCAAGTGGGGTGTGAACTCGCGCGGCGTGCAGGATTACGACTACATCAAGAATCCCGCCGCATACTACGAGCAGCACTACAAGGCTCTGAACAACTATTACATCAATAACGGCAAGAGCGCAGCCGAGGCACACCTGCTGGCAAACAACGCCATCACGGGTTCGTCCGAAAACGGCGGTCTGGTTTATCAGGTATTCAACGTGCCCGACGGCCAGTTCTTCATCGGCCAGAACGGCAAGATAAACCCCAACGCAACGCTCGGTAACACCGTTACCTACAATGGTCAGGACTACTACCTCTACCCCGACAACTGGATGGACGAGATTCTCCAGAACTCGCTGCGTCAGGAGTACAACGCCAGCGTTGCCGGCGGTATCGGCGATGCCCAGTTCTACGCTTCGTTCGGTTACCTCAACAACAAGGGTATCATCAAGCAGTCGGACTACGAGCGCTACACCGCACGTCTGAAGGCCGACTACCAGGCCAAGAAGTGGCTCAAGGTTGGTGGCAACTTCTCGTACGCACACTCGAACGGTAACACCACTGCCGAGGACGGATCGTCGAGCTCGTCGGGCAACGTCTTCGCCGCAGCTACGCAGGTAGCCCCGATCTATCCTCTCTATATCCGCGACGGCAACGGCAACATCATGACCGATGCCAACGGCTATACAATGTACGACTACGGTGACAAGAGCAACGCCGGTCTCGAGCGTCCCGTTTACACCCAGTCGAACGCCTACGCAAGCCACCTGCTCGACAAGCAGTACTACGAGGGCAACATGTTCAACGCCAACGGATATGTAGACATCAAGTTCCTCAAGGACTTCACATTCACGATGAACATCGGTACGTCGGTAGACGAGGCGCGTTCAACGTCTCTGACCAACGCCTTCTACGGTTCATACGCAAGCTCGAACGGTATTATCTACAAATACCACGCACGTACATGGTCGTACAACTTCCAGCAGCTGCTCAACTGGAACCACAGCTTCGGCGACCACAATGTAGACGTGATGCTCGGTCACGAGAACTATGACTACAACTACTACTACCTCTACGGTAACAAGAGCAACATGTTCTCGCCCGACAACCTCGAACTTGCAGGTGCCGTAAACGACGGTTCGGCAAACTCCTACACGACAAACTACAATACCGAGGGTTACTTCGGCCGTGCACAGTACAACTACAAGGAGAAGGTATTCTTCTCGGCTTCGTACCGTCGCGATGCATCGTCGCGTTTCCACCCCGATCACCGCTGGGGTAACTTCTGGTCGGTCGGCGGTGCGTGGATCATCAGCCGCGAGAACTGGTTCAAATCGTCGTGGATCGACATGCTGAAGATCAAGGCATCTTACGGTTCGCAGGGTAACGACAACATCAGCAACTTCCTCTATACCGACACTTACGATATCGTAAACTCGGGTGGCAACGTGGCTCTGGTGCTCAATACCAAGGGTAACGAATACATCACCTGGGAGACCAACGGCAACTTCAACGCCGGCGTCGAGTTCGACCTGTTCGGCAACCGTCTGAGCGGAGGTATCGAAGGATTCTACCGCAAGACCACCGACATGTTGTCATGGTTCTCGGTACCGCCCTCGTTGGGTTACACCGGATATTGGGCCAACGTAGGTGACATGGTCAACAAAGGTGTCGAGGTCGAGTTGAACGCAGTGCCCATCAGCACCAAGAACGTTCGCTGGAGCCTGAATGCCAACCTGACCTACGTACGCAACAAGATCGTATACCTCGCTCCTTCGCGTACAACCATGTCAATTGACGGTTACAAGGGATACTCGTCGAGCAACTACTACTATGGCGAGGGCCTTTCGCTCTACTCGTTCTACCTGCCCAAATATGCAGGCGTGGACAAGTCGACCGGACTCCCGATGTGGTACATGGACGTTACCGATGCCGACGGCAACGTTATAGGCGAGACCACAACGACCAACTACAACAGCGCAACCCGACACATCTGCGGCGACCCGCTGCCAGATGCATACGGTGGTTTCGGTACGACGATCGAGTTCTTCGGGTTCGACCTGTCGGTGAACTTCACCTATCAGATCGGTGGCGAGATCTACGATTCGGGTTATGCGGTACTCATGGGCTCGCCCACGTCAGGATCTACCGGTATGAACTACCACAGAGATCTGTACAACGCATGGACTCCTACCAACACAGATACGAACATACCTCGTTTCCAGTATAACGACCGTAACATCACGGCATCGTCGGACCGCTTCCTTATCGACGGAAGCTACCTGAACCTGCAGAACATCAACTTCGGTTATACTCTGCCCCGCAAGTGGACCAACAAGATCAGCGTGGACAAGATCCGCATCTACCTTGCATGCGAGAACGTATGGCTGTGGTCGCGTCGCCAGGGTTTCGACCCGCGTCTGTCGCTCATCGGCTCGAACAACGGAGCAACTTATTCAGCTGTTCGCACAATCTCGGGCGGTCTCAACCTGACGTTCTAATTATTGTCGAATGCTAAAGAAAGGAGAACAAAGATTATGAAAAATATATTGAAATTCGGACTTGCAGTCATCTCGAGCGCGACACTCCTGAGCGGATGTATCAAGGAGTCGATCCCTACGAGCGTGGCAAGCAATGAACAGGTGAATTCCAATCCTGCAGCACTGGAGGCAATGGTGAACGGTATGTCGGCATTCGTCAACAAGTTCAGCGTACTCGGCGGCGAGGATCCGTTCGACTGGGGTTACCCGTCGATGGGTATGATCCGCGACCTGATGTGCGAGGATATGTCCACTGCCCCCTCCAGCTACGAATGGTACACCACATGGATCACCAACCAGGCTCAGGGCGAGAACTATCTCTACCCGCAGCTCATCTGGAACTACTATACACAGTTCCTGCAGACGGCAAATGCCGTTATCGGAGCAGTGAACGAAGAGTCGGCTTCCCAGACCCAGAAATACTATCTGGCGATGGCATACTGCTACCGCGCCCTGATCAACCTCGACATGGGCCGTATGTACGAATACAAGAAGAACAACTACACGACGGCCCCCGAGCTCGAAGGTATGACTATCCCTCTCATCAAGGAGAATCTGACCGAGTCTGAGGCACGTAACAACCCGCGCGTTCCGAAAGAGGTATTGCTCGAGCACATTCAGAGCGATATCACTAAAGCCATCGAACTCTTCGGAGGCAACAGCGAAGACGGTTCGAAATTCAGCCGTTCAAGCATCAGCCAGCCCGACCTCAGCGTTGCGTACGGACTTCAGGCACGTGCATACATGTGGGCAGAGGACTACACCAATGCAAAGACCGCAGCACAGAATGCTTTGGCCGCAGGCAAATATACCCCGCTGACCGAGGCTCAGTGGACCGATACGAAGACAGGCTTCAACAACTCCTCGTCACAGAGCTCTTGGATGTGGGGTTCGATCCTCACTTCCGAGGACGACGTGGTCAAAACCGGTATCCTTAACTGGATATCGTGGATCTCGTCTGAGACCGTATTCGGTTATGCCGGAGCAGGTCCGTACCGTCTGGCCGATGTGAACTTCTACTCGCAGATTCCCGACAGCGACTTCCGCAAGAAATCGTGGGTAGCTCCCGCCGGCTCATCGCTGGAAGTTCCGTTGATCGCAAGCACTGATGAATACGACAACACGAAACTTCCTGAATACGCAGTGGTAAAATTCCGCCCGGGAAGCGGAGAGCCCGGAGATTCGAAAATCGGTGCGGTTGCAGACTATCCGATGATGCGTTGCGAAGAGATGTACTTCATAATCGCCGAATGCGACGCACAAAACGGCTCTGCAGCATCTCTTAACAGTTTCATGCAGACTTACCGCGATGCAAGCTACTCATGCACGGCATCAGGCAAGGAGGCTATCGTAAAGGAGTGCATATTCCAGAAGCGAGTAGAGTTCTGGGGCGAAGGAATCATCTTCTTCGACTACAAGCGTCTGAACATGCCGGTAACGCGTTACTACGAAGGCACGAACCACATTCCGGATTCACGCTTCAACACCAACGGCCTGGCTCCGTGGATGAATCTCTGCATCGTACGTACCGAGAACAATGCTAACCCGGCATGCGTATCCAATCCCGACCCGTCGGATCTGGTAGAGGATTTGGGCGAATAGTATAAACCGTAAAATGAGATGAAAAACATGAAAACGATTAAAAGTTTATTATATCTGCTTGTCGCTGCCGGAGCTCTCGCTGTAGTCGGTTGTACGAAGGACGAGACATACACCAAAGGTGGCGATATCGACGGAGAACGTATATACATAGATAATTCTGTCGAAGTATTCTATGTAAAGACAGCCGAAGAGAAGCAGGAAGAGGAAGCTCAACTTGCAAAATTGAGCCGCGGTCTGAAGCAGAACATCGAATCGTCAGATGACGACAAATCGGTTACGATAAACGTTTGCCGTCTGAACTCGAAACTCGCAACCTATACTACAACCATAGAGTTGACACTGCCCTCGGATAGCTACCAGCTTTTCGAATTACCGGCAGGAGCTACTCAAAGCGGTGCAGGCAGCGGAACCGTAACCTATTCGTTCGAAGTATCGTTCGACGAGGGAGCAGACAAGGCTCCGTTCGAAATTGGATTTGACATTGAACAACTCGAATCCAACGTTGAATATGAGATGACTGCAACGGTAGCTGATGATGGAAACACGACCAATTATGGAGCGTCGTCATTAGATTTCGCAATATGCCATAAGACAGAATTGACATTCCCGTATAAGGAGATTGGAAAAATATCTCTTTCGGAAGACGCATATGGTTTTGGCCCTTACAGCGATATCATAATCGAAATCGATGAGAACGACTACAAGGCTTGGAAAGAGGATAAAAAAGACATGCCTTATATTCGCTATCGTATTCCGAAATATATGTATCAGATTGTGGCAGCCGCTGTTGAAGCCGGAGACGCCAGCGAAGACGACCTCGCTTTGTTTGAAAACTGCAACGACGTGCTGTTCAATCTGACAACGGATTATGATTTCATTTACGACTACGACAACAAGACCTATGCCCTTCCTTTGGACAAGGATATTACTGCAGGGGGTAGGAATTACCTATATGCAGCTATGGGTCTTGATTCGTCAAGCGGGACGCTCGTAACGACTATCTATGACGGATACTACACCTTCAATCAGACTTTGCGCGGAGGATGGTATTTCTACCCCGGCGAATGTTCTGCAACACGTGAAAGCAACGTATTCAACATTATGCTCATGCTTGCAGATATGGATAGCACCGACCTATATGGAGCTTATCTCAATCTTAACTTTGCATGGGACACCAATGACATGGAAGATGACTGGAGCAACTATTTCAAGACAGATTACAACAACAGCATCGACTATGTTAAGGCCAAAGGTAGCGGAACATTCTCTTCAACGGCGTTCTCAATAGAAGACGAGCCTCAGACCTGGGCACAGGATCTTTATGTTGGATTCGACAATACTTCAGGACAGCAGGTATACTATCTTCCGAATGTATACAAGACAGTAACGACTGAGGATAATGAATATGGTTTGGCCGTTCTGGTAAATGGCTCGTCAGTAACATTGGCTTCTGATCAGCCGCTCGGCATGCAGTGGAACGGCAACGAAATTTCTGCTCAGCAGAGTGAATCCATCGCAAGTTCTATTGAATATGCAGAGGACGGTTCGGTGAAGAAACTGACTCTTGGAGTTGCATTCGTGCTGCCAAACGGAAACGTCATGGCCGACTATACCGAAACATATGAGTTCAACTCATCTGCTGCAGGTGTTGAAGCATTCTACGGAACTTACACGCAGGCTACATACGAGATCTACTCTCCTTACTATGATGAAGACGGAAAAACACCTATCGCACCCCAGCCTTCGACGATAAGTTCGACCGTAACCATATCGCAGGCCGTCGACAGCAACAACCAGCCGATTGCCGGTAAGGTCTTCATCACAGGAATGATAGACTCGTGGTACATTTCGCAGTACGGAGTTGAAGACGGACGTCTTGTAGGCGAGTACGATGCAACCTCGAACTGCATCATCGTTCCGGCACAGTATATCTACAAGCCCGAATGGGATCTCGGTCTTGGAGTTGCGATTCTGCCATACTTCCAGCCGGGTGTTGCAAGTTACAATGCATACAACACAGATGAAGGTCCGTATTGGATGAGTGAGATTGCGGCAGCCAGCGAATCGTGTGCGCTCTATCTTGGAGAAGACAATAACCTGACTCTCGGATTCTCAACGACAGACGCGTCCGGCAACAACGCCAATACGTATGCAATCCAGATGAACTACTTTGACACCGACGATCAGGAGTTCACGTATTATAGTGACTTGTATGTGGCTTATCCTGTGTCGCCCATAACATTTACACGTTCTACTGCAAGCGGAAGTTCTGTAAAGGCCATAAATGCTTCGTCGGTAAAAAGTTTCAGCGATATCAAGAACCTGAAAGATTCCGGCAAAAAAGCAGCAGCCTACGAGTTCCCGCAGTTGGGCAAGTCGATCAACCCCGAACAACTCGGAAGATAACATTAATAACGGTCAAGAAGGGCTGCGGTTGCGGCCTCAGCCCTTCCTAACCATTAAACCGAAAGAATAGTATGAAAAAGATATTATTTATTTTAAGTGTAGCACTTCTGACCGTGGGTTGTAACGACAAGGAGGAGTTTACACCCGCTAAAGGTGCTACCCCGATAAACGTATCGCTTACGTACGACAACGCAAGCAGCTTTGCCAGCAATGCGATGAACCGTACGTTGATCTACGAGCAGAATGGACAGCAGATCAAACTGTCGATCGTCGCAGACGAGGACGATGCCCAGACATTCTACCTGAGCGCCGCTGTTTTGGACGAAACGAAAGACACCCAGTTGCTCGACTGCGAGATTACGGAAGTTGACTACGCCGTAAACAATATCGCAGACATAAACATTGCCTCTATTCCCGATGACGGAGCATTCCAGGGCCAGGTACTTCTTCCCGAAACGACCGAATTGCAGGAAAAGGAGGAAGAAGATGATCCTAACGTTTGGAACGCAACAGAGGTCAAGGGCTACATCGTACGCTACGCAGCGCCTGAAGAGGGAGGCAAGAGCATCTACTTCGCTGTAACTGTTAATTCGCTGTCGATGACTGAAACGGTTACCGAAACGGTAATTGACTCACCCTACGAGGAAGATGACGAGCCGTTCGACACAATTATCGAGAAGACTTACTCGGTAACGGCCGACATCAGCTACAAACAGTTCAACTCGAACGGCTGGATCAACTAATACGGTACATATGGCCACATAACAGGCCACTAAACTGTAAAGCCGCAATCTCAATCGAGGTTGCGGCTTTTTTGCGTACACACATTTCTATACCATATCCATGCCCGACATGCGTATTTCGGCCGCGACAGCCCGCCAAAAGCAGTTCCATAAGTAAAAAAGAGTTTTCCTTCAAAAAAAACACTACTATGTGTTGCATAGTATTAAAATAATTCATATATTTGCATTGGAATAATATTTAAAACAACATAAAACGACCTCTACTGCAATGAAAGAGACTGTAAACGTGAGCATAGCCTCACAAGCCTTCACACTCGACAAGGACGCCTACGAGGTATTGTCAACCTATCTCAAGGAGGTAAGGGCACATATCTCGGCCGACGACAACGAGACAATGGCCGACGTGGAATCGCGTCTTGCGGAACTTTTCCGCGAGAAGAAGCCGTCAGCCATCATGGTCATCTCCCTGAGCGATGTACGGGCAGCCATGGCACAACTCGGCACGCCGGACGATTTCGGCGAACAACAGTGCAAGGTTGACGATACCGACGCAAAGGAACAAAGCACGGCGGAACACCGTCTTGTAAGATCGCGCAACGACCGTGTATTTGCGGGTGTATGCGGCGGCCTGGCCGAATATCTCGGTCTCGACGTACAACTTCTGCGACTTGCCACCCTGCTGCTGATACTGCTTGGAGGTCTGTCGATATGGGTATACGTCATTCTGTGGATCGTAATACCCGAAGCACCAATGACAACAAAACAAACGAAATAACTATGAACGAAGAGAATGTAAAAGCGCAGATGCGCAAAGGGATTCTGGAGTACTGCATACTCGCCATCATTTCGCGCGAGGACTCATATGCTCCGAAAATCATTGCGGAGCTGAAGCAGGCACAGATGATCGTCGTTGAAGGTACGCTCTACCCGATACTGACACGGCAGAAAAATGCAGGTTTGCTGACATACCGCTGGGAAGAGTCGCCGCAAGGCCCCCCGCGCAAATACTACATGTTGACCGAAAAGGGTCGCGAACACCTGAAGATGCTCGACGAGACATGGGACGAGCTCGTCGAACAGATCAAGAAAATACGCCATAACGATTAAAGACATACAACCATGAAAAAAATAATAATCCTGGGATTGGCAGCCGCCATGGCACTCTTCTCGACAGATAGTTACGCAGCAGAGGGCTGGTTCAGCAAAAAACTCAAGGCCAACGGCAAAAAGATTACCGAAACCCGCACCAGTGCAATGAAGTTTTCACAGATAAAGGTTTCGAGAAACATCATTCTGATCGTCGAAGAGCGCACCACGGGCGACATCACCGTCACGGCTGATGAAAACATAATGCCCTACGTCGAGATGGAGGTACACGATGGAGTCTTCAGAGCCAACCTGAGCGACGATATAACATTACGGAACGGCTCTGCGAACATATATGTCAGAATGCCATACAACGGCAAGATAAACGACATAGAGGTCTCGGGTGCAAGCAGCGTTACAGTCATTCCCCGGATCGAGACCCAAGAGTTCAAGGCTTCGGCACATGGAGCATCGGTGCTGAAGGTGAATGTCAAGGCAGACAAATTCCAGACAAAAACTTCTGGCTCCTCAAACGTCAACATCACGGCAACGGCCGACGAAGTCGAACTATACTGCTCCGGGGCATCTAAACTTACAGCTGACGTGACCGCAGGAGACGTTTACGGAGAGGTGAGCGGAGCTTCCAAAGCGACGTTAAAGGGCAAAGCCCAAAATGCCTCGTATGAATCATCGGGCGCATCGTCACTCGATGCGGAGGATCTCGCAACGGAGGAGTGCACGGTCGAGTGCTCGGGAGCCTCGATAGCATCGGTCAACTGCACGTCAAGCCTGAAGGCAGAGGCCAGCGGCGCTTCGAAAATAACCTATACGGGAGACTGTGAACTTGTCAACAAATCTACGACCGGAGCCAGCTCCATATATAACAAAATTAAGTAACAGAGCTTACAAATACCCGCAAATATGAACGAAGTCAAAAAGTGCAGCATATCGAGCATTGCCTTCACGATGGAGGCCGACGCGTACGCCACGCTGCATGAATACATCGAGACGCTTAAGAAGTCATACCGTGACGATAAGGACGGTGACGAAATCATCGCCGACATCGAGGCCCGTATCGCCGAACTTATCCTCACGACGCAGGACAACAACAAGATTGTCGAGAAACCGCTCATCGACAACATCATCGCCCAGCTCGGTTCGGCCGAGGCCATAAGCGAGGAGAGCGATACCGACGACACCAAAAGCAAAAACAGGGAACCGCGCATACCGCGCCGCCTCTACCGCGACATGGAAAACGCCCGCCTGGGCGGCGTATGCGCCGGCATAGCACGGTACTACGACATCGACCCGGTATGGGTAAGGCTGCTGATGTTCTCGCCGCTGCTGCTGATGTTCCTGTCGTGGGTTCCGTTCATGGACTGGGCCTCGACACTCGGAGGAAACATCTTTGCGGTAGTCATACTCAGCTACTTCGTAATGTGGTTCTCGGTGCCGGCGGCACGCACCCCGCGCCAGAAGCTTGAAATGACGGGCGAAAAGATCACTGTTGAGTCGATACGCGAAACCGCATCTGCGTCCAACGACGTCGACAGCAAGGCGCGCCCCGTAGTTGCCGAAACAGTCACGGTCTTCGGCAAGATACTCCTCATACTGCTGAAAATACTGGCCGGCATCATAATCTTCTGCCTTACGCTCTTCGTATGCGCACTGGTTGTAGGCATGTTCGTCGTGGGGCTGGACGGCAATCTTGGCGGGATCGGCAACCTCGGCAACCTGGGAGGTCTCACGGCCCTCGGCGAGACGCTTGTCCCGATACTCGGAATCGCTGCGATACTCATACCGGCCGTATTGCTGCTCTACATACTCATATGCCTTCTGATCAGCAAGAAACCGGGACGCACCACGATGCTTGTACTCTTCCTGCTGTGGATCGTGACGCTCATCTCCGTGCCCGTTGCAGCCATCAGCACCGCACAGAATATCGAAGACAGGGTCGAGTCGCTCGATCAGAACATCGACGACGCGATGGAGGAGATCGAAGAAGCGAATGCCATTGTCGATTCGCTCATCGAGATCTCGGGAACGGAGCAGACAGGAGCCTCCGTGCAGATCCGCGTACCGGACGGCAAAAACAGCACGGTACAGATGACTATCGAGAAGAAAAACACGTCCAAGAGTATCGACCGGGACTGACACCGGACACCATCACAGAGAAATGCGACTTTTCGGGGCTGCCGGCATGGACGGCGGCCCCGAATTTGTGTATTTTTTCCCAAAAAGTTTTACTATCTTTGACCGGTTAAAACTTCAACGAATATGGGAGATATCAAATGCATAGGTATTCTCACTTCGGGCGGTGACGCCCCGGGAATGAATGCGGCAATCCGTGCCGTAACACGTACGGCCATATACAACGGACTTACCGTCAAGGGAATCATGCGCGGTTATCACGGATTGATAACCAACGAAATAATCGACTTCAAGTCGCAAAGCGTCAGCAACATCATACAGAAGGGCGGCACCATACTCAAAACCGCCCGCAGCAAGGAGTTCACCACGCCCGAGGGCCGCAAGCTCGCCTACGAGAACATGAAGGCCAACGGCATAGATGCCCTTGTCGTGATCGGCGGCGACGGCTCGCTTACGGGAGCACAGATTTTCGCCCGCGAGTTCGACATACCCATAGTCGGCATGCCCGGCACGATCGACAACGACCTGAGCGGCACAGACTCGACGATAGGTTACGATACGGCGCTGAACACCATAGTCGAGGCAGTCGACAAACTGCGCGACACGGCCACCAGCCACGAACGCCTCTTCTTTGTCGAGGTTATGGGCAACACGGCCGGTTATCTGGCACTGAACGGCGCGATAGCATCGGGAGCCGAGGCGGCGATAATACCCGAAATGGAGACCGAGGTTGACCAGTTGAGCCAACTCATCGACCACGGATTCCGCAAGAGCAAGAGTTCGGCCATAGTCCTGGTTGCCGAGAACAAGCAGACGGGCGGCGCCATGGGTCTTGCCGAGCGTATCAAGCGTGAATACCCGCAGTACGACGCACGCGTAACGATCCTCGGACACATACAGCGCGGAGGCTCGCCTACCGCCACCGACCGTATCCTCGCATCGAGAATGGGAGCCGCAGCCATCAAGGCCCTGCTCGAGGGACAGCGCAACGTGATGATCGGCATACAGAACGGCACCATGGTCTACGTTCCGTTCGCCAAGGCTATCAGCCGCGAGAAGCATGTCGACCGCGACAGCATCGAACTCGTAAAGATTCTATCCATATAACCACTTCCCGCTCAAACAGACAATGAAGAACGTCATAGGAATAGGCAATGCCCTGACAGACATGCTTGTGAACCTGCGCAGCGACGCTGTGCTGGGGCGATACCACCTGCCCAAGGGGTCGATGAGCCTGGTCGACGCGAAACTGCAGACGGCCATTTCGAAATCGGTAGCCGGACTGCCCTACTCGCTCTCGCTCGGCGGATCGGCCGGCAACACCATACGCGCAATGGCACGTATAGGCTGCAAGGTAGGCTTCATAGGCAAGGTCGGCACCGATACGACAGGGGATTTCTTCGTACAGGCGCTTGAAAACCTCGGGGTCGAGCCGTTCATATTCCGTGGCAAGGAACGTTCCGGCAAGTGTGTGTCGCTCATCTCGCCCGACGGCGAGCGTACGATGATCACACATCTCGGAGCGGCACTGGAGCTCGAGGCGAAGGAGATTTCGCCGGCAATATTCGACGGATACGACTGCCTTTATGTCGAAGGCTATCTCGTCCAGGACCATGAGCTCCTGCGTCAGACGATTGACACGGCACGTCAGTGCGGGCTGAAGATCGCCATAGACCTTGCAAGCTTCAACGTTGTCGAGGAGAATCTCGATTTCCTGCGTTCGCTTGTAGCCGAGTCTGTGGACATTCTTTTCGCCAACGAAGACGAAGCCATCGCATTTACAGGGGAACACGAGCCGGTGAATGCCCTGCAGGCCATATCGGACATGTGCGAACTGGCCGTTATCAAGATCGGGACGCGCGGCGCACTCATCAAGAACGGCAGCGAAGTGCTGCACGTCGGTATCATGGCGGCGGCCAAACGCGTAGACACAACCGGGGCAGGCGACTTCTATGCCGCCGGATTCCTTGCGGGCTTGTGCCGCGGGCTCTCATTGCGCCAGTGCGGAACGATCGGCGCCATCACGGCAGGCAAGGTCATAGAAGTGGTCGGCACCACATTCGGCGAGGATGTATGGGAAGAGGTCCTGCGGTTGGTGCACAAGGTCGAGACCGAAAAGTACCTGTTTTGAGAAAGGGTATAAGAAAACAAAAAGGAGTGAGGATTTGCCTCACTCCTTTTTCATTATGCCGCGTGTGATACCGATCCGCATCTCGACGAGTTTCAGTCCCTTCTGCGGCCGCAACGTGAAGAGATAGAACGCGGCCAACACAGCAGTTGCGCACCATTTGGCAGCCTCGCCCACATACAGGGCCGTCAGACGGTCATGCAGCACGGCCCGGCGGCGTTGGCTCACTCCAGTATTGAACGACAGGCGGCCGAAATAGTCGTCCGTAAGTTTCTCGGCACCGATGATGTGCCATATCACGGCATCGGGAACATAGTGGAACTGTATCCCGTCAGCCGCCATGCGTTCGAAAAGATCGCTCTCCTCGCCACCGGTAAGGCGTCCGGCGACACGGCCGAGCGACGTGTCGAAACCTCCGTAACGGAGCAGCGTATCGCGACGGAAAGCCATATTGCCTCCGGCGGGTATATGCCCGTGCGGGAACAGACGCTCGCGGTCGCCCCAGTCGGTCGGATTTGCCAGCGGCACCTCCGTATAGCGCGACAGCCACCCGGGACGCCCCGACGGATATTCGGGCACCACACGACCGCCGGCCGCAACGGCCTCGGGGTGACGGTCGAAGAACCCGGCATAAGCCTCGACAAAACGGTCATTCACGCGTTCATCGTCGTCGATTATCGCCACAATATGACCTGTGCTCTCGGCAAGACCGCGGTTGCGGGCATGCGACAGGCCCTGTGCCGTTTCGGTGACCATACGCAGGTTGAGCGTCGGATAGCACGAGGCAAACCCCTCGAAGATACGCCGTGTGTCGTCCGTCGAGTTGTTGTCGACGACTATGCACTCCCATTCGGTGGCATCGGCACTCTGATGCACGAGTGACTGCAGCGCGACAAGCAGACGGTCGGCACGGTTATAGGTAGATATGACAAGCGAAAGTCTGATCATAGTATCTGCAAAAATAAAAATAAACCGCCGTTTTATTGTTCCTGAGCCGCCAAATTCGTAAATTGTGGGCAAATTTCACATAAACAACCTGAAAAAATGAAGAAACTGCTGCTTATTTTGACGATGCTGACAGTCGGCTGCACTGCCGCATCGGTAGCCGCACCGGCCGAACGTCCGGTGAAGATCATCGTGGCTCCGGACCATGCGGACTGGCGTTACGACTGCGGCGAACAACCGTCGTTCACCGTTACAGTCCTGAGATTCAACTGTCCGGTTCCCGACGCAGAGGTAAAATACGAGATCTCCGAGGACATGATGCCCGCAAGTGTCGAGAAAGAGCTCACGCTGAAAGACGGTTCAGGCAAAATCAGGATCGGGACAATGAAGGAGCCCGGCTTCCTGCGCTGCCGCGTTTTCTACAAGGAGAACGGGTACACATACGAAGGTACGGCTACGGCTGCGTTCGAACCCGAGAAGATCAAGCCCACGACTACCGTCCCCGATGATTTCGACGCCTTCTGGAGCAAGGCGGTCGAGGCCAACTCGAAGCTGCCGCTCGAACCGGTAATAACCCTCATGCCCGAGCGCTGCAACGGCAAGATCAATGTCTACAAGATCAGTTTCCAGAGCTACCGTCGCGGCGCCCGCATATACGGCATACTGTGCGTCCCGACCGACGGAGGCAAGCACCCTGCAATACTTCGTGTTCCGGGTGCCGGCGTCAGAGGATACAAGGGTTACACATCGGCAGCCGAGAAGGGAATGGTGACACTCGAAATAGGCATTCACGGCATACCCGTCGACCTCGATGCGCAGGTATACCGCGACCTGGGCTACGGTGCGCTCTACGGCTACAACCGCTACCGCATAGATGACCGCGACCAGTATTACTACAAACGCGTATATCTCGGGTGCGCACGCGCCGTCGACTTCCTCGCGAGCCTCGAATCGGTCGATGCCGAGCGCATAGCCGTATGCGGCGGCAGCCAGGGAGGTGCGCTCTCCATCACCACGGCGGTACTCAACCCCAAAGTCAAGTGCATCGGAGCCTTCTACCCCGCACTGAGCGACCTGACGGGATACCTTCACGGCCGCGGGGGCGGTTGGCCGCATCTCTTCCGTGACGCTTCGGACGACGGCATCAAAAACGACCGCTGCATCGAGACGACGCGTTACTACGACGTCGCCAACTTCGCCACGCGAGTCACTGTTCCGACGTTCATGTCACTCGGCTATAACGACATGACGTGCTGCCCGACTTCGACGATGGCCGCCTACAACGTCATTCCCGCACAGGAGAGGGAGCTGCTTATCTTCAACGACATCAAGCACTACACCTACACCGAGCAGGAACTCGCACGCGAGAACTGGCTGATCGAGCAGTTGAAAAAATAGTGCACGGACAGAACCGTACAGGCTGCGGCGGTTATCTCCGCCGCAGCCTTATTTTTTACGCATACACTTCTAATTAACAACACATTACCCGACAGATTGCAATAAAATATTTGGCCGCGGTCAAAAAAAATTTTGACAAAACGATTTTTTTTCATACCTTTGCACTCGCAAAGCGATAGAAATTACATCTGTAATAAAGATATATCGCGGGATGGAGCAGTTGGCAGCTCGTCGGGCTCATAACCCGAAGGTCGGAGGTTCGAGTCCTTCTCCCGCTACCTTAACGGACAACCATTCAGGTTGTCCGTTTTTTTGTACCGTCGCAAAACAACACGTAAAAAGGAGGGCCGCATCTGAATGCGGCCCTCCAAAAATATCTGTCAGAAGTTCACTATTTGGCACTCTCGGCCTTCTCGGCACCTTCAGCTGTCTCGGCTGCAGCCTCCTCGGCCTTGGGCTCAACATAAGGTTTCACGTCAACGACCTCTACTGTGAACTGCAGAGCCTCGTTGGGACCTATGGCACGACCGGCACCATGTGCTCCATATGCGAGTTCGGCGGGGATATAAAGAATGATCTTACCGCCCTTGCCTACGAGTTTCAGACCCTCGGTCCAACCCTTGATCACACGGTTGAGCGGGAACTCTACGGTCTCCATGCTCTTGAGCTGATCCTCGAGACGGGCCATTGCCTCAGCCTTCTGCTCCTCGGTCTTCTCCTTGTCCTTCTTCAGCTCGGCGATGCGCTTCTCAACATCTTTCACGCGCTCGTAGCTCGAATCGAACACCTTGCCGTCCGAAGTCTTGCCTTCGTACTTTACAACGACAACATCACGGTTGTCAACAGCCTTGAGGCTGTCACCCTCCTCGACGAGCTTGTAAAGCAGGCCGCTCTCGGTCTTCTTCACGCCGCTCTTCTTCTCCATCTTGGCAAGCCATGCCTTCGAACGCTCGGCAGCCTGTGCAGGAACCACAACCATGAAATAGTTCTGGAGATATCTGTTCACCTCGTCCTCGGTCATCTTGGCATTACCCTCGTGAACGTCCAGAAGACCCTTGTCGAGCCAGCAGAGCTGAACAGGGATATTGCCGTTCTTCACGTTGTTACCGATGTCGTTACCGAATGCATACGAGATCTCGGCACGCTCCTCTTCGGTTTCGAACATGGCGGGATCGGCTGCGGGATACTCCACTTTCGTGGTGTCGCCGCCTGCAAGACGTATGCTGTCAGCCTCGGCACGCTGCTTGGCTATCGCACGCGAACGCTCGCCGCGCTTGCTCATGAAATAGTCACGCAGGATATCGATCGACTCCTCCTGAGTCTGCTTGGCCTTGCCGAGGGCAGCCTCGTCGATACCTTTGGTTATAAGCTGAAGATCGAACGGAATGTCACGGAGTTCGAACTTCATGCCATTACCGATATTGGCGCCCAAAGCATACGACAAAGTATCGAGCTTCGAACTGTCGCCCTTTGTAATGAGTCCCTTGCTGCCGCAGGAAGACATAATGGCTGCGGATCCGAGAACAACCGCAACCGACAAAATTACCTTTTTCATTATTTATACGTTATTAATTAAGATGTTTGCGTTTACTAACACTCGGCAAAGATATAAAATAATCGCATACGCGGTGAAAAAATGACGATTATCTGCGCTGGTAGGGCACTACGTCAACGACTTCGACCTCGTAGAAGAGCGTGGAGTTTGGAGCGATGCCGAGTTCCTCGTTGCCGCCAGAACCGTATGCAAGCTCCGAAGGTATCCATGCATGTACGCGGCCGCCCTGTCCTACGATCTTCATGACCTCCTGGAGGCCCACGACAAGGTCGCCCAGAGCCGACCTCAGGGTATCGGCCCTGTCATACGACGAGTAGACCAGCGATCCGTCCTGACGCGTCAGGCGATAGCGCATGACAACCGTATCGCGGATACGCGTCGCCAGCGTCTCCTGATCACCGAGCACCTCGACGCTGTATGTCACGCCCGACTTGTTGCGCACATACGAACGGTCGCTCTTTGCGAGATCCTCGAGGAAACGCTCCTCGTAGAGTTTGAACTTCTCGTACTTGGCATAGTTCATCTGCCGCAGGTAGTATACCTTGGCATCTTCGAGCGACATCTTCTGCGTTCCGGCATAGACGTCGCGTATGGCCGTACATACGGCCTCGACATTGAGGGTCGAATCCATCTTCATGAGGTTCATTCCCACATTGAGGCCGATGACATACGACAGCGAATCGGGTTCGGCGGCCAGACGCACCCCGCTCTTGCGGCACGACGAGAAGGCCGCAGCCATCATGATCAAAAGAAGTATCCTTTTCATTTCACACATTACCGTTTCGATGATTTGAGAGCTATGCCGCACATTTTGTAGAGCATGCGCGCACCGACCATGGCGTCGATCTTGTCGTCCATGCGCGGGACGACCTCAACCACGTCGAAGCCGACGATCTCACGTCCCGACTTCGCCACCTTGTCCATAAGGTAGACCGCCTCGTTGAACGTCAATCCACCGACAACCGGGGTTCCCGTATGCGGGCAATATTCGATCGACAGTGAGTCGATGTCCATGCTTATGTAGACCTGCTGCGGCAGGCGGCCGACAATCTCCTCGCAGATCAAGGCCCAGGTGCGGCCCTCGAAACGCGCATCCGACAACGTTTTGTCGTCAAACATCTCCACGCGCTCTGAATTGCGGGCGAGATTGAGTTCCGCATCGCAGAAATCGCGGACCCCGACCTCGACGATCTTCGACACGCCCGGCATGTCGCGCAGGACGTTGAACATGATCGAGGCGTGCGAGTAGTCGAAGCCCTCGTACGATTCGCGCAGGTCGCAATGGGCATCGAAATGGAGGATACCCACACCGTCGAACCTCTCCGACACGGCATGAATGATACCGTACGATGTCGAATGGTCTCCGCCGACCAAAGCTACGATCTTGCCCTTGGAGAGCCACTTCCCGGCCTGTGCGCGGACACTTTCGTTCATTTCGGCGCTGCCTTCGTTTATGCGGCGTATCTTGCGTACGAAGTAGTCGCCCGAAGCATCGCCGCCGTCTTCGAGGTGCTCGATGACACGCTCGGCATCGGAGCGCAGGCGCTGCGAGTTCTCCTGTATGGAGTAGTCTATCTCATCTGTGGCAATACCCTTGCGCCACTCGTCCGGCGAAACCGGATCGTAAAGGTCGAGCTGCGTCGAAGCCTCTATGATGGCGTCCGGGGCATACGACGATCCCGCCCCGTATGAGGAGGTAACGTCCCACGGTGCCGATATGATCACCAGCCCTGCCTCTTCGGGCGTAAACGGCAGTCCGAAATAGTTGCCGTTGTCGACGCCGACACCATTGGGGTTGAAAAAACTCAAATCCATGTCAATACACGTTTAACTCAACAAAGGTAGTAAAATTTTCATGCAATCCCATATTCCCGCACGGCCGGGCCTGCATCTTTCACGGAAACGACAAAAAAAACGACATCTCAGCCGCCCGCCGCGCTTTCCTGCCGCCCCGAACGGCACGCCGGTCCTCACGTATGGAGGCAAAAGCACACATTTGTCGATTTTGACTTATATTTGCGGCACAATCGGTAATTGTACGGATTATGAAAATAGTTGCAGACCGGGACATACCTTTCCTCAAGGGCGTATTCGAGCCTTTTGCCGAGGTGGTCTACCTCGACGGCAAGTCCATTTCGCGGGCCGATGTACAAGATGCCGATGCCCTCATCGTGCGCACCCGCACACGTTGCAATGCGGGACTGCTCGACGGTACATCGGTCGGCTTCATCGCCACTGCGACTATCGGCACGGACCATATAGACCTCGACTACTGCCGCTCGCACGGCATCGGCGTAGCCAATGCCGAAGGCTGCAACGCCCGCGGCGTGCTTCAGTGGGTCGGAGCCGTGTTGGTCAAATGGCTCGGCATGAAGGGCCTCAAGCCGTCGGACCTGCGCATCGGCGTGGTCGGAGTGGGCCATGTCGGAAGCCTCGTAAGCAGTTATGCAGAGGCATGGGGTTTCAAGGTCCTCTGCTGCGACCCTCCGCGTGAGGAGCGCGAACATCTCGGCTTCGTCACCATCGAGGAACTTCTCGCCAATTCGGACATAGTGACTTTCCACACGCCGCTCGACAGCACGACATACCATCTGGCCGATTCGAAACTGCTGCCGTACGGAGACCGGCTTTTCGTAATCAACGCCTCGCGCGGCGAGGTCGTCGACACCGAGGCGCTGCTCGCATCGGGTGCCGAATGCGCCATAGACGTATGGGAGCACGAGCCGGAGATCGACCGCCGGCTGCTGTCGAAGGCACTTGTGGCGACACCGCACATCGCCGGATATTCGCTGCAGGGAAAGGCGAACGCTGCGGCGATGGCCGTTGCGGCGGTCGCCGGACACTTCGGGCTGCCGCTCGGAGGCTGGTATCCCGAAGGCGTAAAACATGTTGAGCCACGCATCATAAGCTGGGATTCCCTGTGCGGGACGATCGGCCGGCACTACGACATCGACGCCGAAAGCGCCCGCCTGAAGGCCCGTCCAGAAGAGTTTGAATCCATGCGCAACGGCTATGCGTACCGCAACGAATATTTTTGACAGAAGTCGCAAGTTTTTAGTACCTTTGCATAAATATGAACCATAAATCGACAAAAACATGTTCCACCGTATTCTGCGCACGATAGATTACCTTTTTGGCCCCGAGAAGGCACAGTCGATCGTACTGCAGGTCCTCCATGCGATCGGCTACATACCGGCCGGCAGATGGTTGCTGCACAAGATCTACGCCGTCGAGCACCCGTCGCTCGAAAGGGAGGTCTTCGGCATGCGTTTCAGCAACCCCATAGGCCTTGCCGCGGGATACGACCGCAACGCCTACGCATTCCGCGAACTGTCGTCACTGGGATTCGGCTTCGTCGAGGTGGGGACTGTAACCCCGCGCGCGCAGATGGGCAATCCCCGTCCGCGCATATTCAGGCTTGACCGCGACCGTGCAATCTTCCACCGTACGGGCATGGCCAACCGCGGCCTCGAGAAGGCCATGTCACGCCTGCGCCGCCCTCATGAAGGGACGATCGTCGGCTGCAACATAGGCTGCAACGCCATAACCCCGGCCGAAAGCCAGGCTTCGGACTACCTGAAGGTATTCCGCAACCTCTACCAGTATGTCGACTATTTCACGGTAAACATAAGTTGCAACCCGGCATTCAAGAACCACTCATGCACGGCCGGCGAGCGCATATGCGAGATTCTTGCCCCGATGTTCGAGTTCCGGCGCGGGCAGAACCAGTACCGTCCGATACTGCTGAAGATATCCCCGGACCTCACCGACAGCGAAGTCGACGAAGTTACCGACATAATGCTCTCGTCGCAACTCGACGGTATCGTGGCGACCGACTCGACCGCCTCGCGCGAAGGCGTGCCGTCACTGCCCGATTCGCTCGGCAAGTCGAGTATCGGCACGGTCAGCGGCGCCCCGCTCACACGGCGTTCCATCGAGATCGTCGCCCGCATCTACGAACGTTCGAAAGGGGCATACCCCATCATAGGTGTCGGAGGACTCATGACCCCGGCCGACGTACAGGCCATGCTCAACGCCGGCGCAACACTGGTACAACTTTATACGGGATTCGTGTACGAAGGCGTCAAACTCGTAAGGGAGTCGTGCCGTGCACTTATCCGCGAAGAAGCGAATCTCCAATAACCATGAATGCAGAGATCATAACAATCGGCGACGAGATTCTGATAGGTCAGATCGTCGATACCAATGCCGCGTACATAGCGCAGCAGCTCAACGCGACAGGCATAGTCGTCAGCGAGCGCGCCTCGGTCGGTGACGATGCCGCACAGATCATGCGCAGCATAGAGCAGGCTCTCGGCCGCAGCAACATCGTCATCACCACCGGCGGGCTCGGCCCCACAAAGGACGACATAACCAAAACCACCCTTACGCGCATGTTCGGCAGCCGTCTGGTCAACGACCCGAAAGTCGAGGAGCACGTGCGCCGCATGCTGGCGCAGCGCGGCATAGAGTTCAACGAACTCAACCGCGGCCAGGCGATGGTTCCGGAGTGCTGCACGGTGCTGTTCAATGCACACGGGACAGCCCCGGGCATGTGGTTCGAGCGTGACGGCAAGGTAGTCATATCGCTGCCGGGCGTCCCGTTCGAGATGCGGCACCTGATGGAGGACGAGGTGCTGCCCAGACTCAAATCGCGATTCTCGCTGCGTGCCGTAGTGCACCGCACGATGATCACGGCCGGCATTGCCGAATCGATGCTTGCGGCCCGCATCGCGGCATGGGAGGAGGCGCTGCCGCCATACCTCAAGCTGGCATACCTGCCGTCACCCAATATCGTAAGGCTGAGACTGTCGGCATACGAGGTCGAGGGCGAGGCCGTATCACAGGAGATCGGGCGGCAGTTTGCAAAACTGTACGACATAATTCCCGACAACATCGTCGGCTACGAGAACGACACCGCACAGCACAACCTGCACGAATTCCTGCGCGAACGCGGGCTGACCATAGCCGTGGCCGAGAGTTGTACGGGCGGCAGCATAGCCTCCAAGTTCACGGCCATGGCCGGGGCTTCGGCCTACTTTCTATGCGGCGTGACGGCCTATTCGAACAGCGCCAAGCAGACCATTCTCGGCGTACGGCCCGAAACCATCGAGAGGTACGGTGCCGTCAGCGAACAGACGGCGCGCGAGATGGCCGAAGGAGTACGGTGCATATCGGGAGCCGACCTTGCCGTGGCAACCACGGGAATAGCCGGTCCGACAGGTGGTTCGGAGGAAAAACCGGTGGGAACGGTATGGTTTGCCGTTGCTGACGCCCGGGGTACGACGGCCATGATGCGCAACTCGGGCACGGACCGCGGGCAGATCATCGACAGGGCGACGGCCTATGCCATCGAGATGCTCGCAAAACGTGCGGCCGCAATCGCGCCGCAGGCAAAGAAAACGGCCGAAGACAAATAAATGGGCGCCACGGATTGCCAATTACAAATTTATTAGTATATTTGCGTCCCCAAATGTGGGGAAAAGAAATTTTACAACAATGAAAGTTTGCGAAATCACAGGTAAAACCGCCGTAGTGGGCAACAATGTTTCCCACTCGAACCACAAGACCAAGCGCAAGTTCAGCCCGAATCTGAAAACCAAGCGTTTCTGGTCTGAAGAGGAGGGTCGTTGGATTACGCTGAAGGTATCCACGTCCGGAATTAAAACCATTAACAAAAAGGGTCTCGCCGTTGCCTTGAAGGAGGCTGCTGCTGCCCAGAAAGTCTACTAAAACTTAATCCACAATGGCAAAGAAAGGCAACAGAGTTCAGGTCATTCTCGAATGCACCGAACAGAAGGAGAGCGGTGTTGCAGGCATGTCCCGTTACATCACCACAAAAAACAAGAAGAACACCCCCGAGCGTCTGGAGCGTAAGAAATACAATCCGTATTTGAAGAGGGTAACTTTACACCGTGAAATTAAATAGTATTACGCGTTATGGCAAAGAAAGTAGTCGCAACTCTTAAGACGGGTACGGGTAAACAGTTTACCAAATGTATCAAGATGGTCAAGTCGGAGAAGACGGGTGCTTACATGTTCAAGGAGGCAATCGTTCCCAACGACCAGGTCAACGAGTTTTTCAAATAGAAAAACAAGTTTTGTATTTAGGCCGCAGGCTTAATACAAAAGGCATCGCCCGAAAGGTGATGCCTTTTGTATTTTAACAGCGTCCGTTCAGAAACGGTTTCGGCCGAGTTGCTGACGGGTCGAAGCGTCGAGATTCACCGCAATGAAGAGCATGATGGTAAAGGCTATGAGCGACGAGCCTCCATAGCTGACGAACGGCAGCGGAATACCCATTACGGGCATAAGACCGATGGTCATGCCGACGTTTACAAGCACGTGGAACAGCAGGATCGACGCCACACAGTAGCAGTATACCCTGCCGAAAGGCTCCTCGTGACGGTCGCCCATCTTCATCAACCGCAATATCAGGGCACACAGCAGCCCGAGCACGACCACGGAACCGACAAAGCCCCACTCCTCACCTACCGTGCAGAATATGAAGTCGGTATGTTTCTCCGGCACGAAGTTGTACTTGATCTGCGTACCGTTCATGAAGCCCTTGCCGAAGAAGCCTCCCGAACCTATGGCGATCTTCGACTGGTTGACGTTGTATCCCGTATCCCTTACATCATTGACGAGTCCGAGGAAATTGAGGATACGGTTCTGCTGGTGCGGCTTTAGTATCGAGTTGAAGATATGTTCGGTCGTGGGCAGGAACACCATCGACGACACGAACAACACCAGAATAACATATATGTTCCGCAGGTTGCTGCGGTAGGCATAGACGGCTGCCACTGCGGCCGCCGCAAGCGACACGATCATCAGCGACAGATAGTACGGTTTGTCTGCACCGCACAGCAACAGCGTATAGTGCAGCAGTATAGAGGCGAGGAAGACCGAAGCCAGCATAATGATACGGCTGCGCCAGATGCGGTTCATCATCATCTCGGAGAGGGTGAAAACCACAATAAGGAGTATAAGCAGTGTTGTCGGCGTGATCAGGAACGATACGATGAAGAGCAGCACCACCAGCAGGACCGGTATGCACAGCCACTTGTTCAGCCCCTCACGGTAGAACACGAAGAGGAACGAACCGAGAACCACACCGGAACCAGTATCGTTCTGCAACACGATTATACCCAAAGGCAGTATCAGCAGTGCAGCCAGACGAAACAGGTCGCCGGCCCTGTTTATCGAGAAGGAGTACCCGCTCATCATACGCGCCACGGCAAGCGCCACGGCTATCTTTGCGAACTCGACGGGCTGTATCCTGACCGAGCCGAACTGAAACCATGCCTTCGCGCCGTTGACCTCGCGACCGAAGACCAGTACGGCAACCAGTGCAAGAATGCCCAGCGCATAGGCCGGATATGCAAGCATGTGGAAATAGCGGCTGTCGAGAAGCATGACTATAAAAGCCACTCCCCATGCGGCCCCGATCCACACGAGCTGTTTCATGTAGAAGTGCGACATCGACCACGGCTCGGCCGCACCCTCTTCGTACGACGCCGAGAATATGCACACGAAACCCACAATCGTCAATGCCACATAGAGCATCACCGTTTTCCAGTCTATTCCGTCGAATATGTCGGTGCGTCGGCTATTTGTCATAGTTGGGATAATATATCTCTTTGTTCTTGACGTAATCGAGCATGTACTGGCGCTTTACCTCGCCCGTAAGGTAGAACTCCTCGAGCAGCGATGCGATCGGCAGGGCCATAGATGCTCCGAATCCGCCGTTCTCGACATATACCGATATGGCTATGCGCGGATTGTCTTTCGGGGCAAACGACAGGAATGTCGAGTGGTCCTTGCCGTGCGGGTTCTGCGCCGTACCGGTCTTTCCGCATACGTCGTAACCCGGCAGCGCCGCCCAACGCGATGTTCCGTCCACGTTGACTCCGCGCCACATGCCCTCGACAATCGGTTCGAAATACTTCGAATCGACCTTGGTGTAATGGCGTTCGTAAAACTTGCGGTCAAGCGAATCCTGCCCCTCGATGCTGCGCACGATATGCGGTATGTAATAGTATCCGCGGTTGGCTATTATCGCCGCAAGATTGGCCATCTGCAACGGAGTGCAGCCAAGTTCTCCCTGGCCGATCGACAGCGACAACACCGTCAGCGAGTTCCATGACCCGCGGTAGCGCTTGTCGTAGAACTTGCGGTCGGGAACGTATCCGTTGCCTTCGCCGAGGAAGTCGGTATCGAGGTTGCAGCCGAAACCGAAACTCTCGACATACTCCTTCCATACGTCGAGACCCTCCTTGACGCTGCCGTATTTCGGGTTATCGAGTATATTGCGGAAAACATAACAGAAATAGGCGTTGCACGAAGTCGAAACAGCATAATAGAGGTTCAACGGCGACGAGTGCTCGTGGCACTTCACGCGTACGCGCCCCGAACGGTAACCCTCATGGCACGGATACATGTCGGTAGGTTTCAGCACCCCCTCCTGCATGCCTATGAGGCCCTGCACAAGTTTGAACGTCGATCCGGGAGGATATTTTGCACGTACGGCACGGTTGTACAGCGGCTGGCGCTTGTTGTTGAGCATGCGCATGTAGTTGTTGCCGCGCTGGCGCCCGACCAGTTCGTCGGGGTCGTACGTGGGCGACGAAACCATCATCAGGATCTCGCCGGTCGAGGGCTCGATGGCTACGGCTGCCCCGACCTTACCCTGCATGAGTTCCTCGGCAAAGAGCTGCAGGCGCGCGTCGATGGTACAGACTATCGACTTGCCGTGTTCCGGGAGCGTATCGAACGCCCCGTCCATATACGAACCCTTCACTGCTCCGTGGGTATCGATCTCCTCGATACGCATACCCTTCTTACCCTTGAGCACATCCTCATAGGCCGCCTCGACACCGGTAAGTCCTATATAGTCGCCCGCGCTGTATCCGGGATAACGCTTCAGCATCTCGGGACTGACCTCACCGACATAGCCCAGCAGGTTGCCGCCGATCTTGCGCGGATACTGTCTTTCGGTTCGGTAAACCGTATAGAACCCGTGCAGATTGCACTCGTCGAGCAACAGCTTGGCCTCCTTCGGCACGAAACTCAAGATGCGGCGCGGCGCCCTCGGCCTCATACGGGCATTGCGCAGTTCGCGATCAAGCTTTTCGCGGGTAATGCCGAGTATGCTGCAGACGCGCGTCGTATCGAAACCCGAGCGCGGCAGGTCCTTGTACACGACCATGAAGTCGTAGCACTCGCGGCTCTGCACCAGAAATTCGCCGTTGCGGTCATAGACCTCGCCACGGGCAGGATAGAGGACAACGTTATGCAGCACGTTGCGCTGAGCCATATCCTTGTACCTTGTATCTATAAGCTGGATATAGGCAAGCCTTAGGACTATTGCCCCGAATATGATGAATACGACGGCCCGCAGGGTCCGTATCCGCGAATGGTCCTTGAAACCGCCGGTCATCGGGCTGAAAGTTTTGAAGTAAAGAGCCGCGCAATGGCCCACACGAAGAGCAGCGACGCAGCCGCACTCACGGCAAAGCGCAGGAGCTGATGCCACAGGTATGAGGTCGTGAAGGCCTCGAAACCGAAGAAGAGAGCATTGTGCAGCAACGTCATCGCGACGAGGTAATAGCCGAAATGCCGGCGTCCCATTCTGGCAGCCGACGGCACCCCGCCTTCGCGGACATTGTTATGTCCGAAAATGATGTTGAGCAAAGGCATGCGCAGATACGCCACCGCCAGCGTGGCGATGGTATTGAGCCCGGCCGTTCCCATGGCGAAATCCATGACCACACCGGTAACAAGCCCTGCGGCAAGCACGGCTATGGAGGGTGTGTTCAACGGCAGCAGGATAATGAAAACGGAGTAAACCAACGGCGCGAAGCAGGCGCTCAACGACAACTCGTCGAAGAAGAATATCTGCAACAGCACCGAGGCCGCAAACAACAATATGTATTCACCCGTACGGTACATCGGTCATCAGTCATAAATCTTGTGCTCGGCCTCCTCCTCGAGCTGCACGGCCTCACCGAAGCCGATGTTGTTCACGAGCACTACATTGTACAATTTCGAGATATCCACGGCAAGGCGTATAACCGCGTCATAATAGGTTTTGCTGCGGTCGAGTTCGAAACTCTCGACGGTACCGATAGGCATGTCGGCCGGGAAATAGTGTGAATATCCCGACGTCACCACCTCGGCGCCGATCTTTATGTCGGCATACTTCGACAACTCGTGCATCTGCACCCTGTGCGGATCGAGTCCGTCCCACTCGATCGATCCCGAATAGTTGTCGCCGGCGATCTTGCCTCCCGTGCGGAATGAGGTGTTGAGTATCGACAGGGCCACGGAGTAACGCTCCGAACATGCCAGTATATAGCCCACAGGCTCGCCCGAAGGCGACAGCACGGCCATGTCGGTGGTCACGCCGTCACGCAGGCCGCGGTTCAGCGTTATGAAGTTGCGGTTGCGGTTGATCGAGTTCGACACTACACGCGCGGGCATGTATTCGTACTGCAGCTCCGCTACATCGCGTATTGCAACGCTGTCGGCGACCGCCGTACGGTACATGGCCAGTTCCTGTTCGAGTTCGGCAACCCGCTCCGTAAGGCGTGCATTCTCGCGTCCGAGCGAGAAATACTTGCCCACGTTCGAAAAGGCATTCGAGATGTCCCCTGTCACGGCATTGGCGCGCGCAAGAATGCGGGCCTGCGTGTAGTAGTTCGAGCGGGCATAGAAACTTATGGCCACGATCTCGAGCGCCACGAAGAGAATCGTCACGTACGAACGTCGTATGAACTCTATCAGACGATACACCTGAAAGTTTTTATTTACTGTTAGACCATCATGAGGGCATGGAGCGGTACCATGCATTTACGATGCCGGAGATGCCGCAACGGCATCTCCGCAAAGCCAACCGAAGCACCGAGCCGCGGCCGATACCCCGACTGCGCAGGTCAACCCTTCATCAGGAACGAGAAACGGTCGATATTCTTCAACGCGATACCCGTACCACGGGCTATTGCGCGCAACGGGTCTTCGGCTATGTGGAACGGCAGTCCCGTCTTTTCGGAGAGACGCCTGTCGAGGCCGCGGATCAACGCGCCGCCGCCGGCAAGGTAGACTCCGTTCTTGACGATATCGGCATAGAGCTCGGGGGGCATGTTCTCGAGCACCTTCATCAGTGCGGCATCGAGCTTGACGAGGGACTTCTCAAGCGCATAGGCTATTTCGTTCGAACTGAGCGAAACCGTCTGCGGGAGCGCGGTCAGCATGTTGGGACCCGTTACGATATAATCCTCCGGTTCGTCGTCGAGTTCGGGCAGGGCAGCGCCAATGGAGCATTTGATGGCCTCGGCCGTACGCTCGCCGATACGTATGTTGTGCTGCTGGCGCACATAGTTCTGAATGTCGGCCGTAAAGACGTCGCCGGCAACGTTTATCGACTCGGAGCATACGATACCGCCGAGCGATATGCAGGCAATCTCCGACGTACCGCCGCCGATGTCGATGACCATGTTTCCCTCCGGAGCCTCCACATCGAGGCCTGCACCGAGAGCCGCAGCCATCGGCTCGAAAATCATGTAGACCTCACGCGCACCTGCATGGTCGGCCGAATCGCGCACGGCACGGATCTCGACGTTGGTCGAACCCGAAGGTATGCAGATGACCATGCGCAGCGAAGGCGAGAAGAGGCTGCCCGACGTACGCACCTTCTTGATCATGCCGCGCAACATCATCTCCGTAGCGTTGAAGTCGGCGATCACACCGTCCTTGAGCGGTCTTATGGTGCGTATGTTGGGATTGGTCTTTTCATGCATCTGGCGTGCCTTGTGTCCGATGGCGATAAGTTTGTCGGTATGCACGTCGATGGCGACGATCGAAGGCTCGTCGACCACCACCTTGTCGTTGTAGATTATAAGGGTGTTGGCCGTACCGAGGTCAATGGCCAGCTCCTGTGTCAAAGAAAAAAGTCCCATATATCAAATTATTCTGATTATCAATACAATAAACGCACCATGCAATCATTGCGACGCACATGCGCACATACCTTGGCAAAGATATGAAAAAGATATCACATTATAACGCCCGCATCGAATTTATTCGGCTCAAAAAACCGTTTTTTATTCATTGCGCACCGACGGAGACTCCGGCATGCCGGCGACAACGCCGCCGGGCCGGCTCTTCGAAACTAATTGTGCCGGACAGGTAAGAATGTCACGATTTTTCGTTACTTTTGCCGGGTATTTAACCGAAAAGCAGTCTGCAAATGACAAACCTAACACCAGGAACGGGCAAATGCGCCGTCATCGGATACGGCAGTTGGGCTACGGCCATAGTCAAGGTATTGAGCGAGCGCGGCATCGAGGTCAGATGGTACATACGCAACCCCGACGTACTCGAATCACTGCGCACGACCGGACGCAACTGCAAGTACCTGCGCGACGTCAAGTTCGACATATCGCGTCTTGTGCTGTCGGACGACATCAACGCGACCGTGGCCGAAGCCGATACGGTAGTCCTGGCCGTTCCGTCGGCATTCCTGAAGGTTTTCCTGCAGCCGCTCGAGGTGCCGCTCCGCGACAAGTTCGTAATCTCGGCCGTAAAGGGCATAATCCCCGACGAATACCAGACTGTCATAGACTATGTGACGCAACGCTACGGCCTTAACGAGGAGCGCACCGGCATAATAACCGGACCGTCGCACGCCGAAGAGGTCGGACGCGAAGGGCTGTCGTACCTCACGGCCGTATGCCCCGACGAACGGCGCGCACATGAATTCGGCGCGATGTTTGCCACCGACTACATACGCCTCTCCTACTCGACCGACATGCACGGCGTGGAGTATGCTGCGATCATGAAGAACATCTACGCCATAGCCGTAGGTTCCGCCGTGGGGCTCGGATACGGAGACAACTTCCTGGCCGTACTCATTTCGAACTGCGCCATGGAGATGAGCAACTTTCTCAACCACTGCTTTCCCGGCGAACGCAACACGCGCAGTTCTGCCTATCTCGGCGACCTGCTCGTGACATGCTACTCGACATACAGCCGCAACCGCCGGCTGGGACTTCTCATAGGCCACGGCTGCTCGGTCAAGAGCGCCCTCAACGAGATGACAATGATCGCCGAGGGATACTACGCCGCAGACTGCATACGCCACACACATCTCGGCAACCACGTATCCACCCCTATTGCCGACATGGTCTACGAGGTGCTGTACCACGGGGCATCGGTACGCGAAAAGATGAAAGAACTGACATCTAATTTGATATAAAACCAATACATCATGGAACTGATCAAACTTGACATTCGCAAATCAGGCATCGAACTCACCGCCGAGGCGAAAGCCGAAGCCGCACGCGCCAACGAACTGCTCTACTCGGGCAAGGGCGCAGGCAACGATTTTCTGGGTTGGGTAAACCTTCCGTCATCAATCTCGGCCGACGAGCTGGCATCGATAAAGGCACAGGCCGAGCGTCTGCGCGCCAAGGCCGACGTGGTTGTCTGCATAGGCATCGGAGGTTCGTACCTCGGCGCCAAAGCGGTACTCGAGGCGATGAGCAATTCGTTCGAGTTCCTCCACAAGGAGCACAAGAACCCCACGGTCGTATTCGCCGGACAGAACATCTCGGAGGACTACACCTATGAACTGCTCGAAGCACTCAAGGAGCACTCGATCGCCGCAATCGTGATATCCAAGTCGGGAACGACGACCGAACCGGCCATCGCATTCCGCATCATCAAGGAGGAGATCGAGCGCCGTTACGGCAAGGCCGAAGCAAAAGAACGCATCGTTGCCATCACCGACAAGGCACGCGGCGCACTGAAGACACTGGCCGACAACGAGGGCTACCCCACGTTCGTCATTCCCGACAACGTCGGCGGCCGTTTCTCGGTACTCACTCCGGTAGGACTTCTTCCGCTGGCCGTAGGCGGCGTGGACATCGAGGCGCTGGTTGCCGGTGCCGTCGAGATGGAGAAGGCCACGGCTGCCGACAAGAGCATCGACGAGAACCCCTCGGCACAATACGCCATCGTCCGCAACGCACTCTACAACGAGGGCCGCAAGATCGAGATCCTCGGATCGTACGAGCCGCGCCTGCAGTACATCAACGAGTGGTGGAAGCAGCTCTACGGCGAGAGCGAAGGCAAGGAGGGCAAGGGCATCTTCCCAGCAAGCGTAACGCTGACCGCCGACCTGCACTCGATGGGTCAGTACATACAGGAGGGTGAGCGCACGCTCTTCGAGACCATCATATCGGTAGCCGCACCGGCATACAAGGTTGTCATCGAGGCCGACAAGGAGAACCTCGACGGCCTGAACTTCCTGGCCGGCAAACGCATCTCCGAGGTCAACAAGATGGCCGAGCTCGGCGTACAGCTGGCCCATGTCGACGGCAACGTGCCCAATATCCGCATCGAGATCCCGCGCATCGACGAGCGTTCGATCGGCGCCCTGCTCTACTTCTTCGAGAAGGCATGCGGCATCAGCGGATACATGCTCGGCGTCAACCCGTTCAACCAGCCGGGTGTCGAGGCCTACAAGAAAAACATGTTCGCCCTGCTCGACAAACCGGGATACGAGGAGGCTTCGAAGGAGATCAAGAAGCGTCTGTAACGTATAATCCCATACGGAAAGCCAAAGCCGGATACCCGAGTGTGGGTATCCGGCTTTTTCATGCACGCGGTTGCATTGGCACGAAAAATGCGCATCTACGGTGTCATTCAGGAGAGTCATGAGACCCGTTTATACGTTTATATTCATACTGCTACTGCTGGCCGTGGCGTCGATCACCGTGGCGGTGAACATCGACACGAGAATGCATCGTTACGACGATAATCGTTGGGAAACGGCCGTAGAGTACCTCAACGAGTGTTCGGCTGCGGCACACGTACAAAGCATACGTTACGAGAGCTACGCCGAACGCGCCGACACGGACAAAGCCCGCGGAACGGCACGGCTCTTCCGCGCCCTGGCACACTCCGAACGCGTACACGAACGCATCTGCGCACACGCCTCAAGACTGTTCAACGGCGAATATACTCCGCCCACGGTCATGGTCAAGGTAAACACCCCGACCCGCGCGAACATCGAGAAGAGCCTGGCCTACGAACGCCGCCGTCTGGACGTTTCGGCCGGGCTGGCGGCCAAGCGCGCCATCGATGCCGGCAACCGCTATATCGCACGGCTCATGATATGGATCGACGGAAGCAACCGGCGGCACATAGAGTTTCTCGAGAAGCTGAGCGACAGCAATTCGGACGACGACATCAAATACGGCGTATGCCCCAACTGCGGCAACATGTACGAAAGCCGCAACTGCGACGTCTACTGCCCGTTCTGTCAGACGCACTCGTCGGAATTCGCCGTTTTCGGCGATTGAACGCTCACGGCCGCAGAGAAACAAGGCCCGTCACAGGTCCACAAGACGGTTGCGAATGGCATATACCACAAGACTGGCGGTATTCTTGCAACCGGTTTTTTCGAGGATATTGGCACGGTGCGCATCGACCGTGCGTTTCGATATGAAGAGTTCGTCGGCGATCTCCTGGTTGGACAACCCGCGGCATATGCCGAGCAGTATCTCAATCTCCCGCGACGACAGCTCCTCGCATGCATGGCCCTCGGCCCCGTGCATGCGGCTCGATATGGAGGCCAGCAGGCTCTGGCTGAAATAGCTCCCGCCCGCAACGACGGCATCTATCGCCCCGAAAACCTCGTCTATGCTCGAATCCTTGAGCAGGAATCCCTTGGCGCCGGCCTCGACCATGCGCGAATAGTAGCTCTCCTCGCCGAACATCGACAGGCATATGACCTTCAGGTCCGGACGCAGGGCCAGGGCCTCGCGCGTGGCGTCCGCCCCGCCCATACCGGGCATGGCTATATCCATGAATACCACATCGACGGCCGTCACCGGCAGCATCTTCAGAAATTCGGCGCCATCGGAAGCCTCCCCGACGACTCGATAGCCGCTGCGCATCGAGATCAGGCCGTTCAGTCCGTTGCGGAACAGTGCATGGTCATCGACCAGTATGATCTTCACCTCTTCCATGTCAGCTATACCCCGTGAGTATTCACCACGATGGAGGCATGCATGCCCTTGCCCTTGGAGCTGGTGATGTCGAATGTTCCGTTGAGGGAGTTTATGCGCGAGGAGATGTTCGACAACCCCATTCCGCAATCCATCATTGCCGACGGATTGAAACCCCGTCCGTCGTCGGTATATTCAAGCGAGAGAATGTCGTTGGTGTATGCGAGCGATAGGTTGATGGATTTGCAGCCCGAATGTTTCAACGAGTTGTTGATGAGCTCGCATATGACACGGTACATGATCACCTCCACATCGGAGTCGAAGCGTTCGTTGCGCAGGTTGGTCGTAAAGCGTATCTTGATATTGTGTATCGACACGCTCTTGTCGATGAAATTACGCACGGCGCGCGACAGGCCGAAATCATTGAGCACCTGCGGCTGCATGTTGTTCGATATTTCACGCAGCGAGCGTATGGCCTCGTCGATGACGTATATCGTATTGGATATTATCTCCTTCTGCTGGGCGGCACCGTTCTCCGACGACAAGGCCGTAAGCGACATCTTGGCCGACGAAAGCAGCGGGCCCATACCGTCGTGCAGCTCCTTGGCGAAGCGCGAGCGCGACTTCTCCTCGGTGCGCAGCACGGCCGTAAGTATACGCTTGTTGAAGAGCGAACGCTGGCGGTTCAACCGTTCGATGTAGTTGAACAGTTTGTGAGCGTACATTACTCCAATCGACATGCACAGCGAAGCCGTCGTACTCATGATAATGAACGTAGGCACAGGTATGGCCGCGGCCTTGCTTATCGCGATGAACTGCAGCACGAGATTCACCGACAGCATGAAGAACCCGATGATGAAGAGAATCCACACCGAATTGTACTTTGTCGTATGCACCAGTTTCAGCGCAAAGGCCGTAGCGACGCACTGTGTGGCTATGGCCGCCACGAGCATGATCTTCAGAAAAAGTTCCATGACAGTCTGTTTTTATTGGTTGGTGTTCTGCAGTCACATCAATTTCTTCAGCCGTTCCATCTGGGCGTAGTCCGTAAGGTCCACCTGCACAGGTACAACCGACACGTAACCATGGTTGAGAGCCCATTCGTCGGTATCCTCGGCATCGGGTTCGCTGTTGTGGAAGTCGCCCGTAAGCCAGAAATAGTCGCGGTTGTGCGGGTCGCGGCGGCAGTAGAACTCCTCACGCCAGCAGCCGCGCGTCTGGCGGCATACCCTGACACCCTTGATCTCGTCGACCGTACCCACCGGGACGTTGACATTGAGGCACAGCGGCAGCGGCATGTCGGCGGCAAGCACCGACTCGACAACCTGCGTACCATAATATACGGCAGCCGTAAAGTCGGCATCGGCATCGTGCGATGTCAGCGACAGTCCCACCGACGGGCAGTCGTAGAAACTGCCCTCGATAGCGGCACCCATGGTACCCGAATAGAGGACGTTCACGGCCGAATTGGAGCCGTGGTTTATGCCCGAAATCACGAGGTCGACCTTGCGGTCCCGCAACATGTAGTCGAAAGCCATCTTCACGCAGTCGACCGGCGTACCGGATAGCGAATATATCTCAAGTCCCTCTTCAGCACGTATGGTGTTAACATAAAGAGGGTTATATATGGTTATCGCCTGGCTCATGCCGCTCTGCGCCCGTTCGGGGGCTACAGCCACGACATTGCCGAAACGGCGGGCCACTTCGATGGCCGCCTGGAATCCTTTCGACGAATATCCGTCGTCGTTTGTTACAAATATCAGTCTTTCGCTTTTCATGACAACAAAGATAATGAAAGGAGAGCGCAGAGACAAATGAAAATCGAAGTTTTCATCTCAGACCACCGCTCAACAGATACTATATCTCTAAAATACAGAATATTACATACAATAGTACAGGTTCGTATCCGCATAGTGCAGCTGCAAATACGAGAGTTCCGGCTCCGCATTTTCCGACAGTCCGCACCCACATAAAAAGCCGGCACCCCGGCACAAGCAAATAAACCTGCTTTTGCACTCGGCTTGCACACTTTACCGGGATTTTTCCCGGTTTAGACAGGCGGCGCCTCGGCACAAGCAAATAAATTTGCTTTTGCACTCGGCTTGCACTATCTTTGTAAGATAAAAGAACCTTTATACAGATGGATAACGTAAAATATACCCTCAAGGAGGTGCGTACCCCGCAGGACGAGCGCGAATTCCTCGACCTGCCCAAACGCATATACCGCGGCAACCGCAACTGGGTCTGCCCGCTCGACGACGATATCAGGAAAGTATTCGACCCGAAGCGCAACGACATGTTCGTGGACGGCGAAGCCATACGCTGGCTCGCATATGACCGCAACGGCGAGGTCGTAGGCCGCATCGCCGCATTCTACAACCGCGAGATGGCCGCGCTCAACGACCAGCCCACCGGCGGCTGCGGATTCTTCGAGGCCATAAACGACCAGGAGCTCGCCAACACGCTCTTCGACGCCGCCCGCATGTGGCTTGCAAGCCGCGGCATGGAGGCCATGGACGGCCCGATAAACTTCGGCTCGCGCGACTCATGGTGGGGAGTGCTGGTACAGGGATACGAGTTCCAGCCGCTCTACGCCAACCCGTACAACCCTCCCTACTACAAGGATCTCTTCGAGAACTACGGGTTCCAGAACTACTTCAACCAGAACACCTACATCTGGCGTGTCTACGACGACGACATCAACGCCCTCGTACATGAACGCGCCAAGCGTGTGATGTCGACCCCGGGCTACCGCTTCGCCCCCATCGACATGAAGCATCTCGACGAGGCCGCCGAGAGTTTCCGGCTGATATACAACAAGGCATGGGCCCTCTTCACCGGAGTAAAGCCCATGGACAAGGAGGAGGCACAGCAGATGGTCAAGACCCTCAAGCCCATCATCGACCCCAACATCATCTTCTTCGCCTACTTCAACGACGAGCCCATCGGGTTCTTCATCATGGTTCCCGACCTCAACCGTCTGATTGGCAAGTTCAACGGCAAGCTCAACCTGATCAACAAACTGCGCCTGATGTGGGATCTCAAGGTCAGCAAGTGCTGCGACCGCATCTTCGGCATAATCTTCGGCATTACGCCCGAGTTCCACGGCAAGGGAGTCGAGTCGGGCATGATGCGCTACATACTCGAGACATACATACGTTCGGACAAAAACCACTACAAGACCATCGAGTTCGCATGGATCGGCGACTTCAACCCCGTGATGAACCGCATGATCGAGACCTACGTCTGCGCCACCAAGCACAAGATGCACACGACGTACCGCTACCTGTTCGACCGCACAAAGGAGTTCAAGCGCTGTCCGCGCATGGGCGTAAAGAGACGTGAACAAAACTGACAAACCACATATCCTGCAATGAAAACCACCGCATTTACCGAATACCACATTGCGAACGGAGCCAAGATGGCCGAATTCGCAGGGTACAACATGCCCATCGAGTTTACGGGCATCAACGACGAACACATGACCGTACGTGAAAAGGCGGGCGTATTCGACGTCAGCCACATGGGCGAGATATGGGTCAAGGGCGACAAGGCGCTGCCCTTCCTGCAGCACATCACCACCAACGACGTATCGAAACTCTTCGACGGCAAGGTGCAGTATTCGTGCATGCCCAACGGCCGCGGCGGAATCGTGGACGACATTCTGGTCTACCGCTTCGACGAGAAGACATACATGCTCTGCGTCAATGCCGCAAACATAGACAAGGACTGGGAGCACATCTGCCGCGAGGGCAAGGCCTTCGGCATGGAGGCCGGCCACGGCAAGGAGCTCTACAACGCTTCGGACGAGATCTGTCAGCTGGCCGTACAGGGACCTCTGGCCATGAAGATCGTACAGAAGATGTGCAGCGAGCCCGTCGAGGAGATGACATACTACACCTTCCGCAAGACCGAGGTTGCAGGCTGCAGCGCCATACTCTCGATCACGGGTTACACCGGAGCCGGAGGCTGCGAGATATACATAGCCAATGAGGACGCACCGCGCCTCTGGAAGGCTCTGTGGAAGGCCGGCGAGGAGTACGGGCTCAAGAACATAGGCCTCGGAGCCCGCGACACGCTCCGTCTCGAAAAGGGATTCTGCCTCTACGGCAACGACATTGACGACACCACCTCGCCCATCGAGGCCGGTCTGGGCTGGATAACCAAGTTCGCCGAGGGCAAGGATTTCATCGACCGCGCCGCCATGGAGAAGCTCAAGGCCGAGGGTCCGAAGCGCAAGCTCGTAGGTTTCAAGATGATCGACCGCGGCATTCCGCGCCACGGCTACGATCTGGCCGATCCCGAAGGCAATGTCATCGGACACGTAACGTCGGGTACGATGTCGCCGTCGCTCAAGGTCGGCATAGGATTGGGATATGTCAAATCGGAATTTGCCGCCGTCGGCTCGCAGATCGCAGTGATCATACGCGACCGCCTGATCCGCGCCGAGGTCGTGAAGATTCCGTTCGTATAGCAGCAATAAGATGGCTTTTTTCGGATTATTCGGCAAGAAAAAGGAGAACGTATCGCCCGAGGAGGCGAAACAGAGCCAGGAGGAGTTGGCCGCCGGTCTTGAAAAGACCAAGAGCGGCCTCTTCTCGAAACTGGCACGCGCCGTTGCGGGACGCACCACGGTCGATGCCGAGGTGCTCGACGAACTCGAAGAGGTGCTCATCACGTCGGACGTCGGCGTCGAGACCACGGTCAAGATCATCGAGAGCATCGAAAAACGCGTGGCCCGCGACAAGTACATGAACGCCGCCGAACTGCAGGGCATTCTCCGCGACGAGATAGCACGCCTGATGGAGGAGGCCGAAGGCTCGGACGACGCTTTCGGGCTCGACGCCCGCGAAGGCGAGCCATACGTCGTGATGGTCGTAGGTGTCAACGGCGCCGGCAAGACCACCACCATAGGCAAACTCGCGGCGCAGCTCACCCGCGCCGGCAAGAAGGTATATATCGGGGCGGCCGATACGTTCCGTGCCGCAGCCATCGACCAGCTGGCCGTATGGGCCGAGCGCGCCGGAGCCACGATGATACGCCAGGAGATGGGGTCCGACCCCGCCTCGGTGGCATTCGACACGCTCAAATCGGCCGTTGCCAACAAGGCCGACGTCGTACTTATCGACACGGCCGGCCGCCTGCACAACAAGGTGGGCCTCATGAACGAGCTGACCAAGATACGCAACGTGATGGCCAAGGTCATACCGACGGCCCCGCACGAGGTGATGCTCGTGCTCGACGGCTCGACCGGGCAGAACGCCTTCGAGCAGGCCAAACAGTTCACACAGGCCACGCAGGTCACGTCGCTGGCCATAACCAAGCTCGACGGCACGGCCAAGGGCGGTGTGGTCATCGGCATAAGCGACCGTTTCCACATACCGGTGCGCTACATCGGCATCGGCGAAGGTATTGACCACCTGCGGCGTTTCGACCGTACGGAATTTGTGAATGCACTGTTCGGAGATGGAAAAAATTAACGTCATCACACTCGGCTGCGCCAAAAACCGCGTCGATTCGGAGCACCTGTCGGCCAGACTTGCCGCCGCAGGATACCGCGTCGTATTCGACAGCGACCGCACCGACGCCAAAACCGTCGTGATAAATACCTGCGGGTTCATCGGCGACGCAAAACAGGAGAGCATCGACACGATACTCGACGCCGTGGCGGCAAAGAACGCGGGGCGCATCGAACGGCTCTTTGTCATCGGCTGTCTGAGCCAGCGATATGCCGACGAACTGCGGCAGGAGATTCCCGAAGTGGACGAATATTTCGGTGCACGCGACCTCGAGGGTATAATCGACGTGCTCGAGGCCGACAAACGTGCGGATCTCGACACGCGGCGGCTGCTCTCGACCCCGAAACACTATGCATACCTGAAGATAGCCGAGGGGTGCAACTGGAAATGCGGATACTGCGCCATACCGCTGATCCGCGGCCCGCACGTATCGGTCCCGTTCGAGAAGATCGTCGAGGAGGCCGAAAGGCTGGCTGCCGGCGGCGTAAAGGAGCTGCTTGTGATAGCGCAGGACTCGACATACTACGGGCTCGACCTCTACGGGCGCCGGCGCCTTGCCGAGTTGCTCGAACGCCTCTGCCGCATCGACGGCATAGAGTGGATAAGGCTGCACTACGCCTACCCCACCGGCTTCCCAGAGGACGTCATAGATGTAATGGCGCGCGAACCGAAGATCTGCAAATACCTCGACCTGCCCCTGCAGCACATATCCGACTCGCAGCTCGCGGCCATGAAGCGCCGCCACACGAAAGCCGAGGCCTGCGAACTCATAGCAAAACTGCGCAAGGCCATGCCCGACATGGCGCTGCGCACGACGCTGATGGTCGGCTACCCGGGCGAGACCGACGCCGACTTCGAGGAGCTCAAGCAGTTCGTGCGCGAAGTGCGGTTCGAACGAATGGGTGTCTTCGCATACTCCGAGGAGGAGGGAACATACTCGGCCGAGAAACTTCGCGACGATGTCCCGCCTCAGGTCAAGGAGCAGCGGGTAGATGAACTGATGGCCCTGCAGCGCGAAATCTCGCTGCAGCTCAACCTCGAACGCATCGGGCGCGAGGAGCGTGTCATAATCGACTCGAAGCAGGGCGACTACTATGTAGCCCGCTCGCAGTACGACTCACCCGAAGTGGATCAGGAGATACTCATCGAGGCTAACGGCAAACGGTTGCTCCGCGGTTCGTTCCACACGGTGCGGATAACGGCGGCCGAAGAGTACGACCTCTACGGAGAAATCAAAAGTTAAACATAAGTGCCCGCGGATTTTCCGATTTCTATTTTTTTGATTATCTTTGGGTCGGTTATGAACTAATTACAGTTTCTGCCGAAGATGGCCAACAAGGAAGTCATAGAGAATCTCGAGCGGCAGGTACGCCGCCTCATCGACGAGCACAAACGCGCCTCGAAGTCCCGCGACGACCTTGCAGCCGAATGCATGGCCCTGAAAAAGGAGAACCGCGAATTGCAGGAGCGCATCAAGACCCTTGAGTCGGAGTTGTCGCTCATGGAGTTGAGCGAGGGACTGGCGGCAGGAGACAAACGCAACAAGGACAAGGCAAGAGCCCGGGTAAACCGTCTTATGCGGGAGGTTGACCGTTGCATCGCCATTGTCAGCAAACAGGGATTGACCGAATAGGGAAATGGAGACGTCAGGCAAACAAAGCATAAAACTCAAGATAGGCGGGAAGGACTACTCCCTCTCGATCGACCCTGTCAAGGAGGAGCTCTACCGCCTGGCAGAACGGGAAGTGAATGCATATGTAGCAAAGTTCGAAAAGGCCCGTATCGACGGATTTGCCAAGCAGGACTGCCTCGCATTGTCGGCGCTGCAGCTGGCCATTTCGAACATAGCCATGGCACAAAGCCGCGAAGTCGGCAATGAAGATGTGAAAAGGCTTGCCGCCGTCACGGAGGAGATCGAAGGCTATCTCGACAAGATCGGGATATGATCTGCCCGAACGAGGCAATAACACATCGCATGACTTCGTTTTATATATAGAGACAGACGTTCTTTTACATACACGGAAGAAATCTACCCGCATAGATTCCTTAAGCTTTGCGAAACTGAACACTTACTACATTGAGGCAACCTCGGCTTTCAAAATCAGGCCTTAACCCCTCACGGGGTGTGCCGCGCGCACCGTTGGAAGATTGCGATCTCACGAAGCCCTCACACATGACTTATCGGCAGATTCGTCAAACAAGAAAAGGAATCCGTGCGGGTTTTTTATTGTTATATACTAAATATACTAATTATTAAATGACATAATGGCAACTTTAACTATTATCGTAATTGCCGTAGCAGTCTCCGTCATAACGGGTGTAGCTACATTCCTGGGAGTCCGCGCCCGATCGAAGTCCATCATCAAGGAGGCGGAAGCCGAGGGTGAGATGATCAAGAAGGAGAAGATGCTCCAGGCAAAGGAAAAATTCATACAGCTCAAAAGCGAACACGACAAGCAGGTCAACGAGCGCAACCAGCGCGTTGCCCAGAACGAGCAGCGCGTAAAGCAGATGGAGGCCAATCTCCAAAGCCAGCAGCGTGAACTCGAAAACCGCAGCCGCGAAAATGCCCGCCTGAAGGAGCAGCTCGAAGCTCAGCTCCAGCTCATCGAGCACAAGAAGGAGGAGATAAACCAGAAGATGAAGGAGCAGAACATGCGCCTTGAGCAGATTTCGGGCATGAGTTCCGAGGAGGCAAAGAACACCCTCATCGAGAACATGAAGGCCGAAGCCAAGGCCGATGCTGCCACATACATCAACGAGACGATCGAAGAGGCCAAAATGACCGCTACCAAGGAGGCCAAGCGCATCATCGTATCGTCGATACAGCGAGTGGCCACGGAAACGGCCATCGAGAACTCGGTAACGGTCTTCAATATCGACAGCGACGAGGTCAAGGGCCGCATCATCGGCCGCGAGGGCCGCAACATACGCGCGCTGGAGGCCGCAACCGGCATAGAGATCATCGTGGACGATACTCCCGAAGCCATCATCTTGAGCGGATTCGACCCCGTACGCCGCGAAATAGCCCGTCTGGCCCTGCACCAGCTGGTTACCGACGGCCGTATCCACCCCGCACGTATCGAGGAGGTCGTTGCCAAAGTCAAGAAACAGATCGAGGAGGAGATCGTCGAGGTCGGCAAGCGTACGACCATTGACCTCGGAATACACGGTCTGCACCCTGAGCTCATACGTCTCATCGGCAAGATGAAATACCGTTCGTCATACGGACAGAACCTGTTGCAGCATGCACGCGAAACCGCCAATCTGGCCGGTATCATGGCCGCGGAACTGGGTCTCAACCCCAAGACGGCCCGCCGTGCAGGCCTGCTGCACGACATCGGCAAGGTGCCCGACGACGAACCGGAACTGCCGCACGCAATCATCGGCATGAAACTGGCCGAGAAGTACAAGGAGAAACCCGACGTATGCAATGCCATCGGCGCCCACCACGACGAGACGGAGATGACCTCGCTCATCGCCCCGATCATACAGGTATGCGATGCCATATCCGGAGCACGCCCGGGAGCACGCCGCGAGGTAGTGGAATCGTACATCAAGCGTCTGAAGGAGATGGAGGACATAGCCCTGTCATACCCCGGCGTAGCGAAGACCTATGCAATCCAGGCCGGCCGCGAACTGCGCGTCATCGTCGGTGCGGACAAACTCTCCGACGCCGAATCGGAAAGCCTGTCGCACGACATAGCCAAGAAGATCCAGGACGAGATGACATATCCCGGACAGGTGAAAATCACGGTCATACGCGAAACGAGGGCCGTTTCCTACGCGAAATAAAATCCGCGGGACAAACACAGCCGGCAAAAAATATTCATATGAGGCATATTACGAGCCAATATATTGCGTATTAAGGATTAAATGCTTATATTCGCCATGATTATACGGATCGCGTAAATCCGCGAAATCCGACAAGGGCCCGCCGCAAACCAGGGTGCACATGACATTTGCCATTCCCCGGGACAGAAGCGTGCCGCACGACACGACATCATGCCGGGCATAGTCGGATAGAGTGAATTTCTGCACCACGCTGTCCGGAATCGTAAACTTCAGTCCATCGGGGTGCGGGTGGCGCAAAAACTAAACAAACTGTTATGAAAAAACTTTTCGTAATGGCGCTCGCCCTTCTTGTAGGAGCCACAACCGTATCCGCACAGAGTGCAAAGGATATCAACAAGGAGCGCAAGGAGATCCTGAAGATGTCGAAGAGCGAGCTCAATGCCAAGGCAAGCAAGGCTGCGCGCAAGGAGGCAAAGGCTCTTGCAAAGCAGGGGTGGGTGGTATCGCCCGGAGCACTTCCGCTCGAGAAGCAGCTCGACCGTGCCTACAACATGCAGTATGAACTCGACGAGAACCTTCTGCCCAAGTATCTGATGTCGGAAGGACAGTCGGTAGGTGAAGTTTACGATGCAGGCAAGATGCAGGCTCTCGAACTTGCAAAGCAGAACCTTGCAGGCCAGATCGAGACCGAAATCACCCGTATTGTCGAGAACCAGGTTTCGAACAACCAGATGGCCGCCGAGCAGGCAGCATCGGTCGTAGAGTCGGTATCGGCAAGCAAGAACTTCATCACCACCAAGATCGGCCGCGTGGTACCCATCGTAGAGTGCTACCGCAAACTCAAGAACAAGCAGGTAGAGGTACTGGTTCGCGTAGCCTACAGCACGACCGTTGCCTTGAACGACGCCAAGGAGCCTATCCGCGAAGAGTTGCGCAAGAAGGGCGACAAACTCGCCGAGCAGCTCGACAAGGCTCTGGGATTCTAATCGTCGACAGACATATTCTCTGCGGCGGACATGCAGTGTCCGCCGCTTGACACTGCCACACCATACCCACTCCGCTGGGTATGGTGTCGGCGGTTAAAATGCAAAGCAGGAGCAGATGCATCAAATCATGAAAAGAGCGATATATACTTTCATAGCCGCAGCGGCCATGACGATGGTTTTTCAGGCGGCACCGGCACAGAAAATACAGAACGTATACGGTGAATACCGATACGTCGTCCCCGACAACGTAACCATGGCGGAAGCACGCCGCACGGCCGAGAAACGTGCCCGCACGGAGGCCATAGCCGAGGCTTTCGGCACGGTCATCACACAGTCGAACTCCACGGTTATCAAAAACGACACCGGCAAGTCGACGGTCGATTTCCTGTCGCTCAACGAGAGCGACGTCAAGGGAGAATGGCTCTCCAATACGCGCGACACGGAGTTCCAGTTCCTTGTTGACGAGTACACGGGACAGCAGGTAGTAATATGCCGGGTATGGGGCAAGGCGCGCGAGATCGTGGCGGCGAAAGTCGATTTCACGGCCAAGATCCTGCGCAAGGAGGCCGATCCCGCATTCGAAAGCGAAACCTTCAAGAACGGCGACCAGTTCTATCTCTATTTCAGTTCGCCGACTGACGGCTACCTTGCCGTCTACATGGTCGATGCAGAACAGACGGCATACTGTCTGCTCCCATACATGAACGACACCGACGGCCAGGCTCGGATTGTCGGAGGCCGCGAATACATATTTTTCTCGATAGACAAGGCCGAACGCGACGAACGCCCTGTCGTCGACGAGTACGTAATGACCACTCCGCGGAGTGTCGAACATGACAACATATACATCATCTTCTCGCCGAACGAGTTCACCAAAGCCAATGACCTCTACGCCACCGACGAGCTGCCGCGCCAGCTGAACTTCGCCGACTTCCACAAGTGGCTTACCAGGTGCCGTACGCGCGATGCACAGATGACCATGGTGCAGAAGGTCGTAACCATCAAACAATAACCCGAAAACAGCAACACACAGCGATACCGACAAAGATATGAAACGCCTTATTACGCTCCTCGCAGCGGCTGCCATAACAACATCAATCGCCTTCGGGCAGGAGTTCGCTTACCAGCAGCTCACCCCCAGCCGTTATGGCGGCAAATACGGTTATGTCGACCATAACGGCAAGACCGTAATCAAACATCAGTACGATTACGCCGAGAATTTCCAGTCCGACGGCGTGGCATGCGTAACGGTCAACGGCAAACAGGGCATTATCGACATGAACGGCAATATGTTGGCAGCTCCGCAGTACAGCAAGATATACACGTTCAACGAGGGGTTGGCATTGGCATACCGGGACGGCAAGTGCGGTTATCTAAATCTCAAGGGAGAGGAGGCGATCGAATTCAAGTACAAGCAGGGCTCCAACTTCAGCAACGGCACCGCCACGGTTCGCATAGGAGACAAATACGGTGTGATAACCGCATCGGGACGCACGGTAGTCCCTTGCGAGTATGACACCGTAAACGAAGCCCATGAGCGTTACGGCAAATGCTTCTCGAGTTTCGCCCGCCTCTATGTCGAATCGCGCATCAAGACGTGGCAGCAGAAGGGAATGTACGAAAAGACCGCCGACTGGCAGGCACGCGTCAACCAGCAGACCCGCAACCGCAAGATCGAGGAGTTGACAAAGGAGGCCGAAAAGGAGTACATAGCCCGCAACTCGACGCCACTTCAGGTCACCATCGAGGGATACGATGCCGACAACGAGGTATTCATGCTCAATGCCAAAGAGTACGGTCGTCTGCTCGTACCGGTGCCGCTGTCCGAGGCCCCCACATTCGAAAAGAAGTGGAGCAAGGTGAGGTTCTACCCGCGTTATTTCATCGAGAACGACTTCATTGCGCTGGCCGAGCTGATGCTCGCCTTCCCGTCGGACAAGATATACAAATACAGCAACACGGCATCGCTGAACTACACCGTTGCGCAGGTCGATTACAACTTCGACCCGATAGAGATCGTCATGGCCGACGGTGACGGCGGCAAGGGCGGCAGCCAGAACATCTCGACGGTCAACATCTCGGTTGGCAAGGCCGATGTCGACGTCGACATACCGTCGGGCCGCATCAGCAATGCCGCATCGACATTCGCCGTGATAATCGCCAACGAGAACTACCAGCGCGAATCGAAGGTGGAGTTCGCCCGCAACGACGGCGAAACTTTCCGCAAGTACTGCACGACGACTCTCGGCCTTCCCGAGAAGAACGTGCACTATGTGGCCGATGCCACGCTCAACAACATGCGGGCCGAGATAGACTGGGTGTGCCGCGTAGCCAAGACATACAAGGGCTCGGCCGACATCATCTTCTACTATGCCGGACACGGCATACCCGACGAGTCGACACGAGCTTCATACCTGCTGCCCGTTGACGGTTACGGATACAACGTCTCGACAGGATACAAACTCTCGGACCTCTACGACAGGCTGGGCAGCGTTCCGGCCGGTTCGGTTACGGTTTTCCTCGATGCCTGCTTCAGCGGCACGGCACGTGACGGCATGATGCTGGCATCGGCACGCGGCGTTGCGATAAAGGCCAGGGCCGACGCTCCGACGGGCAAGATGGTTGTCTTCTCGGCAGCGCAGGGCGACGAGACGGCATACCCATACCGCGAAAAGGGACACGGACTGTTCACCTACTATCTGCTCAAGAAATTGCAGCAGACCAAAGGCAACGTAACCTACGGCGAACTGGGCGACTACATCACCGAACAGGTAGGCCGTACGGCCATTGTCGAGAACTCGAAGCCGCAGACCCCGACAGTAACGGTCGCACCTGCCCTTGCACAGACGTGGAAAAGCATGGAGTTCTGAAAAACGCAATAAAACCTTTGACTTTTAACCCTGAACAACATGAAAAAACTGATTATACTTGTCGTCTGCAGCATGATTGCCATGTCCGCTGCCGGGCAGGATCTGAAACCGAAACAGGGGAAAAACGGCCAATGGGGATACGTCAACTCAAAAGGCTCCGTTGTTATAGATTTCAAATATGACGGTGCAGACAAGTTCAGCCAGGGCCTTGCCGCCGTCAAGTCCGGCGGGAAGTGGGGTTACATAAACGACAAGGGAGAGACCGTAATCGAGTTTGCATATGATGGACGGAGCCCGTTCAACGGAGGATTGGCCGGCATAAAGCAAGATGGCAAATGGGGATTTATCAACACCAAGGGCAGTACCGTAATAGCTCCACGATTCGAACAGGTCGGACTTTTCGGCCAGATTCCTGCAGCAGAACAATCCGATGCAATAATTTCGTACGATCAATGGGGAAATGTTCTTATACTTAAAGGCAAGGCAGATATAAAGTTGCTTGCCCCGGTTCGGATCGACGGCAAATGGGGATACATCGACAACAAAGGAGATGTAGTCATTGACTGCATCTACGACAACGCATACACATTCAAATACGGAAAGGCTGCGGTAGAGTTCAACGGCAAATGGGGGTACATCGATGGCAACGGCAAAAACATAACCGGTTTCATTTTCGACAAAGCATACAATTTCAAAAACAGGTACGCTGCCGTCGTGATTGACAGCAAGTATGGTTTTATAGATAGCGAAGGAAAGTTTATTACAAAGTGTATTTATGACAAGGTCTGCAATTTCCACTTCGGTTACGCGACTGTCCAGCTGGATTGGAAAGGTTACGCGACAGTACAAATGGGCGGAAAATGGGGACACGTAAATACAGACGGCAAGCAGATCACCGAATGCATTTATGACAAGGCTAACAACTTCCACCACGGTTTTGCAACAGTCCAACTGAACGGCAAATGGGGATATGTAAACCTCAACGGCAAACAGATTACCGAATGCATTTATGACAAGGCATGCAATTTCCACCACGATTTCGCGACAGTCCAACTGAACGGCAAATGGGGTTACGTAAATACAGCCGGCAAACAGATTACCGAATGCATTTATGACAAGGCATGCAACTTCTTCCTCGGTTTCGCCGCAGTCCGACAAGACGGGAAATGGGGATTTATAAATGATAACGGCAAGCAGATTACCGAATGCATTTATGACCATGTCGACAACTTCAGCGACGGTTTCGCCGCGGTCCAGCGAGACGGGAAATGGGGATATGTGAATAGCGACGGAAAACAGATCACCGAATGTGTCTATGATAAGATGCGCGACTTCTGCAACGGTTTCGCGGCAGTACAGCTGAACGGGAAATGGGGATATGTAAATACCGACGGCGAACAGGTTATCGGCTGTTCGTACGACTACGCCGCCGATTTCCCGAAGAATGAACTATTTACGGTTGTCGGATCGGGAGGAAAATTTGGATACATAGATGCTCTCGGCAATCGAATTACGGAATCTATATACGACAAGGCAGAAAACGTCTCTGCCGGAATGGCGAAGGTTAAATCGAATGGCAAGTACGGATATATAGACGTTCACGGAAAGAGTATCACCGATTGCATGTACGACGAAGTGTATCTGTTCAGCGAAGGTTTTGCCCCTGTTAAATTAAACGGCAAATGGGGATTCATTGACAATGAGAGCCGGCCCGTCTGCGATTGCATGTACGATAACGTTCGCGCGTTCTTCAATGGCCACGCCGCAGTAATGTCCGGAGGCAAATGGGGTTTTATCGACAATGAGAACCGGCCCGTCTGCGATTTCCTGTACGATAAGGTCCGCGCGTTCTTCAATGGCCACGCCGCAGTAATGTCGGGAGGGAAATGGGGCTTTATCAACACCAAAGGCGCACTTATAACCGAATGCAAATATGACGATGTAGCCAATTTCAGGGAAGGGCTCGCAGCAGTCATGCAAAACGGCAAATGGGGATTTATCGACACCAAAGGATCTACCGTTGTCGAATGCAAATACGATAGTGCGGAACAGTTCTACAACGGTTTTGCTGCTGTCAAATCTGACGACAGGTGGGGATATATCGACCGCAAGGGCAAACCCATAACAGACTTAATTTATGACAGAGCATTCAACTTTGACAAAGAAGGCTTTGCCGGAGTGGAAATCAAAGGTAAACGGGGGCTCATCGACGCCAAGGGCAGACCCATCACAGGCTTAATTTACGACAGAATTTACTCCTTTGACAAAGAGGGCTTTGCCAAGGTCGAATCGGCAGGCAGATGCAGTTTCATAAACAGAAAAGGCCAGCAGATCAGTGGTCTCATATATGACCGTGCAGTTGTTTTCAAGGAAGGCCGGGCAGCGGTAAAGTCAGACAACAGGTGGGGAATCATCGACACCGAGGGCAGGCAGATCACAGGGTGCATCTACGATCTGGCAGGCTTATTCATAGACGGGTTATGCCCTGTACAGTTGGACGGCAAGTGGGGTTACATAGACAAAAATGGCAAACAGACAGTCGAATGCCGGTATGACCATCTCGGAAGGTTCTGCGACGGCCTTTCCCCGGTCAAGCTGGACGGCGAGTGGGGATATATCGACAATAAGGGCAATACGGTTATCGCCCCCACATACGACAAGGCCAATGTATTCAACAACGGGCAGGCATTTGTCAGGATTGACGGCAAGTGGAGAAGCATCGACACCAAAGGCAGGCCGCAGACGGATCGCATCTACGACGACATCATGCCGTTTGGCAAGAAACTGACCAGAGTAAGGCTCAACGGGAAGTGGGGAATCGTAAACCACAAGGGCAAGCTGGTTGTCGACTGCATTTATGACCGGATACTCAAACCCGACAGGAACGGAGTCGCAAAAGCCATATTAAATGGCACGATAGGCCATATCGACACCCACGGAAAATGGATAAACATGGAAAACCCAAAAGCAGAATAAGGGAACAGAAGTGAAGCCATGAAAGCACTACGAATCATACCTTTTCTTTGTGCCTTACTGACGATCTCGACGGCATCGGCACAGAAAATCGAGATCCCCGAGTGGTTTTTCGACAACGAAGAGAAGACATACATCGGTGTTTCTATGCCGGGAGCACCGCGCGAACAGGCCGTATTGTGCGCCCTGCTGTACATGATGATTGACAGCGGAGAGGTCGCCATACATTCAATCTCCGAGATACGGTCACGCAGCGATAACGGCAAGGAGATTTTCGACATGCGGAACATGGATCGATGGGGCGGAGAGGGTCGGTATGATTATGACATAATCCATGAAGAGCGTCTCGACAACGGAGAAACGGCCATTGCAATAACCCCCGGCGACACATACGTCTGCAATGTAAAGTTCTTTACCGAATACACGTTGAGCCATATCGACGGCAGGGAAGAATGGAGCGTATCGATGGCAATGACATCGGATAACGGTAGTATGTGGCGTTACGAATGCTGTTCGGCCGACGGCATAATCACCATGTTGAAGAGTGCCTACTCCTTCGCCAACGGCAAAAAATACATCTGCACTGGAGATGAATGCGGATATTCCGACAGTGTGAAAGGGCTGAAACAACTGCATAAAACGACAAGTGCAGAAGAGAGCGATGACGGTATGCAGGCAACCGTCACTCAAATAGCTCCATGCCTCGGTGCAGCGCTTGTCGAGCAGATATTCTCGATGCCGCCCCCACTTCTCGACGCAACGATCTCGTCCAGCAGCGAATTTTCAGCGGGCAAGAATATTGAGGAATCCGGCATCACGGCGGTGAACAAACTTCCGCCAACAAGGTTCTGTAACAAGGCCATATACGACAACAAACTCTATTCAGTCATCAAAACCAACCGATAAATCAGTCAACCATGGTACACGGCACACACATTTCGCGAGCGGCAGCAGCGGTTGCCTTTATCTGCCTCGCGACGGCAAATGCCTCGGCACAGAGTTTCGACGAGATGCGCAAGCGCTACGACTCGTTCAAGCAGGAGGCCCGGCAACAATACGACGACTTCCGCAAGAAGGCCAACGAGGAGTACGTGCAGTTCATACGCGACGCGTGGCAGCGTTACGAGGCCGAACCGGCACAGCCCGCACCGCAGAAGCCCAAACCTCCCGTAATACCGACGGCCAAACCTGTGGACAACCCGCAGCCGCGTCAATTGCCCGTAAGCGACGTCATAATCCCCGACCCGGTACCGGCAACACCACCGCAGCCCGTCGAGCCAATACCGCAGCAGCCGGCATCGCCCACGCTGCGCGAGGTGGCATTCGATTTCTACGGCACGCCCTGTACAGTGCGGGTGAATATCGGCGAACCCGTGCGCCTTGGCGGATACGAGGAGCAGGACGTGGCCGACATGTGGCAACAGCTGACCGACGAAGGTTTCGATGCCACCATCGCCGACTGCCTGCAGCTGCGCAGCACGATGAACCTGTGCGACTGGGCATACCTGTCGCTCGCAGGGCGCTTCGCCGAGACATACTGCGGACACAAGGGCAACGACGCCGTCGTCGTGCAGGCATACGTGCTCACACAGTCGGGATACAAGGTGCGCATGGCACGTGCCAACGACCGTCTGACAATACTCATGCCCTCCGAGAACGAGATCTGGAGCTACTCCTTCATCAAGCGCGACGACTGCCGTTACTACATACTCGACCGCAGTCTCAAGGGGAGTTCGTTCTACGTCTGCGACGTTCCGTTCCCCGGAGAGAAGTTCTCGTCGCTCTACATGCAGTCGCAACCGTCGTTCGCCATGACGCCAACGTCCGGCCGCCAGCTGAAGGCTGAACGCTATCCGCAGATCGCAGTCACGGCCGACACAAACGAGCAGCTGATGGAGTTCTACAACAGCTATCCGCTCACCAACGACTGGGACATGTACGCATACGCATCGCTCAGCGACAGGCTGAAAGGCGAACTCTACCCCGTACTCCGCAAGGCCATAGATGGCAAGAGCGAAGCCGAGGCCGCCAACATGCTGCTCAACTTCGTACAGACGGCCTTCGACTACAAGACCGACGACGAGCAGTTCGGATACGAGCGCCCGCTCTTCGGCGACGAGACGTTCTACTACCCGTACAGCGACTGCGAGGACCGTTCGATACTCTTCTCGATACTCGTGCGCGACCTTCTCGACCTCGATGCGGCTCTTATATCTTATCCCAATCACCTGGCCACAGCCGTATGCTTCACCGAATATGTCAAGGGCGACTATATAGTCCTGAACGGCCGCCGCTACACGGTATGCGACCCGACATACATCGGTGCCGACATAGGCATGACCATGCCCGACATGGACAACGCAAGTGCCGACGTCATTCTGCTGAACAGGCAGTAGCCGGTACATGAAAACAAACTGAGGGGGGTCTCTTCGGAGACACCCTCTGTTTGTTTTCCTACGCCTCAGTGCCCGAAACGCGAGGTATCCACCTCCTTGTGCTTTTTCTCCCGATAGCCGCCGAAACGATAGGAGAAATGCACGGTTGTCGTGCGCGAATAGCGCTGCGAACCCATATCGAGCCACTGTCCGCCATAGCGTATGCGTGTAAGGGGGCTGCTGGTCTCGAAGATGTCGCTGCACCTGAGCGAGAGCGACGCACGGCCCTTGTCGAAGGTCCATTTCAGTGCCGCGTCAACCGAGCCCAACGGGTTGATATCGTATGTGCCCTGAATGGCTGCGGACTGGAAGAATCCGTTGACCTCAAGGGCGAGATCGGGTTTGCGGCAGAGGCGGAACGTATTGTTCAGGCGCACGACGGCCACCCATTTCGCACGGTCGAACGACATGTCGTGAAAGCTGTCGCAACGCTGGCGCATTCTCAGGCCCGTAACCGTCAGCCGCAAATCGAGCCATCTTCCGATACGGAACGGCACGACGGCATTGACACCCCACTGCCGGTTCGTATTCCAGTTGAGCGACTGGTAGATCAGCGCCAGCCTGTCGGAAGATTGCCATGCCGCCTGCACGAAATAGTCGGGCATCTCGTTCCAGAAGAGCACGAAGATGTACTTCTGACGGTAGATATAGATGGCCTGCGCCTCATAGTTGCGCGACGGACGCAGTCCCGATGTGCCGTGTATCTCCGAATATCCGTCGATATACGATACGGCACCCTGCATCTCCCAATACGAAGGGTACTGCTTGTCCGACGAGAAGTTCAGCTGCACGATATGCTTGTCGGAAGGTATCCAGCTGAACGAAGCCTGCGGATAGAGCGACCAGTTCTCGTAGTCGCCCAGCCGGTAATACTCTCCGGCCAGCGACAGGGAGAAGCCCGTATGCCCGAACTGGCGACCGAACCCGGCATAGAGATTTCCGGCATATTCGTCGAGGCGCGAATCGGTATCGGCCGTTACGGGGTTGCCTTCAAGAACCGTATAGTGCTGCCAGTCGTGCGACAGCGACAGTCCGAACGAGGCTCCGACCGTGAGGTTCCACCCCGAATCGAACGTGTGGTCCTCGTCAACGGTAACATTGAGCCTGTCGATACGCTGCCCCGAAATCACATCGAAAGCTGTGGCCGAGCCGTCGGCATAGTCGTTCGTGAGGGTCGACCTCTCGGGATCGTCGTAATGGGTATAGTCGGCACCGATGTCAAGGCCGAAGTCCGATGTGTAGCGCAGGGCGACATTGTGGAGCGACTTGTCGCTGACCTTCTGCGAGAGCGAGCCGACATAGTTTCCCTGCGAACGGGAGATGCCGCTGCCGTCGGGTGAGAATGAGGCCGTGTAGGCGGCGCTCAGACGGCCGCGCTCCCTGGGCGCATACTCTACGGCTGCACGCAGTTGATGGCTCCACCCTTCGCCCGTGATCGACTCTTCCTGGCTTATGTCGTACTGTCGGCCGTCGAGCGTATGCCGCGACAGCAGGTCGTAACAGGTCTTCGACTTGCCGCGCAAGGCAGTATACATGACATCGGCCGACCATTTCGGCGACGAGATCACAAAGTTGCCGCCAAGCTCCCAGTTCGCGAAATAACGGTCGGTGTAGTTGCCGTGAACCTCCCCCGAAAAGGCCGTATCATGGCTGCGGCGCATGACGAGGTTTATCGCCGCCCCGCGCACATGATACTGCGGCGGAGCACTGTACATGACCTCGGCCTTCTCGACACGGCCGACGGGCGTCGAGCGCAGCAGGGCTGCAAGCTGCTCCGAAGTCATGGTCGAAGGCCGCCCGTTCAGGATAACCGTCACCGACGAGGCTCCGGCAAGCGACAGCGCCCCGTCCTGTTCCGAGACTCCGGGCAGACGGGTCAGAGCCTCATAGGCGTTGTTGACGGCCTGGTTGCGCGTCAGTTGCCCGAGGTCGTAGTTCAACCTGCCCTGCTCTACACGCACCACGGGCCGTTCGCCCTCGACCACCACGGCATCTATCGAGACCTGACTTTCAGCCAGCACTATGTCCCCCAGATCCGGGCGGTCGGACTCTATCTCGCAAAGCTCGTAGGCGAGGTGCTGTACCTGCAGTCTGTAAGGGCGCAATGCGGAACGTATCTCGAAGCGCCCCTCGAGGTTGGAGGCGACGGCATCGACATAGGTGGAGTCGCTCCCGAAGAGGACGACTGCGGCACCGGGCACGGGCGCTCCCTTTGTATCGACCAGGCGGCCGGCTATGGTATCGGACTCAGTGGATTCGGGCTGCGCCGGCGTCTGTGCCGCAATGAACGATGCCTGCATGCACGCAACCGCAAACAATAACAATGATCTCATGATTCTGCAGTGTTGAAACGTTACTTTTACACTGCAAAATTAACTGTCAGGCGGCCTTGCCTGTCCGGAAAAAACCTTGCCGCCAAGATCGCAACATATTGATTTACAAAGCACCTATCTGCAGAAAATCTTGCCTTTCAGCGGCAGGACCTTGCCGTCGTCCGGAAGCTATGAGAAATATGCGAGAAGAAGGTCGCGGTCGGCCGACTGCGACTCGGCAATACGCCGTTTGATCTTGGACTTGAGCGTATATACGCCGTTGAGTGTCATGTCGAGCATGACGCATATCTCCTGCGGCGTGAATCCGGCAATGACCAGCGCCGCGAAGTCGTAGTTGCGTTCGGTCCAGCCGCGGAACTCTGTCCGCAGGCGGGTAACGGCCCTGTCGCTGTAGAGGTCGGCCATGTCGACCACATCGGCCAGCATCGCGGGACTCAACGCCAGCTCCTTCATTTTGGCGGACAGCCGCTCGCCGTCCCCATAGAGATAGCACGTCGCCGCAATGTCGCGTACGGCTGCAACACGGCCCTCCAGAAGGCGCTTTACCGCAGCCTCACGGGCATTCGAAGCGTCGAGACGCGACGTCAGGCTGTCGTGCGATTCGCGGTACGAATCCAGCAATGCGAGGGTCTCGTTCAACTCCTCGTCGCGGCGGCGCAGTTTCCGGCGATAACCCATGACTGCCGCCACAGCAACCGTAACGACCAGCACGGCCGCCAACACGGCAATCCACACCCGATAACGCAACGAAGCCTCACGCAGTGCCACCTCGTTGGCCGTACGATAACGGCGTTCGAGTTCGGCCACCTGCGCCCCGCGCTGCGCCTCGAAGAGCGAATCCTTGGCCGACACCAGCTGCTGCATGTAGTCGTAAGCACGGGCATCGTCGCCGAGCCCATGGTATATCCCGGCGGCAATATTGTAGAGACCGACATTTCCCTGATGGAGTTCCGACCTGCGGTCGAGCGTTCGCTCGACATATACACGCGCCGAATCGAGCTGGCCGTTGCGTTGGAAGATCATAGCCGATGCTATGTCGTAAAAGGTACGCTGCGAATCTTCCGAGACGGCTGTTTCATAGGACAACGGCGCCGTTCGTATCTCGTCCAGGTCGACACTGTCGCGTGCGGCAAGCAGGCGCTCCGGCGACCAGTCACCGAGATATGTGTGAAACATTAGGTTCTGCAGCCTGACCATCTGGGCGAAATAGCGGAACGGTATCGTATCGCAGGCCCCGACCAACGGAGCCAGCGTTTCGATCGCCCGTGCGTAATCGCCGTCGGCACAGTAGGCCGACGAGAGCATGAAACGGCTGTAACCCTCCTGCGTGGCATTGCCCGACGTGCGGGCCGCATCGACAGCCTTCGCAAATGGTTCGACGGCATCGTAGCCCTGCTCGAAATAGATAAGGCCCAGCGTATGGTAGACGGCGACCAGCAACACCTCCGTTCTCTTGCGTTGAGCATCGTCATCGCTGCGGGATTCCCTGTCGAGCGCCTTCTCCGCAAAGATGGCCGACTGCGTATATCCGCGTATGGCCTCCTCAAGATCGCCGAGACGGAGGGCTGCCTTGGCATAGGTATACCACGCCTCGGCCCGCTCATCGTCCGAACCGTGACGCCCGTAGTAACGCATCGCCCTGTCGAGCGAGGCTTTGGCGGCAAGGGTATCGTCCTGATGCGCCTGCACAAAACCAAGCATCAGCGTCAATTGGGCACGCTTGCCGCGCTTCATAGGCAGAGTCTCCATGTCCTGCAGCAACCGCCGCGCGCTATCGGGATACTCCATGGCGAGCGTTCTGTCCACCGACATGACGACCGGCCGGCGGGAGGTACACCCCGCCAGAAGCACAACTGCAAAGAGCAGCGATACGATATGTCTGAATAATGTCTGTCTCACACTTCTGAACTGCATCGTCATGTCGTTATGCAACGGACCGCCACGTTACCCGCAGCGGTCCATGCAATTATCGCCCTGTACGCGGGACCGTTCAATTCGATCCCCCGCCGAGAGCCTGATAGAGATTGATCATGCCCTGTATACCCTCGAAACGGTCGGCTATCTGCGACAGCTGCGCCTGCAGGAGATTCTGCTGGGCCGTCAGCACCTCGAGGTAGGTCGATTCACCGTGCCGCATGAGTTGCTGCGTCGACACTACGGCCGATTCGAGCGCCGCAATCTGGCGCTTGCGCACGTCCGTCTTGTTGCGGGCAGTCTGGCACTGCATGATGGCGTCGTTCACCTCGCTGCCGGCACTGAGCAGAGCCTGCACGAAAGCGAGCTTGGCCTGCTCCTGCTGCGCCTGCGCTATCTTCAGTTGTGCACGGTTCGAGCCTGCATTGAATATCGGCTGCACGAGGCCTCCGACAAACGACAACAGGAACTGACCCGGATTGGTCAGGGCCGAGCCGGCGCTGTTGGTCCAGCCGAGCGTACCGCCCAGGTTGACCGACGGATAGAAGGCCGCACGCGCCAGGTTGGTCGTATAGTATGCCTGTGCAAGGTCGAGTTCGGCACCCTGCACGTCGGGACGGTTTGCCAGCAACTGAGCCGGAACGCCCACCAGCAACTCGGTACGTATCTTCTGCTGGTCGAGACGCCCGCGCGGTATCGAATGCGGCGCATCGCCCAAAATCAGCGACAACGAATTCTCGACCTGGCTGATCTGACGTTCGAGGTCGAACAGCGACGCGTCGATCGAGCAGCTGTTGGCCTCGGTCTGCGACACCGAAGCCTCGTTGGTCATGCCGGCCTCCTTCATGGCCTTCATGATACGTACGTTCTCGCGCCAGTTTGCCGACGTCGAGCGCGACACCTCCAGCTGGCTGTCGAGCATCAGCAGCGTATAGTAGCTGTTGGCTATGGCCGAGATGAGCTGCGTCTGCACGCTGCGGCGGTTGACCAGACTCTGCTCATATGCGACGCGCGCCTTGTTCTTCTTGTTGAAGAGACGGCCGGCTACGTCCACCTCCCAGCTGATGTCTACGGGAAGCTCATACTTCTTGCCCCACCCGTCGAAATTGTATGTACTCAGTGTACCTTGCGGCGAGAACGAGAATGACGGATAATACGACAGTCGTGCCGTACGCAGGGCAGCCTCGGCCTCGATAATCCGGGATTCGGCCACCTTGAGGTCGATATTGTTCTGCAGGCCGTACTCTATGAGCTCCTGCAGCTGCGGGTCCGTAAAGAACTCGCGCCAGCCGATCGAGGCAATGCTCGTCGAGTCGACCGTGGAGACATTCTCGCCGAACAGGCCTTCGGTCGAGATGTCGTCGGGCCGCGAATAGTGACTGTATATCGAACAGCCGCCGAAAACCATGACGGCCGTTACGGCCACAATTGAATATGCAACTAACTTTCTCATCTCTATTCGGCTTTTTCGGGTTTTCTTCTCAATTTTTCCTGCAGCAGCTGGAATACGACGAACATCGGCGGAACGATGAACAGCAGCGCCAGCGTACCTATAAGCATTCCGCCGACAACACCCGAACCGAGCGTATTGTTGCCGTTGGCGCCCACGCCGTTGGAGAACATCAGCGGCAGAAGACCGAAGATCATCGTCAGCGCCGTCATCAGTATCGGGCGGAAACGCTCCTTGGTGGCGGAAAAGGCAGCGCGCATGATGCTCATGCCCGCACGGCGGTGTTCGACCGCATACTCGGTGATAAGGATCGCCGTCTTAGCCAGAAGTCCGATGAGCATGATCAGACCCGTCTGCAGGTAGATGTTGTTTTCGAGGCCCATCATCTTGGCGAACAGGAAGCTGCCGAAGACGCCGAACGGAACCGACAGGATCACGGCGAACGGGAGTATGTAGCTCTCGTAGAGGGCGCACAATATCAGATATATCAGCGTAATGCAGACGATGAATATGTAGATCGTGTTGTTGCCGCTGGTAGCCTCCTCACGTGCGATTCCCGCAAAGTCGAAACCGTAGCCGATGGGCAGCGTTTCGGCCGCCACCTCGTTGATGGCCCTAATGGCGTCACCCGAGGAGTAGCCCTGTGCGGCACGTCCGTTGATTCCGATGCACGGGAACATGTTGAAGCGTGAAAGGTTCTCGGGCGCATATATCTTCGTCAGCTTGACGAACTGGCTCACGGGAGCCATCTCGTCGCCTATGCGCACGAAGATGTTGTTCAGCGTCTGACGGTCCACGCGGTAACGCGGGTCGGCCTGCACCATCACCTGATAGAGTTTGGTGAACCGGTTGAACTTGGTCGACAACTGACCGCCGTAGTAACCGTTCAGCACCGACAGCACCTCCTTGGGAGATATGCCTGCACGCTTGCACTTCACGGCATCGACATCGAGCTGGTATTGCGGGAAGCGCGGGTTGAACGACGTGTGCGCCGAACCTATCTCCGGCCGCTGGTTGAGTTCGGCAAGGAATTCGTTGGTCACGGCGGCCAGGTCCTCGATATCGCCGCCCTTGCGGTCCTGGATATACATCTCGAAACCGTTGGTGGCGCCGTAACCGGGAATCATCGCCGGCGACGAAGTGAAGATCTTCGCATCGTTGAAGTTGGCCGTATAGTCCTTTATGCGGTCCATGATGTCGTCGACACTGTGCTCCTTGCCTTTTCGCTCGTCCCAGTGCTTGAGCCTCAGCGTGAACGAGCCCTGCGACGTACCGGCGCCTCCGGTCATCGAATAGCCGGCCATGTTGATGTACGCACGGCACTCGGAGATACTGCGTATCACGTCATTGTCGACACGGTCCATGACGCTCTTGGTATATGCGAGCGAACTGCCCGGAGGGGTCGACACGTCGACACGCACCGTACCCATATCCTCCTGCGGGATAAGTCCTGTCTTGGTGGTACGCATCAGGAACACCAGGGCTACAACCGATGCCACAAGCAACAGACCCGACACCCAGCGGTGGCGCAGGAAGAAGGTCACGCCTCGCAGATACCGCGACCTCAGTGCCTCGAAAGAGGCGTCGAGTGCATTGTTGAAGCGCTTCGAGAAGCCCATCTTCACGGTATTGCCGTTCTCGTCCTTGGGTTTGAGGATCAACGAGCAGAGCGCCGGGCTCAACGTCAATGCATTTATGGCCGATATACCCACGGCCACGGCCATCGTCAATCCGAACTGCGTATAGAACACGCCCGAGGTACCGCCGATGAGCGATACCGGAATGAACACGGCCATGAAGACGAGCGAACTGGTGACCACGGCCGACGTAATACCGTGCATGGCGTCGATGGCCGCCTTGTAAGGCGAACGGTATCCGGCGTCGAATTTCGAGTGCACGGCCTCGACGACGATGATGGCGTCGTCGACAACCACACCGATCGACAGCACCAGCGCGAACAGCGTCAGCAGGTTGATACTGAACCCGAACAGATAGAGGAACATGAACGTACCGATGAGCGACACGATGATGCCCACCAGAGGTATCAGCGTCGAACGCAGCGACCGCAGGAAGACAAAGACTACGAGCGTCACCAGTATTATGGCCTCGATCAGCGTACGTACGACGTTGTGTATGGAGGCATAGAGGAAGTCGTTGGCACTCGACAGCACTACCATGTCAACATCGGGTGGGAAACTCTCGCGCGCCTTCTCCATGAAGGCGTCGATGTTGTTGATGACCTCGGTCGCGTTCGAGCCGGGGGTCTGGTATATCGAGAGCGACGTTCCGGGGCACTGGTTCACCTCGCCGATATACATGTACGACTGCGTACCCAGTTCGACGTCAGCCACGTCCTTCAACCGGAGCAACTCGCCGTTGGGCAGGGCGCGGATAACGATATTCTCGAACTCCTCGGGTTTTTCGAGACGGCCCTTGTAACGCATCGCATACTGGAACGTCTGGTCCGAGTTCTCGCCGAAGGCACCCGTTGCCGCCTCGATGTTCTGCTCGGCCAGTGCGGTGGTTATGTCCTCCGGGATCAGCTTGTACTGGGCCATGATGTCCGGCTTGAGCCATATGCGCATGCTGTAGTCCGAGCCCTGCACGTCGATGTCGCCGACGCCCGAGATACGCGAGATGGCCGGCACGAGGTTGATCTTTATATAGTTCACGAGGAACGTACGGTCGTACGTCCCGTTGGGGCTGTAGATGGCTATCTGCTCCAGAATGTTGGTCTGGCGCTTGCGGACGGTAACGCCCACGTCCGTAACCTCCGACGGCAGCTGGCGCGTTGCACGCGACACGCAGTTCTGCACGTTCACGGCAGCCATGTCCGGGTCGGTACCCTGCTTGAAGTAGACACGAATGTTGGCACTGCCGTTATTGGTGGCGGTCGAGTACATGTAGGTCATGTTCTCGACACCGTTTATCGCCTCCTCGAGCGGTACGATCACACTCTTCTGCACGGTCTCGGCGCTGGCACCCGTATATGTGGTCGACACGTTGATGGTCGGGGGCGCTATATTCGGATAGCGTTCGATGGGCAGTATCGCCAGCGCCAGCAGGCCGCCCAACACAAGCAGTATGGAGATGACCGACGAGAAGACCGGCCGGTCGATAAATGTCCGTATGTTCATCGCTGCGACTCCTTTCGATCCTGTTCGCTCGTGAATACCTCCTTGATCTTTATGACCGTATCGTCACGGAGCATGCCCACACCCTCGACTACGATCGTATCGCCGGCCATCAGGCCCGACTCGACGACATACTCCTTGCCGTTGCTGATGTCGAAGACGCCGATGATACGCGATTTGGCCACGCCGTTTTCGAGCTTGAAGGCGTATATCTTGTCCTGGATTTCATATGTTGCGGACTGCGGTATCACGAGACAGTCCTCCTGCTGGTGAGGCAATATGACATTTCCCGAGCCTCCCGACAGAAGCAGGCGCTTGTAGTTCGGGAAACGGGCGCGGAGTGATACCGAGCCGGTCGTCGGGTCGATAATACCGCTTATCGACTCGATGCGTCCCTTCTCGGAATATATCGTACCGTCGCTCAACTGCAACTCTATCGAAGGCATCGACCGCAGGGCATTATCCAACGAGCCGTAACGGCGCGTAAGCGACAGCACCTGGGCCTCGGTCATCGAGAAATAGACATACATCTCGGAGTTGTCCGACACCGACGTCAGCGGCGTAAGGTCCGACGGGCTCACCAGTGTACCCACACGGAACGGCAGCGTACCGATGACTCCGTCCACCGGGCTCTTGACCTCAGTATAGGAAAGGTTGTTGCGTGCATTCTCCTCGTTGGCCCGAGCCTGGGCGAGTTGCGCACGTTCACTCGCAAGCGTCGTCCTGGCCATGCTCAGGTCGAACTCCGAAATGATGTTCTGCTCGTAAAGTTTCTCCTTGCTGTCTGTCGTCAGCTCGGCAGCGGCAACCGCGGCCAGTGCCACGTCGACATTGGCTATGGCCGTATGCAGTTCCGCTTCGTACGGCACCTGGTCGATAACGAACAGCGTCTGTCCCTTTTTGACGGTCGCCCCCTCCCTGACATAGATATCGGTAATATATCCCGAAACCTTCGGGCGGATATCTATGTCCTGCTTGCCACGTATCGAGGCAGGATAGACCGAACTCAACTTGCGCGAAGTCGGCTCAAGAATCATTACGTCGTACTCTCTGGTCCTGACCGTCGAGGTCTTCTGCTCGCACGACGCGGCGATCAGCAGACAAAAGAGAGACAACGGCAAAAAATGTAGTTTTCGAAGATAAAATACACTCATTCCGCAAATAAAAATGTTAAAATCGGGTTGTTTACAATGAATCGTACAAAATTACTAATAAACATCGACAAAAACAACCTTTCGGACATTAACATATCCGATAAAAACAGTATCGCCGCACGCTTGCGGCGTGCGGCGATACACATTGTGCCGAATGGCTGGAAGCTCTACAGTATGCCCTGCTCGACCATACTCTTCGCAACCTTCATGAAGCCCGCGATATTGGCTCCCTTCATGTAGTTGATATAACCGTCGGCCTCGGTTCCGTACTCGAGACATGCGGCATGTATCGAACTCATGATCTGGTGCAGCTTGGCATCGACCTCTTCGGCCGTCCAGTTGAGCTTCTGCGAGTTCTGGGTCATCTCGAGACCCGACGTCGCAACTCCGCCGGCATTCACGGCCTTGCCGGGGCCATAAGGTATCTTCGCGGCGATGAATGCGTCGATAGCCTCGGGACGGCAGCCCATGTTCGAAACCTCGGCAACCATCTGTACTCCGTTGGCGATAAGGGCCTTGGCGTCTTCGCCACCCAACTCGTTCTGCGTAGCGCACGGCATGGCGATATCGACCTTGACCTCCCACGGCTTGCGTCCTGCAAAGAACTTGGCACCCGAGAATTTGCGTGCATAAGGTTCAACAACGTCGTTGTTCGACGCACGCAGTTCGAGCATGTATGCGATCTTCTCGGCATTGAGACCCTCCTCGTCATAGATATAGCCGTCGGGGCCCGAAATCGTAACCACCTTGGCACCAAGTTCGGTAGCCTTCGTAGCCACACCCCATGCCACGTTTCCGAAGCCGGAGATGGCGATGGTCTTGCCCTTGATTTCCTTACCGGCAGTCTCAAGCATCTGCTTGAGGAAATAGACGGCTCCGAAACCGGTAGCCTCAGGACGTATGAGCGAACCGCCGTAGGTCATGCCCTTGCCGGTCAGCACGCCCGTATTTTCACGTGCAAGCTTGCGGTACATTCCATAGAGATAGCCGATCTCGCGACCGCCCACGCCGATATCACCGGCCGGAACGTCGGTCTCGGGACCTATGTGGCGCCACAGTTCGGTCATGAAGGCCTGGCAGAAACGCATGACCTCACGATCGGACTTGCCTTTGGGATTGAAATCCGAACCTCCCTTTGCACCGCCCATGGGCAGGGTCGTAAGGGCATTCTTGAATATCTGCTCGAATCCGAGGAACTTCAGGATCGAGGGGTTCACCGACGGGTGGAAACGCAAACCGCCCTTGTAGGGGCCTATGGCGTTGTTGAACTGGAAGCGGTAACCGGTATTGACCTGTACCTCGCCCTTGTCGTCAACCCAAACGACCTTGAAGGTAAAGCTGCGGTCGGGTTCAACGATACGCTCGGCGATGCGGTTTGCTTCGAATTCCGGGTGCTGGTTGTAGGTCTCCTCAACGGTCATGAGGACCTCGCGTACGGCTTGCAGGTACTCGCTCTCACCGGGGTGACGGCGTTCGAGTTCTGCCATCAGATTTTTTACGTTCATAAAGGTTTTGTTTTAATCGGTTGAACAAATATAATCAAATTTATAACATATCATAACAAAAATCGCAAAAATATTTACGATTCGTAATTCACTTCACGATTCCCTTGTTCGATTTGCCGTCCACATAGACATACAAGGGCTCGTCGAAGTGCACGCGGCGCAGGAATTCGCCATCGTAATCGGCCGCCATCGCGTCGAGGCGGTCGAGGCGGAATATGCCGTCACCGGCCGACGGGTTGATTGTCATGTAGCCTATGCCGAGCGACGTCACGTTCTGGAAGAAGTGCGTACCCTGGCTCGGTTCGACGTTGAAATCCGGCAGGTTGCACTCGACAATCACCTTGGCTTCGGATATGTGCGTCCACTTCACGGGCACACCGAGGAACGGGTCGGACGACCCCCAGCGGCCGGCCCCCACAAGCACGTAACCGCGCTGTTCGTTGCGCATGTCGGCGTTCAGCCGCAGCAGTTCTTCGGCTATGCGCTCCGTCGCAAGCGACGAGAAGGCCGAGGGCTTGACATATATTATATCCCGTATGTCGCACATGTTCCCGACACCCAATGCATTCTCGGCATAGATAAGCGCATCGTCCGTCGTGACCTGCGACCAGTCTATCGGCCGGTTGTCGCCGTTGTTGATTATAGGACGTATCTGCAGCAGGTTGAAGATGCGTTTTTCGCCAGAGGGCACGTCCATGTTGACCGCAAACTCCACCTCGACCGGACAGCGCATCTCCTCGGCCCCGAGTTTGAGTATGTCGCTGACGATCTCGGCAAGCGGGAAGGTGCCGTACTTCAGGATTCCGTTGAAGGTTATGACCTTATGCCCCTTCGCAAACGGGCTGTCGGAGATACGCTCGTTCTCGCGGTCCCATGTCGAGGCCACGAAACGCGTATTGCGGAACTGCGCGATATCCGAAAGGTCGAGCCGGCGAATATTCACGGCGTCGTCGATCGATGTCTTGAAGGCTTCGGGATTGAGGTCGAGCGCAAGCACCTCGTTCTGGGTCTCGCGCAGGGCAAGTTCGGGAGTCGACGTCTGCAGCACCTTCTGCGGGTACTTCGGCGAGAAACGCAGCGTGCGCCCTCCGTCGACGACCAGCTTGCCGAGGCCCATGGCCACGTTGCAGACCCCCTCCTCCGCAGCCTCGTCGCCGATGGGATAGTAGTTTATCGAACGGGCGACGCCAGACAGGGTCGGGAAGAAGAGCCCATCCTGTTCCGTTCCGCACACCTCCTGCACCACGACAGCCATCTTCTCCTCGGATATGAGGTTCTGCGACGACTGTATGTAGGCCCTCGACTCGGCGAAGTAGACCGACGCATAGACGCTCTTGATAGCCTTGAAAAGCAGGCGCAGCATCTGGTCCTCGTTCTCGACGTATGGTATCATGTATGTCGAGTATATGCCGGCAAAGGGCTGGTAATGCGAATCCTCGAGTTTCGACGAGCTCCTGACCGCAAGCGGCGAATGCACCGTACGTATGTACACGCGCAACTGTTCGGTCAGTTCGGTCGGAAGCGTCGACCCGATGAACTCCGAGAGTATCTCGTCGTCGGAAAGCTCCTTCGAGATGACGTACTTGAGGCCGTTGCCGCGAATGAAAGCGTCGAAATAGTCGGTCGCGATGACTATCGTACGCGGAATGAGCACGCGCACGTCGGGATACTTGTCATATAAGCGGTACTTGATGAGCATGCTGTTCATGAAGGCGAGTCCGCGGGCCTTGCCGCCGAGCGAACCGTCGCCCAGACGGGCGAAACCGATAGAGTCGCCGTAAGTCTCGGCGTCGAAACGGGCCACGACACCCTGTCCCAGCAGCGTACGGTAGTCCTTGATGACATTCACCAGCGCCGCACGGTGTTCGTCTATGGACGAGAAGTGGCTGTGGCTGAACTTGCGGATCTGCCGCGCCAGCGGGAAGAGGCCGCGCGAATAGAGCCATTTCGAAAGGTGGTTCTGCGAGGTATGGTATTCGAACGCATCGTCGGGGATCGTGGCTATCTGCTCCTGCATCTGGCGCAGGTCCCTGGCACGCCCGATCTCCGCGCCGGTTTTCATGTCCCTGAACACGAAGTCACCGAAGGCAAGCTCGCTGGTTATGAAGTCGTTGAGCTCGGACAGCAGCGTCTTGGAATTTTTGGCGACGAACCCGGCCCCGAGTTCCGCCGCCGTCTGGCGGTATTCGGTCTGCGACGACTGCAGCAGCACCGGCATCAACGGATTGTCCTTCTTGATCATACGGCACAGGTCGATGCCGGCGTCAGGCTTCTCCTTCGACGAAGGATCATCCTTGTGCAGCACGAAACCGACATCGGAGATCACGCCCAGCAGGTTGTCGCGATATTTCTCGTAGAGAGCGACGGCCTCGTCATAATTTGTGGCCAGCAACACCTTGGGGCGCGCCCTCTTGCGAAGCACCTGCTGCTGTTCGTTGAACGCGTCCTTCAGGAACTCACTGTTCTGCAGCAGCAGCATCTTGTAGAGTTCGGGCAGATATGTCGAATAGAAACGTATCGAGTCCTCGACCAGCAGAATGGCCTGCACGCCGCCGTCGAGAATGTCGGCATCGGCATTGAGCTTGTCCTCGAGGAGCTTTATGATGGCGATTATCAGGTCGGTGTTGCCATGCCAGCAGAAGATGTTGTCGATACCCGAACGGTCCTGGTCCTCGATGCGGCGGTAAATGTCTTTCGAGAAACTCGTAAGCAGCGCCACCGGTATGTTCGGGTAACGCTCCTTCATGATACAGCCGAAGGTGAAGGCGTCGGGTTCGCCCACGTTGTACATTGTCAGCACGAAGTCGAACGCACTGTCGCGGCCGAGAAGCTCAAGCGCCTCGCCTGTCGAGCTTACGCGCGTCAGCGACGGCGGGTTGCTCATGTTCAGGTCGATATACTCCTGATTGATCTGCGACTCGATATGGCCGTCCTCCTCCAGAATGTAACCGTCGTAGCTGCAGCATACGAGCAATATGCGGTGAATGCGCCTCTTCATGAAGCAATATCCGGTCTGCAGGTCGCAGGCCGCAGGTGCAATGTTATCCATGTCGTTCCAAGAAAAAACCTTCTCAACAAAGATAACTATTTTCGCCGAATCGGGAGAGCCCTTGCGACTTTTTTTCGCAGTCCCGTTTTTCGGTCTGAAAATCAGAGGACGAACGGGCCGCCGCCGGCTTTTGGAAAATATTCGCCCGCAATTATCGTCGTTTTTCCATTTTTTACTACTTTTGCGTTCAGAAACGAAAAAACAACAACTTTATGGGAAGAGCTTTCGAATATCGCAAGGCGCGCAAACTCAAGCGCTGGGGGCACATGGCCAAAACATTCACCAAAATAGGCAAGGAGATCGAAATAGCAGTCAAGGCAGGCGGTTCTGACCCGTCGGGCAATACGCGTCTGCGTATTCTTATGCAGAACGCCAAGGCCGAAAACATGCCGAAGGAGAATGTCGAAAGGGCCATCAAACGCGCCACCGAAAAGGACGCTTCGGACTACAAGGAGATGATCTACGAGGGCTACGGTCCCCACGGAATCGCATTCCTCGTCGAGACGGCCACCGACAACACCAACCGTACGGTAGCCAACGTACGCATGCACTTCAACAAGTGCGGCGGAACATTGGGCAACAGCGGCAGCGTGGCTTTCATGTTCGAGCACAAATGCACCTTCAAGTTCAGGGTTCCCGAAGGCACCGATCCCGAAGAGATCGAGCTCGAGATGATCGACCTGGGTGTTGACGAGTTCTACCCCGAGGAGGACGGCATAACGGTATATGCGCCGTACGAGTCGTTCGGAGCCATACAGAAATGGCTTGAGGACCAGGGATTCGAGATCGTATCCGGAGAGTCGGTACGCATACCGACCGACACCAAGGAACTCGACGCCGAAGGCCGCGAGTCGGTCGAGAAACTCGTCGAGAGACTCGAGGAGGACGATGATGTGGTAAACGTCTACCACAACATGAAAGAAGAGGAGACCGACGAAGAGTAGCCCTCTGCTCTCAAAACAATGAAAAAAGACCGGCCTCCAGTGAAGAGGAGCCGGTCTTTTTAATTGGGCCGTGCGGCACACGGCACACCGAAACGGCAACCAACCAACAACCGACATAAGATGAAACGCCTACTGACTTTTGCGGCGATGCTCTGCATTGCCGTTCCGCTGACGGCCCAAAGCCGTATCGAGACCATCACGCTGCACAGCAAGCTGCTCAATGCCGACAAGACCTGCACGGTCTACCTTCCCGACGGCTACGACAGCGACACGACCCGCCGTTACCCCATACTCTACCTGCTGCACGGCGCCAGCGACACCCACACCGCATGGACCGGGAAGGGCAACATGCGACAGATCACCGACGAAGCGATTGCCGCAGGCATGGCCTGCCCGATGGTGATCGTCATGCCCGACGCTTCGGGGGAAGGCGAAAGGCACACTGGCAGACACATGGGCTATTTCGACGTACCGGACTGGCCCTACGAACGCTTCTTTTTCGAAGAGTTCATGCCCGAGATCGAGACACGTTACCGCATTCTCGCCGACAAACAACACCGCGCCATAGCGGGCCTGTCGATGGGCGGCGGCGGAACGGCCGCATACGCACTGCACCACCCCGAACTCTTCGGATCGGCATGCTCAATGAGCGGATTGCTGGACGTCTTCCCCGGACCGCGCGACTACGACAACGACTTCCAGCGCTCGGTAGTCGAGAATTCACCGGCGGCAATACTGCGCGGAATGTCCGGGCAGGAGATCGAAGAGGTACGCACGATCCGCTGGTGGGTCGACTGCGGGGACGACGACTTCCTGTGGAAAAGCAACGTAACCTTCTATTCGCTCATGCGCGAACGCGGGATACCCGTACAATACCGCATGCGCGACGGCGGGCACACGTGGCGTTACTGGCAGACCGTGCTGAACGACATACTCACATTCTTCTCGGTCGGTTTCGGCGAGTAACAGTTTCCGCGCCCCGCACAAAACGAGGTATGAAAATTGAAATGACATGCATAAAACTCTAAATGCAATGAATACCGGAAAAATCATCATGACGGCAGCCGTGCTGGCGGCAATCGCCGGCAGCGCCGTCTGCAACAGGGCCGAAGCCTGCACGGGCATTACCCTGAAATCCAAGAACGGGGCATACGTCTATGCCCGCACGATCGAATGGGGCGGCAGCAACCTCGAAAGCCGCTACGTGGTTGTCCCGCGCGGCCATGCGCAACGTTCGTACCTGCCCGACGGCTCGGCGGACGGCATGGAGTTCAAGGCCCGTTACGGATATGTGGGGCTTGCCGTCGAGAAGCCCGAATTCGTGGCCGAAGGGCTTAACGAGAAGGGGCTGTCGGCAGGGCTCTTCTACTTCCCGGGATACGGGAAGTACGAGACGTACAACCCGGCGCTCAAAGGCTCGACCGTCGCCGACCTGCAGTTCGTGGCCGCCGTGCTCGGCAACTGCGCCGACGTCGACGACGTACGCCGGTTCATCGGCAAGGTCCATGTCGTGGGCATCGTACCTCAGGCTTCGACGGTACACTGGCGCTTTGCCGACAAGACGGGCGAGCAGATAGTGCTCGAATACATCGACGGCAAGGCCCGCATCTATGACAATGCACTTGGCGTGCTGACAAACTCGCCGTCGTTCGACTGGCAGATGACCAACCTCAACAACTATGTCAACCTGCACTCGGGCTCGGCCGAAAGCCACAGGTTCGGAGGCGTGACACTTGCACAGTTCGGTGCCGGCAGCGGCATGCTGGGTCTGCCGGGCGACGTTACGCCGCCGTCGAGATTCGTGCGCGCCGCATTCATGCAGACAAGCGCGCCGCAATACGACTCGGTGCAGCAGACCGTATTCGAGGCATTCCACATACTCAACAACTTCGACATTCCGATCGGTGTCGAGTTCGCCGCCGGGCAGACCCCGACCGACATACCGAGTGCGACGCAGTGGACCTCGGCATGCGACACGGAGAACATGGTGATCTACTACCGCACGATGTACGACTGCTCGATCCGCAGCATCGACCTTACGAAGATCGATTTCGGCCGCATCGCCTACCGCAATGCCCCGCTCGACGCCTCGCCGACACAACCCGTAGTGGAGATAGCCATACGGTAGCCGCCCCTCCTGCGGGCAGTTTGTACTACTCGTGAAAAATAAGTATTTTTGCAGCCGATCCATGCAGGTCGGCTGCATGCTTTTCATAAAAAACGACAGAGATGCAAAAGGAAAAAGATCTGAACGAAGAGGTCGGAAGATGTGTCGAGACGCTGCGCAGCGGAGGATTGATACTCTACCCGACCGACACGGTGTGGGGCATAGGCTGCGACGCCACCAATGCCGATGCCGTAGCAAGAATATATGCGCTCAAACGCAGCGAGAACAAGAAGTCGATGCTCGTGCTCTGCGAGTCGGCCGATATGGTCGTACGCTACGTGAACAAGGCCCCGGGCATAGCCTTCGAGGTGATGGAGATGGCGACATCGCCGCTCACGCTGATACTTCCCGGCGCCTGCGGCCTGGCCGCGAATCTCATTCCCGAAGAGGGCACGCTCGGCGTCAGGGTCCCCGACCACGAATTCTGCCGCCGCGTACTGCACAGCTTCGGCAAGCCGATAGTATCGACCTCGGCCAACATCTCGGGCGAGCCTTCGGCAAAGAACCTCGCCGAAGTGTCGCGAGAGATCATCGACGGCGTCGACTTCGTGGTAAATCCGCGGTTCGAGGGCAAGCCCACCGGGAAACCGAGCTCGATAATCGCTTTCGGCGAAAGGAACGAGATAAAAATACTGCGCGAATAATGAAACCCGCTACCGTCAGAACACCCATACAGAAACGTTTCGGAGACATCGACATCTTCCACCATGTCAACAACGTGTCGCAGCAGAGCTACTTCGACCTTGGCAAGACGAACTATTTCCGCAGCGTACTGGGAAAGGATCTCATGGAAGGAGAGCCGCTCATCATAACCGTATCGACCTCGACGTCGTACATGGGACAGATCCGCCGCGACGACGCAATCGAGGTGATTACGACCGTTACGAAAATCGGCAACAAGAGCATCACCATGTTTCAGCAGATAGTCTGCGGCGACGAGGTGCGCAGCGAGAGCACCTCGGTCATGGTCGCTTTCGACTTCCGTCACCAGCAGTCCGTTCCGGTTCCCGAGACGTGGCGCTCGAAGATGCTGAACGGCTGAAGCCGAACACCACCAGCACCATACCGGCAAAGATAAGCGCCGCCGCGACGATATTCTCGCGGTCGAGCCTCTCCTGATGTCTCAACAGGGCCAGCGCCGTGGCTACGACCGGTTGTATGTAGCGGTAGAGCGCCGTATGTACTGGCGTCAGTTTCTCGGTGCCGCGGTACAACAGGTACATTGGCAGCACCGTACCCAACAGCAGTATGTAGGCCAGTTCGGTCAGCGCGGAGAGCGGCAGGCGCAGGAAATCGGTCGAGGAGACATAGCGCCAGAAAAACGGCGCCGTAATGCACAACCCTATTATATAGTACCACCCCATCACCACAAGTGTCCCGAGACGCCGCAGCTGCGGCTTGATTATGACCGTATTGACGGCTATGGCCACCACGGCCGCCAGCACGAGCGCATTGCCGTACCCCTCACTGCCGCGTGCGACGAGCACGCCCTTGTCGAAAATCAGCACAGCCGCGCCGGCCAGGGCGAACACCACACCGGCGATGCGGACAATGGAGAGCCGGCTCCGGCTCATGACATGCGCGGCGATCAATGTAAATGCCGGTCCCAGCGTCGATATGGTCGAGGCGTCGATGGGATTGGTATGCGAGGCGCCCCACAGCAGCATGTACATCCACCCGTATATCACCAACAGGGCGACGACGAAGACCCGGCCGAAATCGCGCCACGTGATGCGGTACGACCTTTTCGAGAAGAGGGCGCACGGAATGAAGAGCAGTGCCGAGGCAAGCACCTGCAACATGAATATCTGCCTGAAGTCCAGCCAGTAGCGCATCAGAGAGACATAAAATGAGAAATTTGCGCCGAACAGCAGATTGGCGCATACGAGATCCCAGTTGTATTGCAGTTTGCCCGCCATCACCGCCATAACGGCAAAGCGCATTCCAAACAATCCCGACAGGACCGTACGGGATACAATACCGGACAATTATCCCATTATGGGCACCGAGCCGAAAAGACCGTCCACCGTCATTTGCCGGCAATCCAGTCGAGGAAATCGGCCGTACGCGAACGGCTGACGAATACTTCGAAATCGGCCGGAGGATTGAGCGTCACCTTCAGGCGGTTGCTCAGATGCTTGCTGATGTCGCCGATGGAGTTTATCGACACCGTGCAGTTGCGCGATATGCGGAAGAAACGGCGGGGATCGACCTCATCGGAGACGGCGTCGAGCGACATGTCCATGACATAACGCTTGCCCTCGGTTGTCACGAGGAAGGTGCTCTTGTCCTCGGCGTAGAAATATGCCACGTCATCACTGCGAACGATTATGATCTTGTCGCCCAGGCGCATTATGAAACGCGGGCGGTATGCCGGTTCGCCGCCCATGAGTATTTCCCGCAGGGACTCTATGTCCATCGGGTGCTTTGCAGCGGCACGGCAGCGGCCGACGGCATTGCGCAGCTCCTCGGGGTCGATCGGCTTGAGCAGGTAGTCGATGCTGTGCACCTTGAAGGCGCGCAGGGCATAGTTGTCGTATGCCGTGGTGATTATGACCGGGGCCGATATCTCCACCTGGTTGAAGATGTCGAAGCACATGCCGTCCGACAGCTCCACGTCCATGAATATCACGTCAGGAGCGGCATGATTCTCGGAAAACCATTTGACGCTCGACTTCACCGAGTCGAAGATGCCTATCACCTCGACATCTTCACAACTGCGCTCCAAAGCCCTGCGGAGATTGATCTGGGCAGGTATTTCGTCTTCTATGATAACGGCTTTCATAATGCTTGCAACAATGGCAGTTTGACACAAAATTCGGTTTTGGTATGCTCGACCACTATATCAAGGCCCGAAACGTCCTCGTACTGTTGTCTCATATTCTTGAGGCCCAGGCCCGTCGACTCGCGTCCGCTGATACGCGGCTGCAGGTTGTTGCTCACCGAGAGCATGTCGCCGCGGTCGGTAATCCTGACCGTAAGCGGCTCCTGTGCCCCGACTATGTTATGCTTGGTGGCATTCTCCACAAGCATCTGCACCGAACACGGAATGACATAGAAGCCCATGGCCTCCTTCGAGACGTCGATCTCAACAGTCAATCCCTCGGCGAAGCGTTCGCGCAGCAGGTCGATGTACATGCGCACGAAGGCAAGTTCCTCGCCCAACGGCACAATCTGCTTCTCCTCGTTCTGGAGCATGTAACGGTACATGCCCGCAAGTTTGCGGATAAAGGCACTCGCACGCTCGCAGTCGCCCTCCTCGACCAGAAAGTCGAGAATATTGAGCGAGTTGAAGAGAAAATGGGGATTGATCTGCTGCTTCAGGGTGTTGTACTGGTAAAGGGCCTTGTGCCGGCGGTCACGCTCGTCGCGCAGCTTCATGCGCGTAGTTACGACATAGCGTATGAGCAGCAGCACGGCATATACAGCCACACACACGGGCAGCAGCACAAGATAGAGGCGCAGCATCGCGTCGCGGTCCATGACGGCCCCGTTGCCTGAAGGGAAGTTGTAATAGGTGAAGAGCGTAATTACCAGCGTCAGCGACAACAGCAATACAGCCACGGTCAGCAAATAGACCCGCGGGTGCGACACGCGCAGCCTGAACGGGAAACTGACGAGCATGATGCAGCCACCGAGCAGGGTCACAATGGCATACGTGTTCGAAGCGAAGCCCCGCACCTCGTCCAGAACATTGGTCGACGAAAAGAACGGGGCGCTGAACAGCTGCACATATGTGATTCGTATGATCAGGATTGCTGCCGCCACCGTAATTATCACCGGAGTATTGAGATAACGTATCTGTGCATTGGGGCTCTGCGACCTGAACTTTGAGACGCCGTATGTCAGCCAGCCCAGCAGTTCGGTCACCAGCATCGTCGTAATCGTCGGTGCGGCCGTTCCGTCACCGATAATGCGGCCGATGAGCTTTGCCCCGTACACGCCCAGTCCATAGCCGATGAAACAACCCAAAAGGGCAAGCGCCGCAATGACCTCGACCTGCAGGTTGCGGCGTATGGCAATGATCGCGATCATAAGGATCGTGAGCAGCGTCAGCGGCACATCGTCGAAATAATTGAACGTACGGCTCAACACCACGACCAGGGCATGCGCCAAAGCGAAAATGTGTATCAGATAGTCTATCCTGAGGCGGTGTTCTCCCATAATCGAATCATTGCATCAAACCAAAATTAAGAAAAACCGTCGGAAAAACCAAATCCGGACGCGATTTTTGCATGCCGCCGGCACCTTTCGTCCGACAAATCCCGCAGCTCGTCATAAAAATGCCGCAACTCGTCGTCCAACTGTTGTCTAATTCAAATGTTATTCTAAAATTTGTATAAACCAAACCTGAAAACCGCCTGAATGAACCGCCTATGGATAAACCCGACCTCTCTTTTTGGAAAATCTGGAACCTCAGCTTCGGATTCATGGGAGTGCAGATAGGCTATTCCCTGCAGAATTCCAACACCTCCACCATATTCGAATCACTCGGAGCCGACGTACACCACCTGAGCTACTTCTGGCTGGCCGCACCGCTTGCCGGGCTCGTCGTGCAACCGCTCGTGGGACTCTTCTCCGACAAGACATGGACACGGCTCGGACGCCGTATCCCCTTCATACTTGGAGGGGCCATCGTATCGGCCATAGCACTGGCGCTGATGCCTAACGCACCGACGCTGCTCGCTTTCGCTCCGCTGGCAATGGGAGCGTTCATACTGCTTTTCATGGACCTCTCGTTCAACGTCACGATGCAGCCGTTCCGCGCGCTCGTGGCCGACATGCTCAACGACCGTCAGAAAACAACCGGATATGTCGTCCAGACGTTCCTCATAAATCTCGGCGCCGTCATCGGTGCCGTCCTGCCGTTGCTGTTGACGCACCTCGGCGTATCCGACGAAACCGTCGAGGGACAGGTTTCGGACCACATCGCCTACTCATATTATATAGGAGGCGCCGTACTGCTGGGCACAGTTCTGATCACATCGTTCAAGACCAGAGAGTACCCTCCCGAAAAGTTCGCCGAGTACAACCATGAAGAGACCGACACTCCCCATGAAGGCAAATCGTCATTCATGGAGCTGCTGCGCGATATCCCGCGCGTAATGCTGCAACTCGGCGTTGTGCAGTTCTTCTCATGGGCCGCGCTGTTCCTGATGTGGACATACCTCAAGCCGGCCATAACGGGTAGCGTCACCGACCACTTCACGGGCGAAATCCTCAGCGACGGAGCCACCCAGACATGGGTGGGCGTACTGAACGGGACATACCCCGTACCGGCCTGCATAGCCTCGCTCTTTATAGGCGGCATAGCCGCACGCTACGGCAACAAGGCCGTATATGCCGTATCGCTGCTCTTCGGGGCCGCCGGCTTCGCAGGGCTGTGCCTGCTGCACGACCAGTACATGCTCATGCTGCCGATGGCAGGCATCGGAATAGCCTGGGCCGCCATTCTCGCCATGCCGTACGCCATACTCTCACGCGCCGTCGAACCGCGGCGAATGGGTCTCTACATGGGAATCTTCAACTTCACCATAACCATACCGCAGATAGCGATAGGGCTTACCGGCGGCATCATCATCAAGCACCTGTTCGACTCGAATCCCGTAGCCATGATCGCCCTGGCCGGAGTATTCATGCTTCTGGCTGCCGTATCCGTATTTTTCGTAAACGAAAGCAGGGAGTAAACCCTTCCCTCGAACCTGAACCATAAAACACCAACTTTAATCAACTAACACAAAATGCTACTATGAAAAAACTTTGGCTATTATGTGCGGGTATACTGCTCGCAGCAGCGCTTACCCCCCCCCCGCGGGTTTGCCCAAGACGGCAAATTCGAAGTCACGGGAGTCGTAGTCGACACCCAGGGTATGCCTGTCGTCGGTGCTACCGTATATGAAAAGGGCACCACCAACGGAACGACAACCAATGCCGAAGGTTCGTACACGATTGATGTAACGAGCAACAGCTCGGTGGTCGAGATCAGCTTCATAGGCTACAAGACCGTCGAATATGTCGCATCGTCGACAGAACTCAAGCGCGTAGTGCTCACCGAAGACGCGCTCGCCATGGACGATGTCGTAGTCATCGGTTACGGTACCGTCAAGAAGAAGGACGCTACGGGTTCGGTCGCCACGGTCAAGGCCGACCAGCTCAACAAGGGCCTCATCTCGTCGCCGGCAGACCTGCTGCGCGGCAAGAGCGCCGGTATCGTGGTTACGCAGGGCGACGGACAGCCCGGTTCGGCCCCGACGATACGTATCCGCGGCGGTTCGTCGCTGAAGGCGTCGAACGACCCGCTCATCGTGATCGACGGTCTGCCCGTGACCAACTCGACAATCTCGGGCGTCAGCAACCCCCTGAGCGCCATCAACCCCAGCGACATCGAGTCGTTCACAGTCCTCAAGGACGCATCGGCAACGGCCATCTACGGTTCGCGTGCATCGAACGGCGTCATCATCATCACCACCAAGAGCGGCTCGAAGCGCGACTCGGGCGTTCCCCACGTATCGGTGGACTTCACCACCTCGGTCAGCACCAACACCAAGTTCGTCGACGTGATGACGGGCGACGAGATGCGTGACGCCATACGCAACTGGGCAAGCGCAGGCGAGGAGAGCGACGCATACAAGGCTCTCGGCACGGCCAACACCGACTGGCAGCGCGAAATCTACCGCACGGCCATCAGCTACGACCTCAACGCTTCGCTTTACGGCAACGTACGCATGGGCGAGCACAACTACATGCCCTACCGCGTATCGGCCGGATACCTCAACCAGGACGGTATCCTCAAGACGTCGGGCATGGAGCGCGAGACCGTATCGCTCAACCTCAACCCCATTCTCATGGACGAGCACATCAACATCAACCTCAACGGCAAGTTCATGAACATGGACAACAACTTCGCGAACCAGAGCGCCGTCGGTGCCGCCGTGAAGTATGACCCGACACAGACCGTCTACGACGAGAACGGACTCAACGGATACACATGGTGGAACAACGGCAAGGGCACCACAACGCTCGACAACTGCAACACCATGGCCGTGCAGAACCCCGTGGCCCTGCTCAACGACAAGATCGACAAGGCCAACGCCAAACGATTCATAGGCAACGCCCAGATACAGTACAAGGTTCACGGACTGGAGGATCTGACCCTCAACCTCAACCTCGGTATGGACTACGTAAACTCGAAGGGTACGGTCGACATACGGCCCAACTCCGAGTTGTCGTACCACAACAAGCAGGAGTCCGGAACCGGAAGCCACAACGATTATACGCAGGAGAAGATGGACCAGACTCTGGAGACCTATCTCAACTACGCCAAGACCATCAACAAGCACTCGTTCGGCATCATGGCCGGTTACTCGTGGCAGCACTTCTACACCGAAGGTTTCACGCACACGGTGACGGCCGACGGCTCGAACATCGACCTGGTGGCACCCAAGACGACCAAAACCGAGAACTACCTGGTTTCATTCTTCGGACGCGCCAATTACAGCTATGACGACCGCTACATGGTTACGGCCACTGTACGTTACGACGGCACCTCGCGCTTCAAGAACAACAAGTGGGGACTCTTCCCGTCAGTGGCATTTGGCTGGAACATCGCCCGTGAGGAGTTCCTGCGCGACAACCCGACACTGTCGACACTGAAGCTCCGACTGAGCTGGGGTCAGACCGGCCAGCAGGACGTCGGCAGCGACTATCCCTCTATCGCCACCTACTACCTCAACACCGACGCCAGCCAGTATATTTTCGGCACTGAGTTCATAGCCCCAATCATTCCAAGAGGCTATAACGAGGACCTCAAGTGGGAGACCACGACCACATACAACGCCGGTATCGACTACGGATTCCTCCGCGGACGAATCTATGGATCGGTCGACTACTATTACCGCAAGACCACCGACCTGCTCAACTACACGCCCGTGGCTGCAGGTTCGAACCTCACGAACTACCTCGACGCCAACATCGGAACACTGATCAACCAGGGTGTCGAATTCGATATCAACGCCGTGGCCGTACAGACCCGCGACTGGTACTGGAACATAGGCTTCAACGCCGCATGGAACCAGAACAAGATCACCAAGCTGACCACCAATGACAGTGAAGAATACCGCGGCGTGGCAACCGGAGGCATCTCCGGCGGAACCGGCAACAACATACAGCGCTACATGTACGGCTACCCCATCAACTCGTTCTACGTTTACCAGCAGATCTACGACGAGAACGGCAAACCGATCGAGGGTGCATACGTGGACCGCAACGGCGACGGCAAGATCGACGACAAGGACATGTACTGCTGCAAGAAGGCCGCCCCGGACGTTACCATCGGTTTCAACACGCAGGTATCGTGGCGCAACCTGACGCTGTCGATGTCGGCACACGCCAACCTCGGCAACTACGTCTACAACAACGTCAAGTCCGACGGCGAGTACCTGGCCGACCTCTATACCAACAACTTCGTGAACAACCGCGTCGGCACGGCCCTGGAGACCAACTTCCGCAGCAATGCGCAGTACTTCTCGGACTACTATCTCGAGAACGCCTCGTTCCTCAAGATCGACAACATCACGCTGAGCTACCGCATCAAGCTCTGCAACGCACTGGACCGCGACATGAACCTCGACGTCTTCGCCACGGTACAGAACGTCTGCACGATCACCAAGTACAGCGGCATCGATCCCGAAATCTTCTCGGGTATAGACAACAACCTCTATCCCCGTCCCCGTACCTACATCATCGGCGTCAAGTTCAACTTCTAAAAGGCGCGGACAGTCATAACACTCAAAAAAGACCTGAAATATGAAAAGATACAAAGTAGTTCTGATCACTCTGGCCGCAGCGTTCTCGCTCGGTTTGAGTTCGTGCGTGAAGGATCTCGACGTCGAACCCATCGATCCGAGCATCACGCTTCCGGAGGACGTCCTCAACACCGAGGAGGCATTCCTCCAGGTACTGGCCAAATGCTACCAGGGTCTGGCCTGCTCCGCTTCGGACGGTCCCGACTCCTCGCCCGACATCAGCGGTGTCGACGGCGGTTACGGACAATATGTCCGCGCCCTCTTCCAGCTGCAGGAGTACACCACCGACGAAGCTGCGGTTTGCTGGAACGACGGCAATGTCTACGACCTGCACAACCTGTGCTGGACGCCGACCAACGAGTTCGTGATGGCAATGTACGCCCGCATATACTTCCAGATCGGTCTCTGCAACGAGCTTATCCGCAAGGTGAACGAGAACCCGGCCGGCATCAGCGAAGACGAGTTCCCGATGGCATCGCGCGAGCAGATCAAGGCCGAAGCCCGCACGCTGCGCGCATTGAGCTACTACCACGCCATCGACATGTTCGGCAACGTTCCCCACTCCCTCGAAACCGACCCCGTGGGATCGGAAGGTCCGGGGCAGATATCGCGTGCGAAGCTCTTCGAGTGGCTTGAAAGCGAGCTCAAGAGCCTGGTCGACGGCGACGCCCTGCCCGAAGTAGGCGAGAACGAATACGGCCGTTGCGACAAGGGTCTGGCCCAGATGCTGCTGGCCAAGCTCTACCTCAATGCCGAAGTCTACACCGGTACGGCAAAATGGGCCGAGTGCGCTGCCGTCTGCTCCGACCTCATGGACGAGTATTCGCTCCACACCACGGCTGCCGGCACGGTATACACGCCATATCAGGAGCTCTTCTGCGCCGACAACCACCGCTTCACCAGAAATTCGACCTACCTCGGCGACGAGATCATATTCGTGGTTCCGCAGGACGGCATGAACATACGTTCGTACGGCGTAACCAACTTCATAACCTTCGCTGCCGCCGGCGGTGACATGGACTGCACGCAGTTGGGCATATCGTCCGGCTGGGGAGGCGTAAGCTGCCCGCGCCAGCTGTCGGAACTCTTCGACGACATTGACCAGCGCAAGATATTCTACACGGAGTACGGCATCGACATGGAGAAGCTGATGTCGGAGGACGGCTCGGCATTCAAACTCGAGAATTCGGGTTACAAATCGATGAAGTTCAAGAACATCAACGTCGACGGCTCGGCTGCACAGCACGCCACATTCGTCGACATCGACTTCCCGATGTTCCGTCTGGCCGACGTCTACCTGATGTATGCCGAGTGCAAGTGCCGTCTGGCCGGAGGAAACGAATACACGGACAGCGACGGCCGCGACCAGTTCAACGCCGTACGCACACGTGCAGGTCTGCAGGCCGTTCCGTCGTTCAACCTGCAGGACATTCTCGACGAGCGCGCCCGCGAACTCTACTACGAGTGCCACCGCCGTTCGGACCTCATACGCTTCGGCCTGTTCACGTCCGACTCATACAAATGGGACTGGAAGGGCGGCATCTATGAAGGCCGCGGCGTTGACGACAAGTACAAACTCTTCCCGCTGCCTGCCGACGATATCAACTCCAACAGCAAGCTTACGCAGAATCCGGGTTACTAATCATCACACCAATCTAAAAAACTTCGAATATGAAAAAGTTATTGAACATAATGGCAGGCATGCTGGCGATGGCGGCGACGACGGCCTGCACCACCGACCTCGACGAAGTGCAGCTGAACCCGTCGGAGGTGGTGCCGCCGGTACTTACCGTGCCCGCGACCATCGACCTCGGAGCCATGGCCTCGACAATAGAGTTCGACTATACACCCATAGACTACGGTTTCAGCGCAGCCGTCAACTATTCGCTCATGATCTCGACCGAGAGCCTCGAGACTCCCGTATCAATAGCCATGGGCATCGCCGGTGACAAGCTTACGGCCGACCGCTTCAAGATAAACAGCGCACTGATCGACGCCGGCATAGCTCCTGCAGTCGAAACGGAGGTCAGCATGTGGCTCGAAGCAGGCATGATCAACGACAAGGGCTCGCTGCTCGCATCGACGGTATTCGCTTCGGAGCACGTAGCCAGCGAGGTGATACCCTATGTATGGTCCGTCACCGGCTACCTTGCGGCCGACGGCGAAACGCCCGTACTCGCAACACTCGACATGAAGGAGACGGCCGCCGACACATGGCTCTGCGAAAAAGTCCCCGTCTACGGCACCTTCAAGTTCTGCTACAACCATGACGATACCGACGTACTGGGCGGAACCTTCGCCGCCATGAACGAAAACTTCACCGTTTCGGCGTCGGGAGGCGAAATCGACATCACCGCAGCCGAGGATTTCGAGGCCGGCACGCTCTACAACATACGCCTCAACACATCGACAAACGTGGCAAGCGTTTCGGTTCCCGACATCTGCTGGAGCCTTATCGGCGTAAACGGCGACTGGAACAAGGACGTGGACATGGTCGAGGTTGTCAGCGGCATATGGGTAAGCCCCGTCACCACGATGGAGGGTACGTTCAAGATACGTTATGCCGCCGGCTGGGACGATGAGCGCGGAGGTGTGTTCACCGAGCTCGGCAAAGCCTTCACGGCCGTATTCAAGGGCGACGACATAGCGCTTCCCGCCAAGAGCAGCTACCAGATAATCTACAACGCCAACGAAGACGTGATCACGGTGATCGAAGCAGTACCTTCGAGCAACCAGTGGCGCGTGATAGGTGAAGGAGTCATGGGCAGCAACTGGGACGCCGACTACTTCATGACCCAGTCCGCATCGGGCAAATGGTTCATCGAGAACATCTACATCGACGGCAGTTTCAAGATCCGCAACACGGCCGACTGGTCCGACCAGGACCGCGGAGGCGACCAGGACAAGTTCAACGATCTCGGCGTACCCATCAAGGTTGCCCAGGGAGGTTCGAACATCGCCCTCTACAAGAACTTCTACAACCTCGAATACGATCCTTCGGCCGAGACCATCACCGTCACCGCCGGTACGGGTTATGTGGAAAGCGACATCGTATATCCCGAGCAGATCGGTCTTACGGGCAACTTCTCGGGCTACAGCTGGGCTCCCGAATCGGCACCTCTCTACGAGTGCAGCAAGCAGAGCGGCATCTCGACAGGCTACATATCGATGAGCAAGCCTGCGGCTGAAGACATACAGTTCAAGGTTACCTATCTCAAGGAGGGCAGCACGACCGAGTACAACTGGGTAAGCGGCGCAGTCGCATCGACCGAAGGCAACGACACCACCTTCAGCCTCGGTATCGGCGACAACATGACCCTCACCGAGGGTGGATACATGTTCACCGTCGACCTGGCATCGAGCACGGCTCTCTTCCACAAGTTCGAAACCGTAGGCCTTGTCGGCAACGCTACGGCGGCAGGCTGGCCCGACGATTCGAATCCCGAGTGCGACGAGCTGATGGCATTCAATCCCGCAAACGGCATGTACGAATACACGGGTGCATTCACGGCCGGAGAATTCAAGGTGCGTTTCGACTACAACTGGGACGAGAACCTCGGCGGCTCGCTGACCGACATGGTACGCAACGGCAACAACATTGCCGTAACCGAAGCCGGCACCTACAAGTGCGTCCTCGACATGACCAAAAAGCCGTTCACATTCACAATGACCAAACAGTAGCGGCGACTTTCGCAGGCAGGCGGACCGTGACAGGTCCGCCTGCCACAACAACCTCATACGGACCCGCAATCCGCATGAGGTTTGACACGGCCAGGCCGTAACAAACCATACCGACCATGAAACTACGCAAAACCGCATCGGCACTTCTGTGCGCCCTGCTCCTTGCAGGCGCATCGTGCACCAAAGAGAACAACGGCAACGACAACGGCGGCAGCCAGTCGTCCTCGTACACCCCAGTCACGGCCACTCCCGACAAGTGGGACAACGTCAAGCGTTCGGAACTGACATACGAACTGCTGATCTATTCGTTCGCCGACAGCGACGGCGACGGTATCGGCGACCTGCGGGGCGTGATGTCGAAGCTCGACTACATCGAGGCCCTCGGCGCCACGGCCATATGGCTCTCGCCGGTCCACCCCGCCGACTCGTACCACGGCTATGACGTCACGGACTACACGGCCGTAAACCCTGACTACGGCACGATGGAGGATTTCGAGGCGCTGGTCGACGCGGCGCATGAACGCGGCATCAGGATATACCTCGACTACGTGCTCAACCATACGGGCAAGGGACACCCGTGGTTCATCGCGGCCAGGAGTTCGGCCGGCAACGAATACCGCGACTACTACATTTTCTCGCGCGACCCGCAGAGCGACGTGCGCAACGGACTGATACCCATGCTGTCGGACCGTGCATACAATGCCGGCGAGTGGTTCGACGCACCGACTGCCGACTCCGAGGTCAAGCGCTGCAAGATATCGCTCACGTGGGGCACGACCCCGACCGTCACCGTAACCGAGACCGACACGGTGGACGCTCCCAATCCCGACACTTCGGCCGAGGGAGCTAAATACCTGTGGTACGGTGACGAGCAGTGTCTGAAATTCTACGACAAGGGCAACTCCCTCTATGAAATAAGCCTCGACCTCGACACGCAGTGGGGATTCCTCATACGCACATCGACCGAGACATGGGAGGGCGGCACCAAGTTCGGAGCACCGTCGACGGCCGGCAAGCTGTCGCTCGGCGAACCATTCGCACTGACATCGTCGTCGCCCGCAAACATCGTCCCCGACTGGCTCGACATCTGGAAATGCCACTCGAACTTCTGCACCGAATACATGCCCGACCTGAACTACGGCGACATCGGGTCGTTCCGCACGTCGGAGCCCTACAAGGCCCTCGTCGCCGCCGCCAAGGGGTGGATCGACCGAGGCGTAGACGGATTCCGCCTCGACGCCGTCAAGCACATATACCACAACAGCTCATCGTCCGAGAATCCGACCTTCCTCAACGGATTCTACACCGACCTGAACGACTATTTCCGCGCCACGCACGACCGCGACATCTACATGGTCGGCGAGATGTACTCGGAATACAATGAGGTGGCACCGTACTATGCCGGATTGCCGGCGCTGTTCGAATTCTCGTTCTGGAACAGGCTCTCCTGGGCCATAAACAACTCTACGGGCTGCTATTTCGTCAAGGACATACTCTCCTATCAGCCCAGCTACGCGCAGTACCGCGAAGACTACATCGAGGCGACCAAACTCTCGAACCACGACGAAGACCGTACGCGCACGACCCTCGGCACCACCATCGGCAAGGCCAAGATTGCCGCCGCAATGCTGTTGACGGCCGGCGGCAGTCCCTATGTATACTACGGCGAGGAGTTGGGTTACGTCGGTTCGAAATCGCGCGGCGACGAATACGTGCGCGGCCCGATGAAGTGGGGCGACGCTTCGACCACCACGTTCATAACCAATCAGGATACGGGCATGTCGGCCATTGCCGACGCCGCACGCCAGGCCGATGACGACGACTCGATACTCAACGTCTACCGGCAGTTCGGGCAGCTGCGCAACATCTACCCGGCAATGGCCTCGGGCGCGATGTCGCCGCACGGCACCTATAACGACAAGAACATCGAATTCGAGCAGATAGCCGCCTGGTACCGCGAGGCCGAAGGCGAGCGTTTCCTCGTGCTGCACAACCTTTCGGGACGGCAGAGCGTAGTGCCTGTCGACGACGCCATAGACAAGTGCGTCGCCGTCATGGAAGATGTCGAGACACGCACCGACGGCGCGACGACAACCGTACGCATGCCCGCCTACTCGAGTGTCGTATTCAAACTGAAAAACCAACAACAATGAAGATGAAGACAATAGTGGCCGTTCTTACGGTTCTGGCCGTAGCCGCCCTGATATGGGGCTGCAAAACGGCGTCGCACAAGATCCAGCATCATCCCGAATGGAGCTGCAACAGCGTGGTCTACGAGATGAACATACGCCAAAGCACGCCGGAAGGGACATTCGCCGCAGCCGAGAAACGCCTGCCGGCACTGCGTGACCTCGGCGTGGACATCGTTTGGCTCATGCCGATACACCCGATCGGCGTCGAAGGACGCAAGGGTTCGTTAGGCTCCTACTACGCCATTGCGGACTACTATGCCATAAACCCGGAATTCGGCACAATGGCCGACTTCGACCGTTTCCTCGCCACGGCACACAGTCTCGGGCTGCGCGTGATACTCGACTACGTGGCAAACCACACCTCGCCCGATGCGGCCTGGGTGACCGAAAAGCCCGCCGACTGGTACGTACGCGACTCGCTCGGCCGTACGATCGTACAATACGACTGGACCGACATCGCCAAACTGAACTACAAGAACCCCGAACTGCGTGACGAGATGAAGCGCGTACTGCACTTCTGGGTCGACAAGGGCGTGGACGGTTTCCGCTGCGACGCGGCCAAGGAGATGCCCGACAAGTTCTGGCGCGAGGCCTTTGCCGAACTGCGTGCGAAGAACCCCGAACTCTACCTGCTGGCCGAAGGCGAGGGTGCCAACTTCCACCGCGACGGCTTCGACGCAACCTACGCATGGGAGCTGCACCATCTGATGAACGACGTGGCGCAGGGCAAGGCCACGGCTGCCGACATCAGGAAATACGTCGACAAAGACGGCAGGGCGGTACCCGCCGGTGCTTTCAGGCTCATGTTCACATCGAATCACGACGAGAATTCGTGGGCCGGTACCGAATTCGAGCGCATGGGCGACGCGGCTGCAGTGATGGCCATGCTCACCTATACTCTCCCCGACAGCCAGCCGCTGATATATACGGGACAGGAGGTCGGCTTCAACCGCCGCCTGGCCTTCTTCGACAAGGACAGCATCGACGACTGGACGCCCAACGCCTGCACCGACCTCTACCGCAGGCTGAATACGCTGAAGCACGGCAACCGGGCACTGGCAGCTGGCGTGAACGGCGGCAAGGGCGCAATGCTTGAGAACGACATGCCCGACAGGGTGCTCTCTTTCGCACGCGAGTGCGACGGCAACACCGTGATCGTCGTGGCGAACCTTTCGCCCGAGCCCGTGAATGTCGGGATCGACCTCGGCGGGCGCGAAGGCGAATACACCGATTTTGCGACCGGCGGGAAGTGCACGGCCGACAAAGACTTCAAACTCGACAAATGGACATGTAAAATAATGACACGATGAAACGACTTGCGACTCTCCTTTTTGCGGCGGCCGTAGCCGTCGCCTGCGCCCCGGCGCACACCGACATCGCATCGATCGAAGATGCCGGCAACCGTATCGAACACGCCGAACCGCTGTCGTGGTGGGTGGGCATGCATACACCCCTGCAGCTGATGGTGCACGGCAAGGATATCTCGGTCTGCGAGGTTACGGTAGCCGAAGGCCGCGGCGTGAAGGTCACCGGCACGCACAAGGCTGACAATCCCGACTTCCTGTTCGTGGACATCGAGATCTCGCCGCGTGCCGAGGCCGGGACGTACCACCTGGTATTCACCCGCGGGGACGAGAGTTTCAAATACGCCTACGAGATAGGCAGGCGCCGCGAGGGCTCGCGCGAACGCAAGAGTTTCACCACGGCCGACATGATCTACCTGCTCATGCCCGACCGTTTCGCCAACGGTGACCCGACAAACGACACCGTGGCCGAATGCATCGAGGGTTGCGACCGCAGCGCCTTCTTTGGCCGCCACGGCGGCGACATCGCCGGCATGACGGCACACCTTGACTATATGGCGTCGCTCGGCGCCACGGCCGTATGGTCCACGCCGCTGCTGCTGGACAACGCCGCCGAAGGCTCGTACCACGGCTATGCATGCGACGACTACTACCATATAGACCCACGTTTCGGCACGAACGAGTCGTACCGCGACTTCGTGGCCGAAGCCCACAAACACGGCATCAAGGTCATAATGGACATGGTCCCCAACCACTGCGGGCTGGGCCACTGGTGGCACAAGGCCATGCCGTTCGGGGACTGGATACACCAGTTCCCCGAATATACCGGCACGAATGCCGCCTTCTCGACCAACATGGACCCCAATGCCTCGAAATACGACCTCAACATTCAGGAGAGCGGCTGGTTCGTCCCGTCGATGCCCGACATGAACCTCGACAACGAGTTCGTTCGTCGTTATTTCGAACAGTGGGCCATCTGGTGGATCGAATATGCCGATCTGGACGGCTTCCGCGTAGACACATATCCCTACAACGAGAAGGTGCCGATGAGCCAATGGTGCGCCGCCGTCCTCGACGAATATCCCGACTTCAACATCGTCGGCGAGTGCTGGACCGCCTCCATTCCGCAACTGGCATACTGGCAGGGCGGCAACCCCAACAGGGACGGTTTCGACTCTCACCTGCCGTCGATCATGGATTTCCCGCTGCGCGACGCCATATGCATGGGGCTCAACGAGGAGAAGGTGCAGTGGAACGAAGGCATGATGCGCGTCTACGACTGCCTCTCGCACGACTTCGTCTACCATGACCTGCAGAAGATGATGATCTTCGTCGCCAACCATGACACCGACCGCATAGCCGACGTGCTGCACGGCGACCTGCGCAAGATGAAACTGACGATGGCCATGCTGGCCACGATGCGCGGCATACCGCAGATATTCTCTGGCGACGAGATGATGTTCCGTTCGAAAGACCTTTCGCAGGGCCATGGCGGCCTGCGCGTCGACTTCCCGGGCGGCTGGCCGGGCGACAAGGTCAACCTCTTCGACCCCGCACAGCGCAACCGCGAGCAGAGCGAGCTGTTCGACTACACGCAACGCCTGTTCAACTGGCGCAAGAGCAAGGAGGTGATACACACCGGGCGCACCATGCACTTCCTCAAACGCGACAACACCTACGCCTACTTCCGCTACAACGATACCGATGCCGTGTTCGTCTTCATCAACAACACGCCGCATACCCGCTGCCCGGAATGGAGCAAGTATGCCGAAATCGCCGCTTCGCTGCACGACGGCCGCAACGTGGTGACCGGCGAAGCGTGCACAGTGACCGACACGACGCCTGTAGAGCCGTACAGCGCGCTTGTTGTGGAGTTCAAACGATAAAAACATACACAACAGCGACAAAATCATACGACATGCACCGAGGGTCTTTTTCCTGTCGGACGATATGCGTATCTTTGTCCTGAAACCAAAACTACAACCGCAGCATGAAAAAGATCATATCGCTGGCCGCCGCCGTAGTATTTGCGGCGACAGTATCGGCACAGACCGTCACATCTCCCGACGGCAACCTGACACTCGAGTTCTCCCTTGCGGACGGCGGGGCACCGACATATACCCTTTCATACAAGGGCAAGCCGGTAGTCAAGCCGAGCAGGCTCGGATTCGTATTCGTCGACAACGCTTTCCGCACATTCGGGGCATACGACGAAAAGAAAGAGGACAAGCTCTTCTCGATGCGTGAAGGTTTCACGCTCGAGGGAACCGAGACCTCGACCTTCGACGAGACATGGGAGCCCGTGTGGGGCGAGAACGCCGAGATACGCAACCACTACAACGAGTTGCTGGTCAAGCTGCGCCGTGACGGACGCGGATACCTGATGAACATTCGTTTCCGCATCTACGACGACGGCATGGGCCTGCGCTACGAATTCCCCGAGCAGCGAAGGCTCGGCCACTTCGTCCTTGAGGAGGAGTACACGCAGTTCGCCATGGCCGGTGACCACACGGCATACTGGATCCCGGGCGACTACGACACCCAGGAGTATGACTACACCATTTCACGGCTGTCGGAGATCCGCGGCCTGATGAAGAGCGCCATCTCGGACAACGCCTCGCAGCATATCTTCTCGCCGACCGGCGTACAGACGGCCCTGCAGCTCAAGACCGACGACGGCCTATATCTGAATATCCACGAGGCCGCCCTTGTCGACTATTCGTGCATGAATCTCGAACTCGATGACAGCAACTTCGTCTTCACCACGCACCTCACGCCCGACGCCAAAGGGTACAAGGGCTGGCTCCAGACACCGTGCCACACGCCGTGGCGTACGGTAACCGTTTCGGACGACGCCCGCGACATGCTCGCATCGAACCTGACGCTCAACCTCAACGACCCCTGCGTTCTGGAGGACACGTCGTGGATCAAGCCCGTCAAATACGTAGGCGTATGGTGGGAGATGATCACCGGCAAGACAAGCTGGGCCTATACCGATGACACGCGCAACGTGAAACTCGACATTCTGGACTACTCGAAGGTCAAGCCTTCGGGCCGCCATGGCGCAAACAACGACAACGTGCGCCGCTATATAGACTTTGCGGCCGAACACGGCTTCGACCAGGTGCTGGTCGAGGGCTGGAACATCGGCTGGGAAGACTGGGCCGGCTGCAAGAAGGACCAGGTCTTCGATTTCGTCACTCCCTATCCCGATTTCGACATCGCCGCACTTAACGAATACGCCAACTCGAAAGGGGTGAAGATCCTGATGCACCACGAGACCTCGTCGTCGGCCCGCAACTACGAGCGCCACATGAAGGAGGCCTACGAGCTGATGAACAAGTACGGATACAATGCCGTGAAGAGCGGATACGTGGGCGACATCGTTCCCCGCGGCGAGCACCACTACGGGCAGTGGATGGTAAACCACTACCTCTATGCCGTCAAGGAGGCCGCCAAACACCACATCATGGTCAACGCCCACGAGGCGGTACGCCCGACAGGCCTTTGCCGCACATACCCCAACCTCATAGGCAACGAGTCGGCCCGCGGCACCGAGTTCCAGGCTTTCGGCGGATCGAAACCCCACCATGTGACCATTCTGCCGTTCACGCGACTGAAGGGCGGTCCGATGGACTACACTCCGGGCATCTTCGAGATGGACATATCGAAGCTCAACCCCAAAAACCACTCGTGGTGCAACTCGACGCTGTGCAACCAGCTGGCACTCTACGTGACGATGTACTCGCCGCTGCAGATGGCGGCCGACGTTCCCGAACACTACGAACAGCACATGGACGCCTTCCAGTTCATCAAGGACGTTGCGGTCGACTGGCGCAAGAGCATATACCTCGCGGCCGAACCGGGCAAATACATCATAGCGGCACGTCAGGCCAAGGAGAGCGGCGAATGGTTCGTCGGAGGCGTTACAAACGAGGAGAAACGTACGATGGAGGTTGCCTTCGACTTCCTCGACCCCGGCAAGAGCTACGTTGCCACGCTCTACGCCGACTCACCCGACGCCGACTACAAGACCAACCCCGGCGGCTATGTAATCACGCGCGGGAAGGTCGATGCGCGTACGGCATTGAAGATTACGATGGCGCGCGGCGGAGGTTTCGCAATCTCCATACGCGAGGCTACCGATGCCGACAAGAGACTCAAGAAACTGAAATAAGTGCATGAAATCCGTCGGCGGCAGTTGCAGGACGCCGGCGGCAAAGGGTTAGTGATAACGCTAAGCGTCGCCGCTGCATGGCAGTGGCGACGCTGTTTTTACATCTGTCCGGAGACTTCCCGTCAACGCGGCAGCCGTTTGCCCCGTTCCGACTGGAGAGCCTCGACGGCTGCATCGTAACCGCGGCCGAAGATCTCCTCCGCCTTGTCGAGGTCGTTGTTGCCGTAAACATCGAGACCCTGCGGTTCGATGAGCAGGTCGCACTGCTCCTTCTGGAGTATGGAGTTGGCCTGGAACATCAGGTTGTACGAGCGGAGCGCAATGTCCACGAAACTCATGTCGATTGCCTGCGAAGGCAGCGTGCTGACATTTATCGCCACAACGGTGCGGCACAACGGACGCAATGTCGTTACGGGCAGGTTCATCAACAGACCTCCGTCGACATAATATACCCCGTCTATGCGGCGCGGGGCGAAGAGTATGGGCAGACAGCATGACGCCGCTATGCGTTCGGCAAGGTCTCCCTCACGGAAATGCATGCTCACACCGTGGTCGAAATCGGTCGCCGTAATTATCATCGGGATTTTCAGATCCTCGATGCGGCGTGCATGCAGATGGCCGCGGAGAAAATCGACAAGCGAATCGAGCTTGAAAATACCGTGGTCCCGGATCGAAAACGACGTAAGGTCGGTGAACGACAGCTTGTCGAAAAATCCGAGAATGTGATACGGTTCGTTGCCGTCGGCATAGAGCGCCCCGATGATGGAACCGGCACTTACACCCGAAATTATATCGGGCGTAAATCCGTATTCATGCAGCGCCTGCAAAGCCCCGAGGTGGGCAAATCCCTTGATAAAACCGCCGCTCAGGGCGTAACCGGTGTCATATTTCTGTTTTTCCATAATTCTACTCCTGGACCTTCACGAAGCCACGTTCGGCGGCCAGCCGCTCCATCATGGCATAGGCCTCGCCGTAGTCATTGCGTATCTCTCCGTCGAGTATGGCGTTCTTGATCTGCTCCTTGATCTCGCCGATGGCGCTGCACGGCGGTATGCCGTAGGTTCGCATGATGATGTCGCCCGTAATCGGTGGCTGGAAGTTGCGTATGCGGTCGCGCTCCTCGAGATCCTTCATCTTGCGGCGTACCAGCTCGAAATTGGCCATGTAGCGTTTGACCTTTGCGTCGATGCCCGAGGTGATGTCGGCCTCGCAGAGAATCATCAGCGATTCGATGTCGTCGCCGGCCTCGAACAGCAGGCGGCGTACGGCCGAGTCGGTAACCATATCCTCCGAGAGAATTATGGGGCGCAGGTGCAGGAATACCATCTTCTGCACGAACTTCATGTGCTCGTTCATCGGCAGCTTCAGCGAACGGAAGATCGCCGGCACCATCTTCGAACCGAGCACCTCGTGCGAATGGAACGTCCAGCCGGTCTTGTGGTCATAGGCCTTGGTCGCCGGCTTGGCAATGTCATGCAGCACGGCGGCCCAGCGCAGCCACAGGTCATCGCTGCGGCGTGCAACATTGTCGAGCACCTTGAGCGTGTGTTTGAAATTGTCCTTGTGGGCATGGCCGTTGCGGCGCTCGACGCCCTTCAGCCGGCTCAATTCGGGGAATATCAGTTCGAGCAGGCCCGTAGCGTCCAACAGTTCGAAACCGATGGACGGGCGTGGCGACATGACAATCTTGTTCAACTCGACGGCAATACGCTCCTTCGAGACGATACGTATGCGCTCGCGGTTGCGGCGTATGGCTTCGAATGTCTCCTCCTCGATGTCGAAGCCGAGCTGCGATGCGAACCTCACGCCGCGCATCATGCGCAGCGGGTCGTCGGAAAAGGTGATGTCGGGATCGCACGGCGTACGTATGATGCAGTCCTCGAGGTCGTACATGCCCTCGAACGGGTCGACCAGCTCGCCGTATGAATCGGCATTGAGCGACCATGCCATGGCGTTTATCGTGAAGTCGCGCCGGCGCTGGTCGTCCTCAAGAGTGCCGTCCTCGACATGGGGCTTGCGTGAATCGGGCGAATACGACTCGCGGCGGGCACCGACAAACTCGACCTCCATGCCGTCGATGTGCAGCATGGCCGTGCCGAAAGTCTTGAATACCGAGACCTTCGTACGCAACTGGCGGCCGAGAGCCTCGGCCACGGCAATGCCGCTGCCGACCACCACCACGTCGATGTCGGTACACGGGCGGCGGAGATAGTAGTCGCGCACGTAACCGCCGACCACGTAGGCTCTAAGCCCCATGGCATCGACCGTCTCCGAGATACGCCGGAATACGGGCTGCGAAAGATTTGACACCGGACCGTTCACAGTTGTTACGCGCGTTATCGGATTGCTTTTCAGAGTTTAAGGCAACGTTTATAGAGCTGCACGGTGTTTTCGAGACCGTAATAGAGAGCGTCGCTGATCAGGGCATGGCCTATCGACACCTCGTCGCACCACGGAATGCGCTCGATGAAATAGTGCAGGTTTTCGAGATTGAGGTCGTGGCCCGCATTGAGTCCGAGACCGCACTCACGGGCGACTTCGGCGGCAGCGACATAACGTTCTATGGCCTTTTCACGGCCGGCGGCATAACCCGAAGCATAGCCTTCGGTATAGAGTTCGACACGCGCGGCGCCGCAAAGTTTGGCCCCCTCGACCATCTCGGGTACCGGGTCGACAAATATCGACGTCCGTATGCCCAGAGAGTTGAAATGCGCGCACATGTCGGTCAGAAAACCGCGGTTGGCAACCGTATCCCAGCCGGCGTTGGAGGTCACGGCGTCGGGTGCGTCGGGCACGAGCGTAACCTGCGCAGGACGCACTTCGCTGACCAGAGCCACAAAACTTTCGATCGGATTGCCCTCGACATTGAGTTCAGTCGAGATGGTCTGTTTGAGATCACGGACGTCCTGATAGCGTATATGGCGCGCATCGGGTCGCGGGTGGACGGTTATGCCGTCGGCACCGAAGCGTTCGATGTTGCAGGCGGCACGCACCACATCGGGAAGATTGCCGCCGCGCGAATTGCGTATGACGGCTATCTTGTTTATGTTTACGCTCAACTTTGTCATAAAATATATATATATTTGCCGTGGTAAAGTTAAATATTTTTTCGCAACTCCTAAAATGAAGGTAATTCTTTTTTCCCGTCCCCAGACATGCCGTTCGACCGAGGATCTGAGGAGGCTCTTCGATGCGGTGGAACACCACGGGTTCGACTACGCGATAAACGAGGAATTTGCACGCGCGGCCGAAGGAATACTGGGTTGCAGTTTCCCGAAGGAAAAGACCTACGGTACGGAGATCGGCCCGCAACCCGACGGCACGGTCATGGTGTGCTACGGCGGTGACGGCACCCTGCTCGAAGGGGTACACCGTCTCGACGGCCGGGAGTTGCCGGTAATAGGCGTCAACTCGGGGCATCTCGGCTTTCTGGCCATGGCCCCAAAGGAGAACATCGAGTCAATATTCGACGAGATAGCGGCCGGGAATCTCAAACTGGAACGCCGCTCGATGCTCGAGATCTCGGGAATACCAGGCATCGGGAAACAGAGCCTGCATGCCCTCAACGAGAGCGCCGTGCAGCGTCTCGGCGCCACGATGATCTCGATAAACACCTACGTCGACGGACAGATGACAGCCACATACAACGGCAACGGCGTGATAATATCGACTCCCACGGGTTCGACCGCATATTCGCTCAGCGCCGGAGGCCCGATAATCACCCCCGCATGCAACTGTCTGGCCATATCGCCCCTCTCGGCACACAACCTGGCCATACGCCCGCTCGTGGTCCCCGATTCGAGCGAGATAAGACTCGAGATAGACACCCGCGAAACACCCGCAACGGTATCGGCCGACAACCGCACATACGAAATAACGGGACACGTATCGCTGACGGTAAAACGGGCCCAACGCTCTATTTTTTTGGCAGTACCGCACAATATATCATTTTACGACACGTTACGGAATAAGATGATGTGGGGAGTAGATGTCCGAATGTAATCACATTTTGACAACCGCCGGATTGGATTCACGAAAAATTACCTATATTTGTGGCTTATATGAGTGAGCAGAAATCGGTTCCGAAACACGTTGCCATCATCATGGACGGCAACGGGCGTTGGGCCAAACTTCGCGGAAAAGAACGCTACGAAGGTCATATACAGGGAGTTGAATCCGTGCGCAAAGTAGTACGCGCCGCTGTCCGCAACGGTGTCAGGTACCTTACGCTCTACGCCTTCTCGACCGAGAACTGGGGACGCCCGGCTGCCGAGGTCGAAGGGCTCATGACGCTCTTCTGCAAGAGCGTCATAAACGAGACGCCTTCGCTCATCGAACAGGGCGTAAGGGTCGAGATCATCGGGCACCGCTCGCACTTCTCGGACGAGGTGCGCGAAAGACTGTCGGAAATCGAAGAGCGTACGGCCGCAGGTGAGAAACTGACACTCATACTTGCAATCGACTATTCGTCCCGCGACGAGATAACCGACGCCGTCCGTTCACTTGCCAGCAAGGTGGAGAACGGAGAGATGAAGGCCGACGAAATAACCGAAAAGACGATCGGAGAGTCGCTCTATACGGCACGCTACCCCGATCCCGATTTCATAATACGCACAAGCGGAGAGTGCCGCTTGAGCAATTTTTTGTTGTGGCAGGCATCGTACGCCGAATTATACTTCCCGCAGACGTTGTGGCCCGACTTTACCGAGGAGGATTTCGACAAGGCCCTGGAAGCCTATGCAAAGCGCGAAAGACGATACGGACTGGTAATGGTATAGAAAATTTGTTTGTATATAATAAAATTTGATGAACCGCTTTTTCAGAATAGCCCTTGCAACGGTTGTGGCCGCAGTGCTTGCTATGGAGTCTTTCGCACAGGAAGCAGACTCCGCTCCGGAAAGCCGACCGGACAGTGACAAGCCCCAAAAGACCGCACCGACAACAGCAATGCCGGCCGCCAGCAACCCGGACGAGAAGAACAACGCCGAAAAAGAGAACGACTTTCCCGAAGACGCTCCGATGTTTACGGGTGAAGGCCGTCACTTGTACCGTATCCGCAACGTGAACATACACGGTGCAAAATACCTCGACCGCCGCAGTCTCTACACGCAGTCGGGCCTCATTCCTGGCGATTCGGCATATCTGCCCAGCACGTTCATTCAGAACTCGATAAACCGTCTGTGGTCGACACGTTACTTTGCGGACGTGAAGATCGGCGCCACGATAGACGGCGACAGCGTAGACTTCGAAATCTTCCTCAAGGAGCGCCCGCGCGTTTCGAACTGGGATTTCGAGGGTCTCGGCAACGGAAAGAAAAAGGACCTTCTCGAACAGCTCAAACTCAAGAAGGGAGGAGAACTCTCCGACTACATCATCGACAAAAACAAGAAACTCATAAAGGCCCATTTCGCCGAAAAGGGTTTCCTCGACACGGAGGTAGATGTACGCATCGACAATGACACGGTGATCAAAAATGCGGTCAAGGTGACATTCATCGTCAACAAGAAGAACCGCGTGAAGATCGGGGCCATCAACTTCGAAGGCAACGAACAGTTCACCGACAAGCGACTGCGCCGCACGTTCAAGAAGACCCACCAGAAGAGCATCTATTTCTGGCAGAGCACCAAACTCAAGGACAAGGATTACGAGGAGGACAAGGAACTGCTCATCGACTTCTACAACTCGAAGGGTTACCGCAACGCGACGATCGTCTCCGACTCGATATACCGTATGGAGAACAACCGCATCGGAATCGACATAGCTCTCTCCGAAGGAAACAAATACTACATACGCAACGTAACGTGGGTCGGCAACTCGGTATTCCCGACCGACCAGCTGCAGCAGATGTTCAGCGTCAAGAAGGGCGATGTCTACGACAAGAAGTCGATGCACAAACGCCTCGGCGTAGGCAAGGAGCAGAATCCCGAAGAGATGTCCGTATCATCGCTTTACCAGAATGACGGATACCTCATGTCGCAGATCGAACCGGCCGAGATCATCATCGGTGCAGACTCGATAGACCTCGAGATCAAGATCTTCGAAGGCAAGCAGTTCACCATCAACAACGTCAACATATCGGGTAACATGCGCGTGGACGACGAAGTGATCCGCCGCGAGCTCTACACCCGTCCGGGCGAGCTCTACAACCGCGCACTGCTCATGCAGACGATTCGTACGCTGATGTCGATGGGCCACTTCAACGCCGAAAACGTCATGCCGGACATCAAACCCGTTACCAACGAGCTGGTCGACATATCGTGGCCGCTCGAGGAACAGGCTTCCGACCAGTTCAACATAGCCGGAGGTTGGGGTTCTGGTACGTTCGTGGGTTCTGTCGGCATCACGCTCAACAACCTCTCGATACGCAACTTCTTCAAGAAGGGTGCTTGGCGTCCGTACCCGATGGGCCAGAACCAGCAGCTGTCGATTTCGGGACAGACCAACGGTACCTACTACAAGGCTCTCGCGCTCAGCTTCACCGACCCGTGGCTCGGCGGACACAAACCCAACTCGTTCACGCTGTCGGCACACATCTCCGAGTCGAACGACGCCTATTACCCCTGGCAGAGGGCAACGCAATATTTCCGCTCGACAGGTATAGCCGCAGGTCTTGGCAAGCGACTGACATGGCCCGACCCCTACTTCACGTTCTATGCTGAGGCATCATATCAGCGATACAAGCTCAAGGGCTGGTCTTCGTTCATAATGAGCAACGGCGCGGCCAACACATTCGCCCTCAAGTTCGTATTCGGCCGAAATTCGGTCGACCAGCCGATCTATCCCCGCCGCGGTTCGGACTTCTCGGTATCGGTACAGCTCACCCCGCCGTACTCGCTCTGGGACGGACATGACTACAGCGACCCGAACATGTCGGAAAATACACGCTACAAGTGGATCGAGTACCACAAGTGGCAGTTCAAGGCACAGTGGTTCTACCCGCTCACCACGAACAACAACCTCGTGCTGATGGCCCGTGCCGAAATGGGATTCCTCGGACACTACAACAAGAACAAGGTGTCGCCGTTCGAGCGATTCAACGTGGGTGGCGACGGTATGTCGAACTACAACATCTACGGTGTCGACATCATCGGTCTGCGCGGTTATGAGGACGGCGCACTCGACCCCGCCGGCGAGTCTTACTCCATCGCATACAATAAATACACCCTCGAATTACGTTATCCTGTTATACTGAAGCCATCGTCGCAGATCTACGTGCTGGGATTCCTCGAAGGCGGTAACGGTTTCTCGTCATGGAAGACCTTCTCGCCCTTCAAGATCAAGCGTTCGGCCGGTGTGGGCGTCAGACTCTACCTCCCCATCGTCGGAATGCTCGGTATGGACTGGGGCTGGGGATTCGATCCTCCGGTCGGATCGACCAAGCGAAGCGGAAGCCAGTTCCACTTCGTCATCGGACAGCAGTTCTGACGGCATTGGCAACATATTTGGAATAAATTTCCTATATTTGTATAACACATGAAATCGGAGGTGATATGAAACGTTTGATTTTAACCGTAATGCTGGCTGTGGCAACAGTGGCCGCAACATGTGCGCAGAACTATGTGGTCGTAAACAGCGAAAAGATATTCAAGTCGATAAAGAAGTACAACGACGCAATCGCCCAGCTCGACACACTCGCCCAGGAGTACCAGAAACAGGTAGACGCCAAATTCCGCGAGGTCGAAACGCTGTACAACAACTATATGGCACAGAAGACGTCGTTGTCCAAGAGCACTCAACAGACCATCGAACAGACCATATTGAGCAGGGAGCAGGAGGCTACGAACTACCAGGAGTCGCTGTTCGGGACCGAAGGCACGTTGATGAAGAAGAGAATCGAACTGATACAGCCGATCCAGAAGACGGTTTTCGACGCAATCGAAAAGTATGCCAAGGATAACGGATACAGTCTTGTACTCGACATCGCGGCAAATGCCAGTGTGCTGTACTATTCGAGCGAGGCAGACCATACGCAGGCCATTATCGACGCCTTGAAACAGGAACAGTAAAAATCAGAAAATATCCAATTAACACACACGTAAACAAACATGAAAAAAATCATTAAACTAACCCTTGCGGTTACATGCGTGATGTTTTCGACATCACTCTTTGCACAGAAATTCGCACGCATAAACATGCAGGAGATCGTCATGGCAATGCCCGAATTCGAGCAGATGCAGAAGGACGTCGAAGCATTCAGCAAGGAGCTCGGCGAGCAACTCGAGGCAATACAGGTGGAGTTCAACAACAAGTATGCTGAATACCAGAAAAACCGTGAATCGCTCAGCGAATCGGTTCGCAATCTCAAGGAGCAGGAACTCCAGAGCCTCCAGCAGAGATACACCGATTTCCAGCAGATAGCACAGAACGACCTTGAGAAGAAGCAGGCCGAACTCTTCCAGCCCATACACCAGAAGGCTATGGACGCTGTCAAGAAGATATCGGCAGCCGGAGGCTACACCGCCGTATTCGACACTACGGTACAGGCCCTCGCATACTACAACGAGTCGACCGTCGTAGACATAGCTCCCGCGGTACGCGCCGAACTCAAGATCCCGGAGAAACCGGCTACGGAAGCTGCAGCTGCTGCTCCCGCCGCAAAATAAGGGTCGGTTCGAATGATTTACAACCCGGGAAGGACTCGACAGGGTCTTGCCGGAGATATGAAAAACCCCGTCAGCAGGTGTCTGACGGGGTTTTTGTTTGTCTGTCGTACGGGGCTACAGACATATTTCCGCCAAAGCGTCGAACGATGAAATAACGTGGTCGGCACCGGCGGCAAGCAACCTTTCGGCCGAGTGGTTGCCATATGTCACCCCACAAGTACGGCAACCCGCTGCACGCCCCATGGCGATATCGTATTCGGTGTCGCCGATAACCATAGCCTCGTCAGGCGATCCGTGTGTATTCCTCAATACGAGCAACGCCATGTCGGGGGCCGGCTTGAAGCGTGTAACGTCCTGCGCGGCAACTACCGTAGTAAAATAGCGCGCAAGCCCCGTCCGGGCCAGCTGCCAGTCGAGCGCCTCATGTCCCTTGCTCGACGCCACGCCCAAAACACAACCGCGCTGCACAAGCAGTTCGAGCGTTTCGCCCACACCCGGGAAAAGTCTCAGAGTCTCCGGAGATATCTCATCATAGAGTCTGCGGTAGATCTCGGCGACATCTGACGGCAGCTGCGACTCCTCACAGCCTATCAGCGTGGCAAACGTATGTTCGAGCGATAACCCGATAAGCGGCGTTATGGCATCGCTGTCGGCCGTCGGATAGCCCATATGGGCCAAAGCGGCATTTACACTCTGCACGATACCCTGCTGTGTATCGGCCAGTGTGCCGTCGAAATCGAAAATCAATGTCTTCATGTCAGAAAGGATAGCCCACACCGAAATTGAGCGCCGTATTCGACCACTTGAAGTCGTGTATCCACCGCTCGCCGGCCGGGTTGTTCGGATTATGTAATTGAATGCCCCAGTCGAGGCGCAATATGGCAAACTTGATGTCCAGACGCAGGCCTATGCCCGTATTGAAAGCCAGCTGCTTGTAGAACGTATCGAAATGGAACTCTCCGCCGGCCGGGATCTGGCTCGAGGCAGTGCCTGCATACCATATGTTACCGAGGTCGAAGAAGGTAGCACCCTGGAATATGCCCCATATCGGGAATCGGAATTCGAGGTTGGCTTCGAGTTTCATGTTGGCCAGCTGGCTCGGGTAAACGACCTCCGAGGGCTTGGCTGACGATCCCGGTCCCAGAGTACGCGGGGCCCAGCCTCGCATGCTGTTGCTGCCGCCCGAATAGAACAGACGGTCGAACGGCATGGCGTCGGAGTTGCCGTACGGCAGACCGTAACCGCCGAACAGGCGGCCTACGAGGGCCGTGACCTTGCCGAACTGCAGCTTGTGGCTCACGCTGAAGTCGAAACGTACGTACTGCGAATAACGGATACCCAGAATCTCGTAATAATCCTTGCCGGGGGCGGGGCGCGAAAAGAGATGCTCGAGCCCGTCGATTAGATTGCCGGTCAGTTCCCAGTTCACACGCACGGTGGTATTGCTCAACTTCATCTCGGCAAGCGGGTTGTTGTAGTAATACGAACCCGAGATTCCACATATCAACTGTGAAATAAAACTGTTGCGCAGATACTGGTTGGTAAGGCTGTTCGCATAATTCTCGTCGAGATAACCGACATCGACAAGGTTGATGTCTATCGGGCGCAGCGAGAAGGTCGAGTGGCGCTTGTATTTCCATGAATAGGTCCACGACAGGCTCGACAGGTTGCGGCGGTAGTATGGCCTGTTTTGGAAGTTGTACGACAACTCGAGTTTCGTGCGCGGCTGGTAGATCGAGCTGAGGGTCGACACCCTGAAAGGCAGGAAGCGCGGGAACCACAGTCCGGCGGACAACCCGACCTCCATGGCATCACGGCGCTTGGCATCGGGAGCCTTCATGTATTCATATCCGATGGTGGCCGAAGCGTCGAATGCCTCGACACCGCGGAACATGTTGCGGTTCTGATATCCGACCGTGGCGCTCAACCCGTAGAAACTCGATGTCGTACTGCCTTCGAGCTCGACATTGAAACTCTGCTTGAGTGCAGGCGTGCACATGATGTTGCAGCGCAGGTAGCCCTCCTGCGTATAGTTCATCTGGAGGGAATCGCGCCGGCCGGCATTGTCGCCCACATAGGATATGTAGTTGATGCGGTCGGTAATCTGCGGCGACTCCTCGAAGACGATCTTGGCGCTCTTGAAGTAGCCGAGAGCCATGATGTCGTCGTATGTACGGCGCACCTGCCGCACATCATAGATATAGTTGGGGTATATCGGTACGGCATACCGCAGCACGCGCGGGCGGACATTGGGCTTCCCCTTACCGTCGTACACTACATTGAGTCCGTGCATGTTCACCGTATCGAAACGGCTCGTATAGAGCGGATCGGTCTTGGCCTCGGTCGGGTCATAGTTGGGCAGTATGTTGATCTCACGGATACGGTAGACGACATTGTTCTCCATGACGGCGTCCCCCCTCTCGTTGTAACCCGTAAGGTTCTGCTTCACCACGACCTTGACCCCTACCTGGCAGTTCCCGCCGAGCGTATCGGCAATGTATTCGATATTGTTGACCGTGAAGTTGTAATAACCCCGCTCGCGCAGGTATGTGGTCATGCGCTCGCGCTCCTTGTCGAGAACGGTTATGTCGAAGATGTTGCCCACGTGCAGCAACGTATTCACCGTATCGGGCAACAGAATGCGTTCAAGGAACTTGTCGCGGAAATCATACGATATGCTGCTGATACGGTAGGGCTCATTCTGCCTTGTACGGTATGTCACCCGGGCTCGTTTGCGACGGTATGTCGTATCGACCTCGCACTCCACGCGCGACGAAAAGAATCCGCGCGAATTCATGTATATCTGCAGGTTCTGCGCCGACTTGGCCGTCTGATCCAGATCGAGCAGAACTGGTTCCTCACCGATCTTACGCTTGAAATTGTTCCACCAGTTGTCCTTTTCGGGATTGGCCAGGTTGTAGAACCACACGTAAAGGTTGGTCCCGAGGAAGTGCTTGTTAGGGGTCTGCCGCACATACTTCTCAAGCTCTTCGGAGGTGATGCGCTCCTCGCGCGGGGTCTGTCTGTCGTCCTCGATGCGGACCTTCTGCAACAGGTACTCGCCGGACTGGAGACGGCGCGTAACGCTGCACGACGAGAGTACGAGACCCGCCGACAACATCAGCAACACATATTTGACCACCCTGCTCAAATCTCCTTTTTCACCCTTTCGGCGAACTCCCCGTAAGCGTTGATCTCTTCAGAAAATATCTTCTCCACATCGAAACGCAGGCCCGTGCCTTCGGTCGTAATGAGTCCCGCATACTCGAAGGTGGCATTGCCCGAAAGGCGCGTCACCAACGGCTCGCGCCGGCACTCGCATATCACCATGCCGCCACGGTTGTGCACCTCGACAGGCGTGCCGAATCCGCATGCACCCGAGAGTGCCGCCGCCGTGCTGCTCGCCGTCATGGCCGTACCGCACGAAAGCGTTATGCCCGCCCCGCGCTCATAGGTGGCTACGAAGATGGAGTTCTCGCCCGAAACCTCGTAAAGGCTTACATTGACTCCGTTGGGAAATACCCCGGGTAACTCCTTCACCCGCTCTCCGAGACGTTCCAGCAGCTGCATGTCGACCCTGTCGCAACGGGCCACGATATGAGGGTTGCCCAAACTCAATGCCGTAAAGCGCAGTTCACCGTCAAGTTCGGGGAGAGGCTGTCCGACGAATGTCCCGCCTTCGCCGAACATGGCGAAATCGCGGCTCCACATGCTCACCGGAATATCCACGCCGTATGTCTCGACACCGGGCCATATCTCGGGGCAATGCGACACCTCATATGCGCGGCCACCGGACCCGAGCACAAAATGCTCACAGCCCGTATATGTACGGGCAAGGCGCGCCACACAACGTATGCCGTTGCCGCACATTTCGGCTTCGCTGCCGTCGGGATTGAACATGCGCATGGCATATCCCTCGCCGTAACGCACCAGAAGCAGAAGCCCGTCGGCGCCGATACCCTTCTCACGGTCACAGACATCAATGGCAAAACCGTGCAGGTCGAGGCCTTGCAGATCCTGCCCTACACCGTCGACCATCACGAAATCATTGCCCGAGCCGTGACACTTCACAAATTCCAGTTCCATACGTACAGGTATAATTCGTTCAAAATTACAAATATTTTTGCAAAAGGGCGGGATTATACATAAATTTACACATCTAAATCCGATTTTATCATGACCGAAAAATTCATAATGGCCGGAGACACAGCCCTTCACGTATGCGACTCGCAAAAGGGTGAACGGTGCCTCGTACTGCTGCACGGATACCTCGAATCGATGCTCGTATGGGAGGAGTTCGTCCCGCTGCTCTACAAACACGTACGCGTTGTGACGCTCGACCTGCCGGGACACGGCATCTCCGAAGTCAAGGGTGAAGTTCACACGATGGAGTACCTCGCCGACACGGTTGCGGCAATGCTCGACAAGTTGGAAATCGAGCGCTGCACCATCGTCGGGCATTCGATGGGCGGATATGTTGCTCTGGCATTCTGTGAAAAGTATCCCGAACGGCTCGACGGGCTGGTACTGCTCAGTTCGACACCCAATCCCGACAGCCCCGAGAAACTCGAGCGCCGCCGTCGCGAAATCGCACTGGTCAAGGCCGGCAAGAAGGAGCTTATGGCACGCATAGTCCCCGCCGCAGGCTTTGCGGCAGACCACCGTGCCGCCATGCAGGACTATATCGACGACCTGACCGAGACGATACACATAACCGAAGACGACGGCATCGTTGCACTGCTGGGCGGAATGATGCAGCGCAAGGACCAGAACGAGATGCTGCGCAGCTCGAAGGTACCGCAACTCTTCATTCTCGGACGCAAGGACGAATACATACCGCCCGAAGTGGCCGAGGCAATGGTTGCGGCACACCCGCAGGCCAAAGTCGTATGGCTCGCCAATTCGGGGCACATGGGTTTCATCGAGGAGCCGCAGGCCTGCGCCGACGCCCTGCTCGACTTTGTCGGCGTGAAGCACGGCGAGGAAGCCGGTAAAGATGAAGCGTAAACAGGCAATATTTTCTAACAGGCAACACCTTTTTCGCCAAACGGAATTGCATTTGTGCCCCAAACAATTAACTTTGCAATACAATTAACCAAAATACGCCTTATTATGAAAACCAATTCCCAAATCAGATCCCTTGCCTCCGAGTCCATCAACGGCAGCTGGGGCAAATCGGCATGGATATTCTTTCTCGTATCGTTGATATCCGGATTGTGCAGCGCCGTCAGCGGTGATATGGAAAATCCCGTAATGGTAACTTTAAGTATGGTGGCAGCAATATTCATCGGCTGGCCTATCTCATTCGGATTCACGATGACCATGCTCTGGCTGGCCCGTGACGGCAAAAGGCCCGAAGTCAGCGGTATGGGCAGCGCCCTCAACGGACAATACTACCTCAAATGCATCGGTCTCTACCTGCTCATCGGCATATTCACGTTCCTATGGACTCTGCTGCTGATCATTCCCGGCATCATCAAGAGCATTTCCTACTCGATGGCTCCGTACATTCTGGCCGAGAACCCCGAGATAGGGTGTCTCGAAGCAATCAGCCGCAGCCAGAAGATGATGTACGGATACAAATGGCAATATTTCTTTATGAGTCTCGGTTGCCTGGGCTGGATAATACTCAGCATTTTTACGCTCTTTATCGGATCTATGTGGATCGTTCCATACTACGAAGTCGCATATTCGCACTTCTATCTGGAGGTGAAGAAGGAGTACGAAGCCGCCAACCAACCGCAGCCGCAACAGGCATAGTTCCGATTGCGGACGTCAATACAACGGGCAGTGACTCTCACGGGTAACCGCCCGTTATCGTTCAGTCACCATTCGAGGCCCATGCCGGCAATATATGAGAGAATCTCCTCGCGCAAGCTTCGGGGCGTGACGTTGCGGCGCAGTACAAGCATGTATGAATCGCGTATCTGCCTGCGCAGGAACTCCTCGGGCAGGTCTCCGTCAGTTCGTACGTCGTTCCAATGGCGCTTGTTCGAGTGCCATGCAGGCGTGACCTCGGGATAACGGTCCCGCAGAATTTCGGCCTGCACCGGATCGCACTTGACGGCAAAACGGTTGAAACAGACCATATCGGCATAGGCAAACATGCGGCCGCCGACCTTGTAGACCAATGTCGTCTCGTCGAAAGGAGTGCACTCCTCGGCGAACGGCAACGACAGGCAAAATTCACGGAATCCGATTACGTCCATATTGCAAATATAGCAAAAATCCGCCGGAGCCGAACAAGCCGCATACGAATGCGGAGATAAACCGCAAACAGCAAGATTGCAACATCGGCCATGCCGGCCGAATCCAAATACGGGCCAAAATCGTACATATGCGACAAGCCGTGACTGACAATCTGCAGATTTAAAAAATTTTTTATATACTTTTGCCATAGGAAACACAAAATTCGGGGATATGAACATGACAATGGATCGGGTCAAGGAACAGCTGACTCCGCGCAAATTGCTGATTACTTTCAAGGAATATGTCGTAATGACACTTGGCATGGCACTCTACGCATTCGGCTGGATAGGTTGCATACTGCCCTCCAACTCGATGGGTGCAGGTGCCGCAGGTCTCGCACTGCTCATCTACCACCTTACGGGAATACCTATGGGTATCTCGGTACTCTGCATCAACGGACTGCTTCTGCTGATCGCCGGATTCATCGTCGGGTGGAATTTCGGCATCAAGACCATATTCTGTATCTGCATGCTGTCGCTGTGGCTATCCATCTGGCAGGGAGTCTTCCCCGAAGGCTGGAGCCTGCTCGCGTTCCTTTCGGACGCGGCAAACCCCGAGCCCCTCTTCCTCCGTCTGCTCTCGGTAATCCTCGGCGGTATAATCACCGGTATCGGCATAGCGATCTGTTTCCACGAGGGAGGCTCGACCGGCGGCACCGACATCGTGGCCATCATCATCAACAAGTACCGTACGATCAGCTACGGCCGCATCGTCATGATCGTCGATTTCTTCGTCATCGGTTCGGCGATATTCGTCAAGGACCTCGGTATCGACGCCGTGATATTCGGTTACATAATCATTGCCGTGCTAAGCTACACGGTCGACTACATTCAGTCGGGAAACATGCAGTCGAGCCAGATACTCATATTCTCAAGGTCGCACTATGAGGAGATTGCCGAAGCCATAACCACCATCAGGCATCGCGGCGCAACATTGCTCGACTCGAAGGGGTGGTACACCAAGGAGAACGGATATGTGGTACTCGTTGTCTGCCGCAAACGCGAAAGCTCGCAGATACTCAAGATCGTGCGCTCGATCGACCCCGACGCATTCATATCCGTCGGCGCCGTCATGGGCGTGTACGGCAAAGGCTTCGAACCGCTCGGCAAGATCTGACAATGAAACATAAGACAATAGTGTTGGCCGTATGCCTGCTGTTGGCCGGCTGCGGCGTGAAACCGTACGACAACGACAACCGTTATGCCGTAATAATCTCTATCGACGCCCTGCGCTGGGACCTGCCGTCGGAATGCCATACGCCGACACTCGACTCGCTGCGGGCTGCCGGCACCTATTGTGAAACATTTCCGGTCTTTCCGGCCAACACCTTCCCGTCGCACTACTCGATGGCTACGGGGCTGCACCCCGATCACCACGGAATAGTCAACAACCGCTTCCACCTGCGCGACATGGACCGTACGGTGCTTTCGTGGAACCCTGACGACATTACACTGCCCGGGTTCTGGGGAGGCGAGCCCATATGGAACACTGCCGAACGGCAGGGACGCATTGCCCATACATATCTGTGGGCCGGCAGCCAGACCCCGATAAACGGACGTCAGGCCACGCGGTGGATACCCTACCGTTTCGACGCATCGCACCGCGAGCGCATGGACTGGGTTCTCGAAAGTCTGCGCGGGGAGCACGGCGAGGTGCCGAACCTCACGATGGTATATGTCGAACAGCTCGATGCCACGATGCACAGATACGGCAGCAACGCTCCCGAGACGCTTGCCGAGCTGGAAAGCATCGACGAAGCCCTCGGTTACTTCTTCCGCGAAGTACGCAAACTGCCTGTTTTCGACAGTCTCAACATAATCGTGACATCGGACCACGGCACGGCCGACACATCTCCGGAGCGTTATGTAAACTTCTACGGCAAACTCGATTCGACACGCGTCGTACGCTTCATAAGGGGCATTCCATGTTCAATCGAGGTCGATGACGACTATGTCGCCGAGGCAGTAGGCATACTCAACAGCCTTGGACACATGACGGCATATGCCCGCGACGAGATGCCCGCACGTTACAGCTACGGCTCAAATACCAACCGCATATCCAACATCGTAATCATTCCCGAAACGGGGTGGTATGCCGACTATTCTCCCGTCGACTCGCCTTATCCCGACATCGGGGCGCACGGATTCGACAATTTCGACCGCAACATGCACATGGTCTTCTACGGTGCCGGGCCCGCGTTCCGCAAGGGATACGTACAGCCGTCGTTCCAGAACCAGAACATCTATATCGTGCTGTGCCATCTGCTGGGCATCGAACCGGCTGACGCGAACGACTGCTCGTGGGAAGACGTTCGGCAGATGTTCCGCAAATAAATCGACCGTAAAGGCAGTACAACGGCGGATTCAGCCGCTGTTTTCCGTAAAATATGCTTATATTTACGGAAACAACCTTATCCGCCATACCATGAACACGAAAAAAGCATTGCTTGCCGCACTGGCATTACTGTTGCCGGCAACAAACCTTACTGTGTACGCACAGTCCGACCTCAAGTCGAAAGTCCCCCACTACCGGTTCTCCAACGATGAAAAGAGGCAGCTACAGGAACTGCGTGACAACCCGCTGCTAAAGCGTTATGCCGAATCACGCGACAGGCTCGACTCGCTCGACCGCCACAGGCCGGCATACCACTTCATATCACCGGAAGGACGGTTGAACGACCCCAATGGATTGTGCTTCTGGAACGGCCGGTGGCACCTCTTCTACCAGGCATACCCGCCTGAAGATACCCGTCAGCACTGGGGGCACGCCGTCAGCGACGACATGATTCACTGGCAAGACCTGCCGTTGGCCATATATCCCGATCCCGAAAGCAAGGTCTATTCGGGTGCGACGTTTGTCGACGGCAATCGTGTTATCGCCGCATATCACGGTGTAGGCTACGGCAACATCGCAGCCATATCGACCGATCCGCTGCTGCTCAACTGGGAAAAACTGCCAGATCCGATTGTCCCGATAACAAAAAAAGGTGAAAACAAGCCGTACAACGTATTCGACCCGTGCATATGGCGCAAAGGCGAATACTACTACGCACTGTCGGCAGGGACACAGCCCACAGGCCCCGACGGCCAACGCGTGCCGGCCGAATATCTTTTCCGTTCGAAGGACCTGAAGCAGTGGGAATACATGCACCAGTTCATCGAGCACAACGACTATTCACTGGTCGGCGATGACGGAGCCTGCCCCTATTTCTGGCCGATCGGCGACAAGGGCAAGCACATACTTCTGCATTTCAGCCACAAGAGCGGCGGCAAATATCTGATAGGCGACTACGATACCGCCGCAGACAAGTTCATCGTTAAGGGCGGCGGCAACTTCAACCACGGCCCCGTCAGCAACGGCGGCGTACACGCTCCGTCGGCATTCCCCGACGGCAATGGCGGAATCGTTGCCATCTTCAACATGACCAGCGGCAAACGCATTGGCGGCAACTCGTACAGCGAGTTGATGACACTGCCGCGGCTGCTTACGCTCGACAGTCTCGGGTTCCTCCGCATTCAGCCATATGGGGACATCGAGTCGCTGCGCGGGGAATGCGTATCCTTGAGCGATATGGCCCTGCCGGCCAACAGGGAGATCGTTCTCGACGAGGTCAAAGGAAATACCATGGAGATCGAAGCCGAAATAGATATGTGCGGAGCCCCGGCGGTCGAGATCGACGTACTGCGGTCTCCCCAAAAGGAGGAGTACACCCGCATAGTATTCTACCGCAACGGCGGATATCCGGACCGTACCAAACCGTCACGCAACAAACTTCGGGCATCGGCCATTGCAATCGACAACTCGTGCGGATCGCTGTCTGAAGATGTACGGCCGCGCGTCACTGAAACGGCCGACGTATATTTAAACAAGGACGAGAATGTGAAATTACGCATATTCATCGACCGCAGCGTCGTCGAAGTCTTCGTCAACGGGCGGCAATGCATTGCCGTAAGGACATATCCGACGCCCGACGAAAGCACCGGTGTGTCGATACGCTCGTTCGGCAAGGAGGCCCGGCTCGTAAAACTCGATGCATGGCAGATGGACAACATATACCACCCCGCCGAGGAGGCAACTGACGGGTCGGGAAACGCACTAAGGAGATAATATCACGGGTGAATGGCCGGAGCGTTACATAAACAGGTGACGCTCTTGCCACAACCGATTTTTTACGTTATATTTGCACATATCGTAAAACAAACACTGTATGCCTATGACAAAATAAACATTTTGGACATAACTTACTGACTGTCACAAGTTCCACATGCAATAAAAGCATAGGAACAAACATATAAAAGCGTTAACTTTATACCTTGCTTCTGAAAATCTGGAAAATTTAAGGAGCAACCAAGGAATGAAGTATGACGCTCACGTTTGTAACGTGGGCTTCATTCTGTATTTGGTTGCACAGGTTTTTCCAGAGCCGCAGAAAGCAAATCAGAGTTTGGTCCCACGTTTTTATATGCCCATACCCCAAAATCAACCCGCCGCAGGGACCCGGCATAAAAATTAAAACCCATGAAAATCAAACTATTGACCCTGACCGCCATCATGGCTGCCATCTCATTGTGCGCTTCCGCACAGATAACCACGGGCGAACCTTCGGCCAAAGTGATACGTACGGGCAACAGAGCTCAGGCCGGCGATTTCGGTCTCTATCTCGGCATCAAGACCGACATGTTCAAGGACATATTCGACAGCGACGTTTCGCTCAAGGCCCTGCCGCTCATCAACTTCAAGTACATGGGTTCGGATCACAGCGAACTGAGACTCGGATTCGAATTTTACCAGACATCCGAAAAGATCAAGGGCGACGCCATCGTAACCGAAGATACGACTACCGAAATCAACAACAGGGACGGACAGACGGACGTAATGTTCTATCCGGGATATGCATACCACTTCGGACGACACAACATACTCGACGTCTATGTGGGCGTAGAGCTGCCCCTCGGCTGGAGCAGCAATTCCAACATCTCCGGCACACAGCTGGGCGAAACGATGCAGACGACAAAAATCACCAAACGCTCATTCGTAATAGGCATTGGAGCATTCGTCGGCCTGCAGGCATACATTGCAAACCTTCCGTTGGCAATAGGCATCGAATACGGCATATCGTCGAGATTCGATACGGGCCTGAAATACAAGAACGAAATAACCGCCGACGGGAAAACCCAAACCTACTACGAGGTGGATCAAACCGCATTCAACAATCTGAACATCAACGACGAATCGTACAAAAAGCTGTCGGCCAAAAAGGGTGACATAGGCAATCAGGTTAGACTGACCTTTACGTATTACTTCAAATAATCCGCCATGAAACCGACAAAATACATCATCATCGCAGCCTTGATGCTCTTGTTTGCAGGCGGATGCAGCGTCACGCGCAACTCGGCATTCGCCCCCGACTCGACAAGGCTCAACCTCCGTCTATCCGACATGGAGTATCTCGGAGAGTGCGAAATAAGCATCGAATACCGTACATATCTCGGCTTCATACGTGCCATCGACACAATAAACGGCGTCGCGTATGACGGCAAAAGCATCGACGTCGCCCAGCTGCGCGGACACTGGCTCGACGGATGCGGCATAACGAACCCGCTGCTCTCACGCGCCGCATTCAAGGCAACGGTAGACTTCCCCACGGCGACAAACTATCTTGTCGTCCGGCAGACCACTCACAAGGAGAGGCTCTTCCTCGGAGCCGAAATATCGGCCAAAGCCACAATACGCGCATACAGACTAAAAGAATAATACCGGCCAACGACAGGCGTGGGACCGCATACAACCCGGTTCCCGCCCGTCGAGCCAAAAGCCAACACGATGAAACGAATTACAACCATTCTGCTCTCAATCCTCGCCATGCTGACCGTCTCTGGATGCAGCGAGGATGATGCCGACAAGGTAATACTGCTGGTCGACTGTTCGGATTATGAACCCGAATCGGGGCAAACCATCTATTTCGACATAAATACGTTCACAACCGATGGCGCAAGGATCACCAACGTCGACATAGAATCGTTCGACTCGGAGAACAGCAGCCGTTTTCTCGTATCGATACCCGCCGACACCGAGGAGTTTCAGTACAGATACGAATATGTTGTACCGGCATTTCACAGCAACAATATGGGAGTGGAACTGACATTTACGTCGCATTCATCGTCTGACGGCATACAAACCGTAACCCGAAAAATCAACGTATCGGCCGAAAGGGTATTAGCCGAGCTGACAGGCATAGATATCCATTCGCCGGCATCGGGACTTCCGGACGGATTCTCATTGACGACGATGCAACCTCTGCTTACGGGAACGAGCGATGAATCCGAAATCGATATCTACATACCGGCAGGTCAGGATCAAAATGAACTTGCACGGATTTTCAGAACGATGACCGACGTGCGATTCTCGCGAGCAAACAACTTCAACTACGCCTCGGCAACTGCAGGATCAGTATCCGACGCATACACCAGCTCGACGGTATACAACTACGTGGGCAACCTCGAAACGGGGGACATCATACTCGTCGGACGCGGCTCGGAAGCCGTCGGAGTAATCAAGGTCGCAGGCATATACGACAACGCCGGAAGCGACGAAGACCGAATATCGTTCAACATCAAGGTTGTGGAATGACCGATGAGATTGATTGTCTTTAAATGACAATATGCCTGTTACCGTTATAATACGGTAATAGATGCATACAGACAGGCCGGCCGCAAATATGCGGCCGGCTTTTGATCTTATAAGCCACAGTAGAACAACATCCCTACATTGCGAAGAGAAGAAAAAGATAGAATTTACTCGTCTGGATACCAACCAAGACAAAATTCAGGCATGAAAATGCAAACCTACCGACCTGAAACATGAATCAAAAAAGATCAGAACAGACCGATCACATACAGGTACAAAAAAAGGTCAGATCTTTCGATCTGACCTTGAAGAGGCGGCTACCTACTCTCCCACGGGAAAACCGCAGTACCATCGGCGCAAGTGAGCTTAACTTCTCTGTTCGGAATGGGAAGAGGTGGAACCTCACCGCTATAACCACCTAAAAGAACTTGGCGCTTCTTTCGAAGCCGTGCGAGTATCGTCGCCGATACAACCCGTCGCACCCGGTATGGCTTGACATTTATTTTGGAGATGAGATAAGTGCTTGCAGAAAGCCGTTCGGGTAATTAGTACTGCTCG